>ERZ773067.1674-NODE-1674-length-11679-cov-12.402529_pt1 | contig 11679 bp, 8 predicted proteins | sample MGYA00580622_ERZ773067 | MGnify/ENA primary metagenome ERZ773067 (study PRJEB29015, sample SAMEA2737998) | human oral metagenome | biome: human oral; feature: human-associated habitat; material: dental | place: China | collected 2113 ...
TACGAGATAGAGGAAATACTGGATTTATTGGGATATAAGATCAATAATAAAAGCACAATTAAAAGGCGAATTATAAGAAGTATACCCGGTTTCAGATCAGGCAATAAGGTAAAGATGACTTTAGCAATAATATATTATTTATATATGATCCTTTATTATTTAATGTCTATAATATCAAGTATTGCTGTAAAAAATATGTTTAATCCGGTTTCGATTTTGGGATTTTTAGGTTCGACTTTGGGGTTGGGTTACTTTGTAGGGAGTTTTGATAAAGTGGCATATAAAATGAATATGGGCAAAGGATTAGGAAAGATATTGCTTATATTTACATATATCATTATAGGATTTATCATTATTGGGGCATCTATGGTAAGTATGTATTAAGATTGGCTTATAATAAGTGCTATTACTCAAACTTAACACACTCAAAATTGGGTCAGTATATTAAAAAATTAATACTTCAGCTAACAAAATCGGAAATTTTATTAGCTGAAATGTATAAGCTTTAATGTACTGGTCCAATTTAGGGTATGGGAAGTTTGAATACTATTAAAAAAAGATAAAGTAGATGAGATTTTTTATTGTTTTAATTTTTTAATGCGTTTATCAAAATCAGATAGTATTTTTTGTGTCTTATTGAACTTATCATATTCTGAATTGGCTTTATCTTTTGCAGATTTTGAAGTTATCTTACCACTGTGTGTCAGTACATCATATCTACGAAATGAAAGGAATTCATTAATACTTTTAACGAAATCTTCCATAGTGAAAACATTTTCACGCTCAATTAAATCTTCTATGTAGTCAAAATATCCCGATACAGCTCTTTCAAGTTGCTTGATTTGTTTTTCATTAAGATAGTTCTTAGCTATGGATACATCACTTTTCAAGACTCGTCCACTTGGTGCATTTTTCCATGTAGTAAGTCCCATATGCTCTTTGGTACTGTCAGCATTATTATATATAATCTCAGCAGCTGTTTGTCCTGTTATGGCATAGTGGAACTTGTTTTGAACCATTGCATAGAAATTATCAACAATATCCGTATGCACATCATAGTCTATGCTGCACTCTGCAAATATATCTGTTATTTGCTGCCATATACGGCGCTCACTGGCACGGATGGAACGCACACGCTCTAAAAGTTCATTGAAGTAGTCTTGTCCGAAAGGTTTACCGTTTTTAAGCATATCATCATTCAGAGTAAAGCCTTTGATAATATACTCACGCAATGTTTTGGTTGCCCATTGTCTAAATTTTGTAGCTTTCTTTGAGTTGACTCTGTAACCTACGGCGATAATTGCGTCAAGGTTGTAGAACTTCAGCATTCTTTTAACATTTCGTGCACCTTCTTTTTGAACTACCGAGAATTCCTCGGTAGTTGAGAATTCAGACAATTCCTCTTCAGAAAATATATTTTTAAGATGTAGGCTTATATTATCACTGGAAGTTTCAAACAACTCAGCCATGGATTTTTGAGTAAGCCAATATGTTTCGTTTTTATAGTAAACATTTACATTTACATTTCTGTCATCTTCCTGATATAAAATAATTCTATCTTCCAAGATACCTCCTCATATAATCAAGTGTTTTTTGTTGAAAATTCAAGGCTTTTTGACCTTTTCTGTCTCCTTAATTTTTTATAAAATCTACTATTTTGTTGATATCAAAAAATGTTTATTAATTCTTGTAAGTTTTTTATTTGAACTTTTCCATGTTATTTCCATTTTGTTGCCAATCAAAGGCGCAAATGACTATGAAAGTATTTTTACACTAATTCTAATAGATAATCACAGTTATTATTGTGTTGAAATTCATTATATCATATTTCCAAGTTAAAAATTTATAATATGCACATTATAAAAAAATCGAAATAAGCAATTTGATTGTGCCTGCAAGATGCTTGAACCCGAAAGCAAAAAAGGAAGAAGCCATGTAAGTTCTATAAATAGGAACTTTACAAGGTGTTTATGCTACAACTGTCAAAGACGGGAGTATAGGATATTTCTAATTTATAGGATTGCTACATCATATGTAAGATAATTATCTGATTGAGTATGCTGGCAGCATACCAAAACAAAACTTATAAGGGCTATAATGGTTAAAGCTGATCTACAACTTCAGCAAGAGCTGTTATAGCCTTTATGTATTTTTCGTACTGCACTCTTCCTGATTTCTTTGCCTCAGAAAGAATGTTGAGTACATTGGTATCAGAGCTTGGCAGGGAGTCTTTAAGTAAATAATCGGCACTTAAAGAAAAGGCGGAGCATATTGAAATAAAGGTATTAAGAGACATAATTTTAACCCCTCTTTCAATATTACTGTAAAAAGAAGGGGATAAGCCGCAAAGTTCGGCAGCAGCCTCTTGAGAAATTCCCTTATTAACACGGGCTTTCTTGATTCTTCGTCCTATTTCAACATAATTAAGCTCTTTCAACTAAACACCTCGTAAAATACATTTTAAGATTATTTTACAAAAACTAAAAAAAATCTCTATATTCCATAAGAATTATTATTGCCTAAAAGAATAATTAAGTATATAATAAGTAAATGTTAAAGTTCGTATTTCAAAAGTAAAAAATGTAATTAATGTTTAATAAATTAGATCATAGTAAATCAGTAATTAAAAAGTGATATACTACTCACTTTTATAAGCACAAAATAAAAATGGAGGATGATATGTTAAGAAAAAAATGTGCTGTAGCTTTATCAATGCTGTTAATATTTTCATCACTTTCGTATTCGCCTGCATATGCAGAAATAAGAGAGTCGGGAAATATTGCAAATCAAGAAGTCTTGGAAACTTCTGTAGAAAATACCGATTCGGATAGGAATTTTCCGAACTCAGAGTTGCTTTCGGCAGGTAAGGATGATTTAGAGGGCAATGTTTTAGAACAGTTGGAAGAAAGCGGCTTGGAAATGCAAGTAGAGCAAAAAGAAGCTGCCTATGATGTATCTGAAACGGATAAGTCAGTAACTTACAATGAAGACTATGATGAAGCGATTTTTAACAAAACTGTAAGTGTTGACGGCATAAGTGTAAATGTATATGCAGATAGCGGAGTATTTCCAAAGACCGCAAGATTAAGTGTAAAAAAGATATTTAAGAAATCGGACAAAGAAAAGGTAGAAGTTGCTATAGATGAGAAACTTAAGGACGAAGAAGCAAGCTTGGATGAGAGTATAGTATTTGATATAAAGATACTTGATAAGGACGGACAAGAACTGCAACCGGATACTTCTAAAGGTGAAGTGAAAGTAAACTTTGAAAGCCTTGATCTAAGTGCTTTGAAGGAAAATAAAGAACTTGCAGTATACCATATGGAAGATGCGGACAGCGAGGCTAAGAAAATAGAGGATATAAAACTTGATGCTAAGGAAGCAAGCCTTGAAGTGGCGGCAGAGCATTTTTCGCTTTATGTTATAAGTTTTATAAATAAGAATAAAAAGTTAACATATACTGCAAGTATTGAATTAGGGGAAAAAACAAATTTAGATGTTCTGTTACAAGGATTAATTACATTGATTATAAAAGATGTAGAATCGTTAAATGAGGATATCGTTACCGTTAGCGGTAGTATAAATAAATACATGATAACGGCACTCAAAGAAGGTACAGCCACTTTAAGAGTACTGGATATGGATAATGGCATACATAATATTCAAATTATAGTTCAGGCACCTGGGGAAAGGCAAAGAATAGGTAAAAACTTAGAATATTCCATATATGGTACGGACGGCAATAAGACACTTAGAATAAGCGGAAAAGGTTATAGCGATTATCTGCAAGAAGTACCTTGGTTTGCTTATAGAGATGAAATAGTCAATGTCATAATTGATGAAGGTGTAGAGGGTGTGCTTATAGAAGAGGCTTTTGCTAATATGAAAAAATTAAAAAATGTTACACTTCACTCTACATTAAAGAAAATTTGGGAAAAAGCCTTCTATGTATCTGATAGTTTAGGTAATATTACAATACCTGCATCAGTTGAAGAGGTTGGAGATAAGGCTTTTGTTAAGGCGCTTGGTCCTGGGGGTAAAAATAAAATAACCAATAATTCAACTGTAAAGCTGTATAAACAAGGCAGCGTTAAAAGTGGAAAGGAACATTATGATGCTTATTATACAGATGTTTCAAGAGAAGATAGCGTTGGAAGACCTACTACTACAGAATTAACAGTGGATGATTTTAATCTGGGTGATTATGATTTAGGTAATGGGCGTAAAGGTTATTATGCAGAAGTAAATTCATCCTACAAGATAAAAAAAGATGATAAAACAGATACAAAAGTAGAGTATTATCTTTATGTTACACAAGATCCTAATGAAATAGTTGTGGAAAACAACTTCAAATACTCAAATCAATTTAGAACTGATTTAAAACTTGATAAGGATAAGAACAAGCAGCTTAGCAGTAATCAAGATATTACCGATTTGGGAGAATTGTACTTGATAAAGGAAAGGACATATAGCAGCAAGTATAGTAAAGTCCCAATTACTAGAATTTGGTTTCCGGGAAATACATATTACTGTTATGTTATAGCGGTAGCAGGTGAAGGATTAAATCAGGTAACGAGTGATATATTGAGAAAAGAAGTAACTACATCTCCTACAGAGACTGTTATACACAATGAAGGGAACCTTTCTTGGAAAATGGATGTAGATTTTGATTCGGGAATCGGAAAAGCAAACTCATATACTCTTACCATAAATGGTACGGGGGCTATTAAAGATTATAACTTTAATGGTGATGAAAGTCCCTGGATCAAACTTCTAAAAGCTGTAGAAAGCGATAGAGAAGATGACGGTCATACAAAAGTACCTACAACTATCAATATAGGTAACGGTATAACTAAGATAGGTAAGGATGCCTTTAGAGGAATTAATATATCAGGAGACTTGATTATACCTAATTCCGTTACGGAAATAGCAGATGGAGCATTTCATGATGCTATTATAAGCGGAAATATAGTATTTTCAAGTAACTTGAAAAAAATAGGAAAATCATCTTTTGCAGGTATCACATATAGAGGGGATATAAACTTACCTCAAGGAATGGAAAGTGTAGGAGATGGAGCGTTTGAAGGTTCTAAGGTCAATGCTAATACTGGAAGTATAGGTAATATAAATATTCCTTCTTCTGTAACGGCAATTGGTGTAAAAGCCTTTTATAAATACTCTATGGGAGTTAACGGAAAAAACACTATAATTAATAATTCTAATGTCAAATTAAGTGAAAGATATGCTAATGCCCTATATACAAACTTCCAATTAGATGATTCAGGAGAAGAAGCAATACCTAAGAGTAACGCCCCTGATAACGGAAATGGAAATACCGGTTCAGATTCAGGAAGTGGCAGCTATGGTGGCGGCTCAGGAAGTAGTGGTTCCGGTGGCGGTTCGGGTTCCGGAGGAAGCGGCTCTCGTGGAGGTGGTTCCGGTTCCGGCGGCGGAGGCGGCTCTCGTTCCGGTGGCGGTTCGGCTGCTAAAGGAGCAGGAAATAACAATCAAAATCAGCAAGCGCCCAACACATCTACATCTTTTACTTGGGTACAGGACTCAAGAGGTTGGTGGTTAAAGAATGCCGATAACTCATATCCTAAGAGTACTTGGAAACAGGCAGGTTCAGTGTGGTACTACTTTAATGCCGAGGGGTATATGACTACCGGTTGGATAGAGCTTGGAGGTAACTGGTATTTTATGGAAGCACAGAATGCTGCTGCTTTAGGAAGTATGAGAACCGGTTGGATACTGTGGAATGGTAAATGGTATTATTTAAGTGAATCAGGAGCAATGCTTAGTAATACAAAAGTAGGTAACTACTTACTTGGAGCTGACGGAACATGGGATGGAGTCAGTAGATAATAATAAGGCAGAGTAGTAAGTTATAAAACCAAATTATTCATGAAACATATTTTGTAGATATTGGATTATATCATCTAATATTGATATAAAGAAAAAACTTGTGTCTCTATGTTACACAAATTAAGAAAGGTTGACCTATGGCATGAATAATTGAGGGGAAACAAAAAATCAACAAATTATCATTAACTAAATAAGGCTATCGCATAAGTTATATTTGCTTGTGTGGTAGCCCCAAAAGTTTTGGAGATATTATAGGGAGAGGTTATGAAAACTTGGAAACTGGTTTCAGGAATATTATCAATTATGTTATTTGTTTGGATGATATTTCAATCTTTTGCAGTAGGTTTTGCAAACATAATTTTGAACACAGGAGAATTTAGCGGTTTTGCCGGAATAGTAGTAGCAATTTTAATGCTTGCAGGAGGAATTGTATCAATATCAACAAGAAATATAGGAAAAGACGGAGATATTACTTTAATTCTACTATTCGGTATTGCGGCATTAATAGGTCTGAAAATGGCAGGTAGCATATATCTTGATTTATATGTATGGGCTTTTTGGGGAGCGGTTAATGTGATAACAGCTATGGTATCATTCACACAAAAAAATTCTGAGTCAAAAGAAGTTTATACAGTTAATAAAACCGCTATATCCAATTACAGTACAGAAAGAATAATTGAAAATAAAGACACTGATGTAATCGGAGCCGAAGAAAATATAGAGAAGAGTTCTAAAATAGAAATAAATATGTTGTTAAATAAGGATGTAGAAAATGCAACTAATCAACAAGATATAGAAAATAAAAAGTTTATGTGGGTTTTGTTTGTTGTTATTGTATGCACAGTATTTACAGCAATTATTATGAGTAATTCAAATATAAGATTTAATGAGATATTAACTACGGAAGAAAGTACTACTAAACATACCTTACCCGTAGATGTATCTATTGATGATAATGGTGCAATTAGTGTTAAGCCGTCTGCTGTTGGAGACATATTTCCTAATAGTGGAAGAGTGTATTTAACATTAGATAATATACGAGGTATGGATGAGAAAACTATCAGATTAGGATTAAATGAAATATATGCCAGGCGTGGAAAGATATTTAAAGATAAAGATTTGAAAGATTATTTTAATGCTAAGTCATGGTATGCACCTCTTTATACACAAGAAGAATTTGCCAGTATAGAAGACACTGTATTTAATTCATATGAAAAAGATAACATAAAATTATTGGAAAGAGTAGCAAATTATTTGCATGAAAATGGTGGAAAATGGGATTAAGCAAATGGATAATCAAAGTATAGCTCCTAATGTTATAAGGGTGCAAAATATTTATCATCAAATTAAATAAGTCTCTATATATTCACTTATACAGCAGTATATAAGTAAATATTATAGAAAGAATAAATTATGTCAATAATATTAAGGGGGAATTATGAAGAAAATATTTGGGTATAAGAAGGTATTAATATGTGCAGCAGCGATCTTACTAACAGCTTGCTCTTCTGATGCATCATATAAGGATTTGGAAAAAAATGCTGAAAATGTAGCAAAGCACGTTTCTGATCAAATTGAGAATCAAAAAGATGCTAATAATGAAAATGTACTTGGAGTGAAAAACGGATATCCGAGAGCATATCCCAATTGTAAATTTGGAGATGTATTTGGAGAATTTTTTTCTGATCCGACTTGGCAATATTTTAAGTCTACAGATGATAGAGATGTAGTAGAATTTACAGGTTACTGTATCTATAGAGAGCAGGAAGTAAAAGTAAGGCTTCAATTTATATTAGCTGATGATTCATTTGAATTTGGAGCATTATCTATTAATGATGTACCGCAAGATAATTTGACTACAATAGGTATGTTGGCAAGTGCATTTAACAGTTATATGGAAAAACACAATATAAAATCAGATTCATCAGAACTGGAAGCTGATTTGAATGATATATTCAGTGATGATACAGTGCCTGAAACAACAGCACCTCAGGTTAATAATGCAGTTCCACCGGCTACTGTAATAAACGAGGCAAATAATAATGATTATGAATATAGCGAAGATTATTATATATTTCCTTATAGTGATAGAAGGTACCTTACAGCAGATGATGTTTATGAAGTAGATGGAGGCGCTATAAGGTTTGGATTAAATGAAATATATGCAAGACATGGTAGAAAATTCAATGATCCTGAATTACAAAATTATTTCAATTCTCAGCCATGGTACACCCCTGTATATACCCCTGATGAATTTAACGCTATAGAAAACAGTGTATTTAATGAATACGAAAAAGCTAATGTTAAGTTCTTGGCTGATTTGATAAGGTAGTTGTATATAGGAGATAGAAAGTTGAAATGTGTAAAATGTGGTGCAGAATTTCAAGACGATCCCATAGCTTGCAGAGTTTGTGGAACAATAAATTCGAATAGAGAAGAAAAAGGAATTGTAGAATTTGAGGAAGGAATATATGCCTCGGATTCTATAGTTCAATATAATTATGAATATAATGATTTTAAAATGGGCTTTCCTATAAGTACGACTGTGGGAAAAAAATATTGTTTTTATTCAGCCAGAGGAGCTAATGCATTAAATGTAATTAATTCAAGGATAAAAACAGATATTGAGGTAGGAACAGATAGACTTTATATTTCAATCAAACCTAAAAGGCTAAACAAAGTTCCTGCTGTATTTTTTCAAGATATAACAGGTATAATTATTTTAAATAGATTAAATGGTTTTTGCTGGTTTTGGCTTATTCTAACTACGCTGATGGGTTTCACAGCATATGTATTTTTAATTTGTCCTATACTGATTTTTTTATTTTGTAGACATAATAAGATCACAATATATCAAAGAAATGGCATAAAAGCGGTAATATATGTGAAAAGAAGAGCGGAAGCGGAAAAGTTTGTTGAAGACCTTAAACCATTGTTAAAAATCAAATAAGTTATAAATAATGGTTATATGTATAGTAGGTTATTATATCAAATGCTAAATATACTAATTTTATTAAAAGTATAGGAAGTTTGAGTTATATAAAAAATAATTAGGGAGTAAAGTATAATGAGTAATGAAAATAATTCACCAGATACAACATTAGATTTTACAAAAGAGGTTGATAACTTAAATATCATTTCAAGTGAAGAAGTTTATAAGAACTCTCTTATAGGGAAAAAGTATAATTTTGCTTCTTCCAAAGGTGCAAATCTAAGAGGGCTTATTAACAGTAGAATAAGAAGTGAGGTGACTTTTTCGGATGACAGGCTATTTATTAATATAGAACCTAAGCGTTTTAATACAGTGCCGGCAATTTTATACAAAGATATAACAGGGGTTATTATAACTGTTAAAATAAATTTTTATTATTGGATTTATATTATCGTATCAGCCTTATGTGCAATTATAAATCCTTTGTTACTAATCGTTACTGTTTTGCTCTTCTTTATAGGAAGGGATAGGAAGATAACAATTACACAACGAAACGGTATCAGCGCTGTGATATATGCAAAGACTAAGGCTGAGGCGGAAGCTTTTAAAGAAGATATGAGGAAGGTAGCAAGGATACAGTAAATATTTGAGAGTTTTATAAAGTAAAAAATCATTATAAATTGATAGTGTCAAAAGACCTATGAAAAAACAAGTCTAAAAAGTTTTGTAAAGGAGAAAAGAGTATGAAAAAATTTAGCACAGTATTGGTATTATCATTTATATTATCCGGATTTTTTGCCTTAACCGCCTTTGCCGGTGCATGGCTTACCGCAAAAGACGGTTGGTGGTACAGGTATGATGACGGATCTTATCCGATATCACAGTGGGTTTGGCTGGATGGAGATAATGACGGAGTATCGGAATGTTATTATTTTAATCAATGGGGATATTTGATTACCAATACACACAGTCCTGACGGTTACTATGTAGACGCAAATGGTGCTTGGGTGGATAGCGGAAGAGTTCAGACAAGGGGACAGAAAAAACAGGCAAGCAGGTTTAGAAGAGACTGGATTTATGGTACATATAGAGTTAGTGATGGCATAATAGAAGGTGAAATGGAAATAGGTTACTATACTGATGTAGAACAAGATTATGTGAGGATAGAAGGGGCATTAAGCAATCCTCCATATCACTATGGTTCTTTTACGGGTGTGGTGGTTAGTAAAACTGGGAATAGTTACTATGCTATAGGTACCGGTGGAGATTACATAAAATTTACTTACAATGGAGTTGACGGAATCAATATTACAGACAGCATTATTGAGCATGACTCAGGAGCATTCTTTAGAAGCTTCGAAGGAAATTACTATAAAACTAAGGACGGTTTTGAGAGCTAGTTTTTATTAAAACTAAAAAGCAATAAGTATAAGTCAAAATCATCATTTACCACGCAAAAGCCCTAGAAAGTAAAAGTCTAAGGGCTTTTTTGTTGTAAAAAGATTACAAGGTCAATAGGTGTACTTATAGTATAATTAATAAAGCTCAAGCTAAGATGTAAAAATACAAATTATATACAGCAGCAAAAATATTACAAATAAAGCTATTATAATCATTAATACAGCAACCATGGTAAAAAAACACGAAAAAAGAGTAAAAACACTATAAAAAATTATAAAATTGTTATATAATATAAAAATATACACACAAATATTTATGAAAAATTCCGGATTAATTTTTGATAATATTGTAGGGGTAATACTATGGGCAGGGCTTACAAGGTTATATGTGCGGTAAATATAATATTTTTATGCATTGTATTTTGAGCTATAGGGGGATACCTACAGATGGTGAGGATATAATACTTATATTTTCCTGTATATACTTTCCTTTTTTGTCTCCTATTTTAATATCAATTATAGCTATATGCAACGCCAAGACTCTTCACAATTTAGAGAAGATAAGAGGACTTGTAAAACGCAGCCTGATTTATAATTTACTGATAGTTCCTGCAGTATGGTGTATGGTTGGATATCGGAACTTCTACTTGGTATTCCACGCCTTCGTTATTATTGTAAAAGTCGAGTTTGTTTCTTTAATTATTCATATAGCTTTTTTTGTAAATATAAATAAACAATATAAAGAGCTGATAGATAAAAGTGATGATGAGGTGAAACAGCCTACAGGAAAAATTTATAAATATAAGGAAGTAAAAATTTTATTGACACTTATACTGTCATCGTTAGCTATAATATTTGCATACAAATACAATGTAAAACGGACACTTGTAAAAGGTATAGAAAAAGAGCCGCCTATAATATTTTCTGCTAATTTAACTAGAAGTGATAAAGGTACATTTATCTATAACCTTGGTGATGAGGACTTGATAAAGGTTTCCGATCATATATTTCAATCGCTGTCATACAACAAGGATAGGACCAAGATAGTGGGAGTTATAGAGGAAGAAGAGGGCTTTAACGGGATAGCCGAGCTTGATCTTAGAGACAATTCATTTAAGGAAGTGCTCAGTGTAGAAGAGCTTAATGAATTTGGTAAAAATAATGAGCTTTATATTTTCGATACATCAGATGGTTATTGGAACACAGGTGACAGGATAAGGACTCCGAAATACTATAAAGATTCCTATACCTTTATATATGATAGTAACATTTGTATGCTTTCCGACAAGCAGGGAGTTAAGAACATTGAAATTATAAGAAAAAAAGATGGATCCAAGTTATATTCTTACTATATTGATGAAAATAATGAAAATATATGGTATCTTGAAAAATACGAATATGAAGAAAACAAACCAAAGATAGTGATTGTGAAAGAGAATACAGCTGATAAAAGTGTAGAGGTTATAACACAGAGAAGTAAAG
>ERZ773067.1682-NODE-1682-length-11643-cov-4.868657_pt1 | contig 11643 bp, 5 predicted proteins | sample MGYA00580622_ERZ773067 | MGnify/ENA primary metagenome ERZ773067 (study PRJEB29015, sample SAMEA2737998) | human oral metagenome | biome: human oral; feature: human-associated habitat; material: dental | place: China | collected 2113 ...
GCAAGTTTGCAATCAACAGAAAATCAGTCGGTTATAAATTTGCAACATAAAAGGGACTTAAATGGACTTCAAAAGGGCGTCTTTTAGAAGCGAAAAGAGCATGAATTGAAAGCCAATTCATGCTCTTTTTATTTTTAAGATTTGATTTTTATTTACAATACGGAGGTGACGAAAGGGAAGAAGTAGGGTATTTTATTAGGCAAAGAAGCAAGTGTAAACGGTGTTGTCTTAACTCCTTGAACTCCATTTAATTCCTTAACTCCTCGTCATTTCCTCCTTAACTCTGCGTCTAATCTATGAGTCAGCGGTGTTGTCTTAACTCCTTTAACTCCATTTAACTCCTTAACTCCTCCACAAATCCTCCTTAACTCCTCATCACTCCTCCTTCTTCGTCCGAATCTTGTAGCCTGCGAGTCCGTAGTAAAGGATGAAGAGGAAACAAGGGACGCTGACCCAGTAAGAGGTTTGGAAAGAGGTGCAATCCTGTACGACACCACGCAGCCAAGGCATCACAGCACCACCGGCAATCGCCATGGTCAGCAGTGAAGCACCAGACTTAGTGAACTTGCCAAGGTCTGCCATTGCCAAAGGCCACAACGCTGGCCACATCAATGAACAGCCTAATGCCATCAAGAAGATGCAATAAACGGAGATAACGGGGTTTGGCACAACGGCTACAGCCACACTACCAACGAGGGCAATGATAGCGCAGATGCGCATTGCAGCAGCCTGAGAGAGGTAACGTGGGATGAAGATAACTCCACAGACGTAACCCACAATCATACCCACTGAAGGGATAAATCCGTAGTTGTCACCCTCCAAACCTAATGACTTTGCATAACCTGTTGCCGTAGCAAGCGAGATGGTCTCTACACCAACATAGAGGAAGAGTGCCAAACAGCCCAACAATAAGTGTGGGAACTGCAGAATACTTGTCTTACCGTCAGCGTATGAGCTGACTGCTGCCTCGTCGCCACGCTCACTCTCATCCTCACCTGCAGCCTTCACGTCTGGCAGTGGAGCCATCAATGCGATAACACCCAAGAGCAAAAAGATACCGATGATGATGGTGAATGGCATATAAAGATCGGTGAGTTGCGTATCCTCAATACCCTTACCAATCACCAAAGTAATGAAGAGGGTTGTCACTGGCCAAGCCAACTTATTACTGATACCCATGCAAGAGATACGACGCGCTGCCGAATCCATCGGACCCAGAATCGTCACATATGGATTGACAGATGCCTGTAAAACGGCATTGGCTGCACCACTGACGAAACTCGCAATGAGGAACCATGTCAGTGAGTTCTGCTTCGCTGCGAGGATGAAAAGTCCGAAAGCTGCTGCGAAGATAGCAAACGACAAAGCCATCGTACGCTTATAACCGATTGCCTTAATGCAATGGGTTGCAGGAATACCGAACAAGAGGAACGGTATGAAAGTTGCTGCAAGCAACAGACTTGAAGCTGCACCAGAGATGTGCATTGACTTCTCTAATACTGGCATCAGATAAGAGTTGATACCCAAGGCAAAGCCAATAGAGAAGAAGAATAAGCCGATAATGGCTAAAGGAAATAGATAGTTAGTTTTTTGTTTCATAATAAAGATATTTTTTATTTACTACTTCATAACAAGGCTTTTATGCTTTCACTCCTCCTTCAGAGAGGACTTCTGTGAACTTACTAAGGCTCCGCACCAATGGTGTTTACCATCAACACGCCATGTGCTAAGCCTCCGCACACTGTTTGAAAACGGAAAGAAGTGCACATTATTATAGCTTTGGCTTACTTTATTATCGCTCCATACATCGGAGGAAGGATATTTTTAGTCAACCATTATAATTGCTTTTTTGAAATATAAAGGCGCACGAGGCACCCATTCCTTAGAATGAAGAATACCACGTGCGCCCCTACCCTACAGTCAAATCATAAGCACTGAAGACTGCAAGGCGTTAGTTAACATGAACCTTTCCACCCTGAATATAGAATCCTTTGGCAGGAGGTTCAGGGAGTCTACGACCAGAGAGGTCGTAGACTTGTGCTATTGTTGTCGCTGAGTTTACTACGGCAGAGATTCCGTTTGCGGTATCATCTGCCGTTTCCGAAAAAGGGATGAAACGCACGATGTTTGAGTAGGTTTTACCTTTCTGTATCTCATACTTTGGTAATGGACCGGGACCACAAGAGCCATTACCAAGACCACGCTGGATAGCATCAAAGTGTGCTACAGTGCGATTGCTTGCTGGCAACTCCCACTCATGGCGTGCAGTACGTAACTCGGCATCTGTCCAAGGGGTCAGAGAGAAGGCTACATCGCCCGCTGTCTCTACCTTCACACCATTGCCCTCATTGTTTGTGAGGGTGAGCCAACGAAGACCAACGCGGTTGCCGTTGCTCTGTGGGTGTGCAAATGGCTCATACATATCCTTGACTGTCGTCTCATAGAGACCGAAGTCTTCGCCATCGAGGCGGTCGATATAGCTTGCGCGAGGACCACGTGCATAGTAGCGTACCTTTGACATGTCGCTTGGGAAGTTCAGACTGAAGCCTAAACGTCTTGCACCATTACCCTGTGCCTCATACGAGCTGGCGAGATCTATCGTACCGTTTGCATTGATTGTGTACTTATAAGTAGCCTTACCATAGTTGCCGTTCTGCGTAACATTCACGGTTGCCGTCTTACCATCCTCAGAGAGCTGGAAGGTAGCAGTCTGTGAAGTTACACCATTGTCGGTTGCAGCATTACCGTAAGCCTCCATAGGACCATCATTCTCTATCCAGCGGTAGCGGTCAAAACGTGGTCCAGCCTCTGGCATGAAGAGATTCTTCCCATCGTATGACCAAACGGTGATATTACCCTGTCCGTCGAATGTTACTTTCTGCTTACCGTTCGTGTAGGTATAACCACCATCGCTATTCTTCGTTGCGTGAAGGGCATCAGCCTTTGTGTTATCAACCTTATCGAGGACCTCCGTGCGTTGTGCCAACTGCTGCTGGAACTCAGCAACAGGATAGTCACGGTCGCACCAGTTCGTTTCCTCCTTCGTATAAAGTCCGATGTTGAGGAAGAGTTCCTTACCTGCAAAGGCTGTAGGGTTATACTTCAAGTCAACGGTTTCAGTACCACCAGCAGCGCAATTCAGCTTCTTAACGATACCATCCTGTACAGGCTTACCGTCGGCAAGGAGGGTCCACTTAAGATAGAACTGGTTGAGATTGCGGTCGAGATACTTATTCGTCAACTTCACCTGACGGCTGTCTTTGTTCAAATCAAAGCCCACCCACTGGTAAATACGCTTCACCTCGTCAAGCTCAGCACTCCATGCACGGTCGGCATTGACAAGTCCGTTGTTAACGAAGTTATACTGATGAGGACCCGGACAGTCAAAACCTGTGATATAAGCAGGGAATCCATTCTTTGTCAATTGGTTGTTCTTAATCGCATCATAAGAGTAGATACTCTGATCCACCCAGTCCCAGATACAACCACCAACACCCATCTGAGAGCCTTCCATAGCCTCCCAGTACTCACGCAGGTTGCCCACAGCGTTACCCATAGCATGGGCATACTCGCACATGAAGTAAGGCTTATTCGTGTTCGGATGGTTCACATCAGAGGTCACCGGACCCGTTGTTCCGCTGCGCCAAGCATCCATAGCAGGATACATTACAGAGTGGATATCAGTTCCTTCAGCCTTATCTCGTGTTGATCCCTCATAGTGGATGTAGCGGTTATCGAGCTTACGAACAGCATTGTAAGCAGCCATAATATTCAGACCAGAGCCACTCTCGTTACCCAAACTCCAGAAGACAACACTCGGATGGTTGCGGTCGCGGAGCGTATTACGTACGTTACGGTCAACGATAGCACCTGTCCAATCCGTGTTATTGATGATTGTCTTTGAGCCTTCCCAGTTCCTATGAAGTTCCATATCAGCCTCATCAACAACGAAGAGACCGAAGTAATCGAACATTGCCATCATCTTTGCATGACGTGGATAGTGGCTGGTACGAACCGTATTCATGTTAGACTGCTTCATCATTGCTATGTCTTTTAACATAAGGTCGGTGCTGATACTGCGACCATGCAATGGGTCAGTGTCCTGTGTGTTAGCACCCTTGAGGTAGGTACGACGGCCGTTCACCTCAAGATAACCCTTGCTAAGGTCAATCTTTCTGAAGCCATATTTAGTGGAGAAAGCCTCCTCTTCCTTGCCGTCCTGCGACTGACTGAAAGTGAAGGTATAGAGGGTTGGAGTCTCAGCAGACCATAGTTTCACGCCAGAGAGTGTTCCGAAGTCAACTGTCTGTGTCTTCAAGCTATCGCCAGCAGCAAAGACAAAGTCAGACTTCAGCTTCTTCACTTCCTTACCCGATGGGTCGAAGAGCGTTACGGTTACGGTCTTCTTCGCTGCAGTCTTATCGCGATTGCATACGGTAAGGTCTACAGATGTAGCCGCACTACCCGTAGCAGCGGTAGTAGAACCCGGTGTAACAGTAGCCTTAATATAATGATCTGCCAAGTAAGTCTTTGGTGTAGCCACAAGGTAAACATCACGATGAATACCACTCATATGCCACATATCCTGACCCTCAAGATAAGAGCCATCGCTCCAACGAATCACCTGTACGGCAACATTATTCTTACCAGTGTGGAGATATTTAGTAATGTCAAACTCGCTGACATTGTTTGCTCCTTCTGTATAACCCACCTCATGACCGTTTACATAAACGTAAGCAGCAGAGTAGATACCATCAAAGTGGAGGAAGACACGCTTATTCTCCCAGCCTGCAGGCAGAGTGAAATCACGACGATAAGAGCCCACTGAGTTCTTCAAATCACCCTTCATACGAACGTAAGGCTGCTGATCTTCAAACGGATAGTCTACATTCACATACATTGGCAGACCATAACCATTCATCTCTAAACAAGAAGGAACAGTGATATCGTTCCACGCAGAGCCTTCAGTACTTACGCCATCGCCCCAGAAGTCGTCCTTACCGAGCAAGACAGGCTTGGCTCCCTCGCTCCAACGCAACTTCCATGTGCCGTTCAAACTAAGGTAGTTTGCCCCTGTTGGTTCCAACCAAGGCTTGTCATAACGCTGACCATCTGCCTTCATCGCCTTCGTTGATGGATAAGGCATATAGGTGGCATGCGCACGCTCCTTGTTACGCTCATAGACCTTCGCATTCTCCCAGTCGGCACCCTCAGGAATAACCACTGCAGGCACTTCCTTGAACTGTAGCGTAGCAGCTGATGCCTCACTGTTCGCATAACCACAGTAATATCCGTTGACAGAAGAGATAGAACCAAAGGTTACATAATAAGTCTGACCATTCCTTGCAGACACTGCACTCAACTTATAACCACTGCCTTTCTTAGTGATATAAATCTGTTGATTAGGATTGGCGATGCTCTGTGTCCACATACAAGGATAGCCAGAGACTTTCTTTGTGTCGTTGAGTGCCATGTCGAAAGCCAACTCGCCGTCGCCATTTACCAACTGATAGCAGTCCTGCTTACCGCTCACAGCAACGAGTTTCCACTTCTGTGCATCGTTACCTTCAGCATAAGCAAGGAACGCAAGACCCGTGTCCCTTAACCATGAATACTTGTAGGGAGTAAGGACATTCTTGGTGTCTTGCCCTACTGAGATTAAATAGGTCTTACCGTGTTCAGGCTTCGCACCCCATGTGCCAGCCCTCAGCACGGATGGTGCTAAGGCTAATAAGAATACGAGAAGACCAATGTTTCTGATAGTTTTCATATAAATGAGAGTAAATATTTATGCTGAGTTGAACCCACACCTCAGCCTAAGCCGAAATGTGGGTAAGATGTATAACCTGTGCTTAGTTGATTACTTTCGTTGTGTTTGTTGTACCGTTGCTATACTTCATTTGCTTGATGTACACGCCACGGCTCTGTGACTGACTTGTCTTTGTACCGTTAAGGCTGTAGTAGTCTACGGAAGCAATGTTACCGTCCTGCGCCTTTTGTACGACTGCGATAGCGTCTGCAGTCTTTGAAACAATGACATATACACCGCCCTTCACTGTAGGGAAGCTGATTTCGTCATCACTGATACGCTTTGCCTTAACCGCCTTTCCGTCGGCAGTAGTCACCTTATAATCCTTTGCTACACCTGCATATTTCACAACACAGGTTGTACCCATGTTTGAAACAATCTGTACCTTCGTAGCCTTAGCATTTGCCCAATCAATGTCAACGGTGAAGTTGCCCACTGCCTTCAAGCCCTTCACTGAACCCTTCTGCCAGAATGTTGTTGGCAAGGCAGGGAGAATCACGAGCTTATCATTATGACTCTGGAGGAGCATCTCGGCTACACCGGCTGTATAACCGAAGTTACCATCAATCTGATAAGGTGCATGGGCATCCCAGAGATTCTCATAGATACCACCTGCAGCCTCGTTGACTCCGGTGTCCCAAGTCTGCTGTAAGGCACGCTTGATAAGGTTATGACAGTGCTGACCTTCGTAGGCGCGGGCGTTAAGATTAATCTTATGACCGAGTGACCAGCCAGTTCCATGACCATCACCACGAGCTATCAGCGACTGCCGAGCAGCCTCAAAGACGGTCTTATCGGCATCTTCACTGATCTGTGTACAAGGATAAAGCCCCATCAAATGTGAGATATGACGGTGTGCCTTATACTCGTTAACACCGATTTTGCTTGGGTTATTAAACTGTGAAGAGTACTTCCACTCACGGAGATAAGTCTGTCCATCAGCAGGATTTACCTCAGTATGGCAACCATCGTCAAGCTTAGCAAAGTAGGTTGCAAGCGAATCACGGAACGCCTTTGACACTACATCATCGCCAAGAACTTTAATCGCCTTGCGTGTGTTATTGAAGAGATCCCAAACCAACTGCTGGCTGTGTGCGGTAGCATTCTCCGTTGGTCCGTGTTCTGGCGACCACTCATTAGGACACTCATAGGTGCCGTCAGCAGCCTTAACGAGCTTCTTAAACCAATAGTCGACAGCCGATTTCATCGCAGGGAACGCCTTTGTGCGCAGGAAGTCCTTATCCATTGTGTAGGTATAGTGCTGCCAGAGGTGCTGGCAATACCACGCATTAGCAACGGTATAGGTGTTGGCAAAGGTAGTACCAGAGCCATAGATGTTATTCTCTGTTGGTAAGGTCCAACCTGTATTCACGTGACCCATGTCCTGTGCAAAGCGACGCCATGTAGGCTTCACACATGCCTCACGATAGATATAATCGAGGAATGGGCGGTGAAGTTCCGAGAGGTTGGTTGGCTCAGCAGGCCAGTAGTTCATCTGTACGTTGATGTTCGCATGGATATCAGAGTGCCATGCTGGTGTATTGTTGTCGTTCCAAATACCCTGTAAGTTAGCTGGGAGCGATACGCCACGGCTTGAACTGATGAGGAGGTAACGACCATAATTGAAGTAGAGTTCCTCTAAGAAGAGGTTGTCATGCTGGTTGTCACGATAGCTGCTGATGAGCTGTGGGGTTGGAATATTGTTCTTAACATCACCGAGGGTCAGCTGACAACGATCAAAGAGCGACTTATAATCGGTCTTATGTGCTGCAAACAAAGCATCGTAACCCTTGTTCTGTGCACCATTCACTGTCGCTGCCGCACGACCTGCAAGGAGGTTAGCTCCAGACACATATGTCGGTGCGTCGGGGTCGAAGTCGGTCAATCCACGGAGATAAACAGTCATGCTATTGGCACCATTTACCTCAATAACGCCCTTTGCATTCTTAGTAATCGTACCGCCATCTGTCACGATGCGCGCTGCACAATAATAGCTCTCTGGTGTTGTTGCACCATGATCATCCTGGCGAGCGACCTGACCATCGAAGGTAATCGTTGCCTGATTGTTATTATCAACGGTATAACTTACGTTACGTCCGTTCTGATTCTTCAGTGTAAGGGTTGTATTGATTTTACCGTTCTGTGAGGCTGTATAGCGAACTACCACACAGCTATCAGGATTGCTTGCGAAGTAAGTACGACTGTATGCTACGCCATCCATCGTATATTTCACACCTGCTACGGCATCGTTGATATCGAGGTAACGCACGTAGTCTGTTACCTTTGACATTCCACGACTGCGGATATAAAGGTTGCCAAAGTTAAGATAATAACCATAAGCAGCCGTACTCGTCAGCCCACCGAGCTTACCGCTCCAAAGGGTCTTGTCGTTAAATTGTACGTCGTCAATGGCTACATCGCCCATCAAAGTTGCACCAAACTGACCGTTACCGATAGGAAGACAAGAGGTCATCCAGCTGGTTGCGGGCTTTGTATACCAAAGCGTATATTTGTTGGCAGGATTAAAAGTAGTAATACCTGACACTGGTACCAATGCTTCTGCTGGTACGAAGCGCACGACATTACCACCATCGCCTAAGTCCCAGAAGCTGATTAACCTACCTTCACCAGCACCTTGGAACATATTAAAGAAGTTACGTCCTGTGGTTGACTTACCAATCTCGAAGCCACCCAATGCGTTATTTGACTCCACCATCGTAAAGAGCGTATCCTTCACGTTGCGGACCTTTGCAGCGTTGACGTATGAATCGCTGATATAAAGAATCTTTCCACTCTTGCTAACAAAAGAGTATTTGCCGTCTTTCTCTGATACACGCCATAGCATGTCATCAAGATTACCATTATGCAATGCCGCTGTTTGGCAAGTTGCCTTATCCCCCTTGGCACTCAAAAGCCAGTTACCAGTCTGGAACTGGATGTAATAATAAACAGGATTTGCAGCTGTTGAGATGACTGGCATATAGTATGGGAACTCCATGTCATCCTTGCTAACAAAGGTCAACACGTTGTTGATGTCGCCCTTATCCCACAGTCCAATCTCTTGTCCAGCCCTAATCTCTCCCACTTGGTTCATCGCATGACTGTTAGTAGAGTCTGGTGCCAACTCGAATGCACCTGTTCCAAAGCTGGTATTCATACTCTGGAAGATGTGGAATGAGGTAATATCTGTAGCCTTAGTAGCCGCCATAAAACGCGAACTATAAGGATTTGTGCCATTGACATAAAGGGTACGACCGCTCTTACTTACCAACTGGTACTTCTTATTACGACCAAAGTTCTCTGCCGCTACCACCTTCCATAACTGGCGATCTCCATTCATAACCTGTGGAACGGCAGTAAGGCACTTTTGCTTTTCGCCCTTATCTTCCAACACGTTGTTAGAACGAAGATACTTAACGTAATACCAATGCTCATTGCCTTTGGTACTGATGCGAGGATAACCTTGTGCCAAAACTTGTCCGACACATACGACAGACAAGAGAAAAGCAGCACAAATACGCTTACAGATATTCATAATAGAGGATAAGATATTGTGATAATTATTTTATTATTAATGTTGAACAATAAGACGAAAAAGGGGGTTGTATCAAAATGGTGTCAGTGGCAAGTAGTAGAATTACACATATTGTGTATCTATGCTTAGCCTGCTAACAGACACACCCTCAAGTGTATCCTTCCTTTTGATACAGCCCCTTAACCCCTATCTGCCCTTAGACAACCGCGTCTATTCTTCTTATTAACAGCATTGTCATTTGACAAATGGGGGTTAAACTATTTTCATTGTGAAACTTACTTCACAACAACCTTCTTGCCATTTACGATGTACAAGCCCTTAGCAAGACCATTAAGGCTCTTAGCTACCATGCGACCATCGAGGGTGTAAACATAACCATCAGCCTGCTTCTCCTGTACCCTAACGTTAGAAATACCAGTTGCTGCATCCATCTCTGCAATCTCATCATCGCTCAACACTTCATTGATTGGAATGAGCTTAAGGGCGTTGTTAATGTCGTTAACCTTCCACTTACCCATGAAGTGGTGCCATCCTACGTTACCCCATACGTTAAGGAAGTTCTGTGACTCCTTGTCATTGCTATCACCGATAGAGTAGCACTCACTACCCTGATTGCTTTCGAAGATGTAGAGCTCCTGTGGGTCTGTAGTTGCCATGAAAGCACCTGTCATTTTACCACCACCACTTTTGCCGTTGCGTACCCACTCACCAGCCTCGTTCTTCTTATACATATCGTTACCACCTGACATCTCTGTTGCCAAATCAGTGTACTTGATGTACTGACCAGCCTCGTTAACGAGAACTATCTTCTTAGAATCAGCATCGAAATCTGTAATGTGCCATACCTTATATCTGAAGTTTACATCACCCTTTATAAGAGAGTCAGCAATCAGAGTATCCTTGTCTACAGAGAGCATCAGCTTGTTACCTGTAACACCAGCCAAACCAGTAGGACCATATGTTGGGTTGTTAGCTGCAGGTCTGTTGAACTGAATGAAGTAACGAGTACTGTTGTCACCCTGCTGGAAAGTACTAAAGTTAAAATCCCAGTGTGGAATCTCTACCTCAGAAGCCTTGATAAAGTAAACCTTAGAACCATTGTCTGTTTCAGTCCAAGGACCATACTCATTACCTAACTTCTGACCACTGTAGATGTTCACGAAAGCATTACCATCCTTTTCAAGCATCTTGATAGCACCAAAGGCTGCTGAAGGATCGTCATTGTGGTCGATAATTTTGAAAGCCTTGAAGTTCTCGCCAGTATCAGAACCAGCAGCAAGACGCTCACCCGCATTGGTATACATTGTCCAAGTGTTGCCATCAACAGTAACAGTGAATGTCCAAGTCTCATCAGCATTCTTTGTACAAGTCCAAGTCTGCTTTTCAACATCACCCAAAGAAGCAGCCTTAGCTGTCAACTTCTCACCATCGCCATTAGCTGTAACGTAACCCACTTTCTGGTTACCAACAGCGATGTAGTACTTTTCACCGCTCTCAGGAACTGAAACCCACTGAGCGAAAGTTGTCATTGCGACCATGCACAATGAGAGTAGAGTAAAGAATTTTTTCATAAGTTGTAATAAATAATTGGTTTTTGTTTTATTTTTTAAATAGATGTTAGTTTCTACCTCGATTAAGGTTTACTATTTTCTACCGTTAAGTTGATATTTTAGGTTTTATCTTTTGGGCTTTAATAAAGGAGTCGTCTACCTTCTTTAAGCCGATGGCAAATATAAACATATTCTTTTAAATATTCATTGTTGTAAATACAATATTTAATATTTTTAACTATTACCATCCGATAATAGTAAATCGATTATACGCTCATACTGAATCTTCTTCAGTTAAATAATACCTTATTACACTAAGAAATTAAGTCGTACGACCAAATAGAATGACCTTACTCATAGTCGTTTAACTCCTTCCAAACAACAAGTTGACACCCTATCAGTAACCATTTGCAGAGCATTCAACGTCCCGCACCATATGTGCGAAGCATCCGCACACGATGTGCTAAGCACCGACACCACAGCATTAAGCCCATACTTCACCTTTCAGAATTGATACTTTATACTTATGATCACCCATGTTGGAAACGCTGAAGAAGACTGAAGACATTTTACAAAGCTATATATAAGGTATATACCGAGTGGAAACACCCTCCGTATTTGCGTCCTTTAATATCATAATCAGCCATTCCGTAGTATGTTATATACAGACGATGTGAACCATCTCTTTGAAGTTTTGCCCTGCGCATTACAGGATGTCAACGTTAGAAACATGAATAGCGATACTGCCA
>ERZ773067.1686-NODE-1686-length-11629-cov-2.682910_pt1 | contig 11629 bp, 13 predicted proteins | sample MGYA00580622_ERZ773067 | MGnify/ENA primary metagenome ERZ773067 (study PRJEB29015, sample SAMEA2737998) | human oral metagenome | biome: human oral; feature: human-associated habitat; material: dental | place: China | collected 2113 ...
GGCTGCAAAGGTGACGGCGTGCTGCTCGGCAATACCCACGTCAACCATGCGCTGTGGGAAGGCCTTCTGGAGGTCGGCAAGTTTAGTGGAGCCGGCAAGGTCTGCGTCAACGGCCACAATATCGTGACCCTCGTTTACCAGCTCAACAAGAGTCTGACCATATGCCTCACGAGTTGCTCTAGACATTGGCAACCTCCTTACCATCACCTTGAAGATCAATCAAAAGAAGCTCTCTAGCTGCATCAAGTTCTTCTCGCGCAAGGTCAGCCTGCTCGGCCGAAGGAGCGTTTCCGTGCCAGGAAGCCTTGTCCTCCATAAACGAGACACCCTTGCCCTTGACGGTCTGGCAAATGACCACGGTAGGAGCCGTGTTTCCTGCCTCGCGACCATCTCGTGCGGCGAGAAGAGCCTGGCGCACCGAGACGACCTCGTGACCGTTAACGCGCAGTACGTTCCAGCCAAAGGAGCGGAACTTCTCGTCAATATCGCCAAGAGAGCACACATCGGTGACGTGGCCATCAATCTGCAGGTTATTGAGGTCCACAATGGCAATAAGGTTATCCAGCTTCTGGTGAGCAGCAAACATGCATGCTTCCCAGTTAGAGCCCTCCTGCAACTCACCGTCGCCCAGAAGGACAAATACTTTCTTGGCGCGCTCGCCGCTTGCCAGAGCGTCCATAGACAGGCCTAGAGCGCATCCTGCAGCTACCGAGAGACCCTGACCAAGAGAGCCGGAGCAAACTTCAATGCCAGGACATGCATGGCAATCTGGGTGACCCTGCAAGCGACTGCCAAGCTGACGGAGGGTAACCATATCCTCGTCATGGAGCCAATCAAGCAGGTGGTACGCAGCATACAGCACAGGAGCCACGTGGCCCTTGGACAGGAAGAACCTATCCTCAGTGTGGTCCTCTGGGTTGTTGTGGTTGTACTTCATCACTCCCGAGAAGAACAGTGTGGCCACAATATCTGCCGCACTCAGTGAGCCACCAGGATGACCTGACTTGCTCTTCTCGAGCATGTCAATGACATCACGCCTCAGCGTATTAGCTGCAAGCTTGAGCTCATCATCAGTGAGGTTGCGCTCGGGTAATGCAGTTGTTCCCATTCTCATCCTCTCAAAAATTGGTGCCTAAACGATGCCTAAACGATGCACGGACAGGCACGTAAAGCAAGTACGCCCAACCTAGGCTGGGCGTACTTCAATCTCTTTTATTGCTGAGCCTTAACCTTTTCCCAGTCTGCCTCAAAAGACTTGAGGCCAGCATCGGTCAGAGGGTGCTTAAGGCACTTCTTCAAAGCTCCAAATGGAACGGTTGCGATGTCAGCACCAAGCAGAGCTGCCTGAGTCACGTGATTAGGCGTACGGACAGAAGCCGTAATAATCTCTACGGTGTGGTCAACGTTTTTATCCCATGCATAGTTCTCAATGCACGAAACTACAGTTCCCAGCTGCTCAATGCCGTCCTCACCAATGTCATCAAAGCGACCAACAAATGGAGAAATGTAACGAGCGCCAGCATTTGCCGCGAGAAGAGCCTGAGGTGCCGAGAAGATCAACGTCATGTTGACGCGAATTCCCTCAGAAGCAAGCTGATGAGTAGCAGCAAGGCTCTCTGCACAGATAGGAAGCTTAACAACAATGTTTGGAGCAAGAGAAGCCAGGTGACGGCCTTCCTCAATCATACCCTCAGTTGTTGTTGCCGTTGACTCAGCAGAAACAGGAAGTCCCTCGCAAAGCTGAGCAATCTTAACCATATGAGACTCAAAGTCGGCTAGCTTGCCGCCAATCTTTGCATACAGTGATGGGTTGGTAGTAACACCTGCCAAGCAGCCCCAGCTAAGGGCCTCAGAAATCTCATCGATATCTGCCGTGTCAATAAAGAACTTCATGGTAAATCCTTCCCTGTACAAACTTAAACGAGTTTGGAAACGTACGTCGTACTAAGAAAGAGCTCATCCACATTGTACAGATTCTTATGTACCGTCTGTGGCGAGAAACCCAAAACAAGTGCAAAAAGGCCGTTTACCCCTCAAACGCCTTATCAATTTTGCTGCGAACGTAAGTGGAAGCAAAGACAAGATCTTCTTTCCAGTTCTCGTTGCCGGTGTACCACATCTCTGCAACAAAGCGCCTGACGCCCTGAGGAACAAGCTGCGAAAGAGCGCCCTCATAGTCAGTGGTGCCGGTAGAGAATGGAATCTCGCGATAAGCGCCAGCAACAGTCTCTTTAAGGTGAGCTGCAAAGATGTGACCCGCACCAAGAGCGATATCGTCAGCAACAGTGTTGCCGTAAATAAACGATGCATTAGTAAGGTTACCAGCGTCGGGATACACACCAAGGTAAGGGCTGTTGATAAGGCTTACATAGTGCATGGCCTTCTCGACCGTATCCATAAAAGGAGTCTCCATGGTCTCAAAGCCCATAACAATGCCTGCCTTAGCGGCCATTTCTACAGCCTTTACCAGATTCTCCTCAAAGTATTTGCGTGTATCCTCTGCGCCGTCCTCGTAGTACACGTCATAACCAGCAAGCTGGATAGTATGAAGTCCCAGGTCACCTGCAAGGTCAAGTGCCTTCTGCATAATCTCAAGACTGCGCTCACGAGTTGCTTGATCGCGAGAACCAAAAGGATACTTACGGTGACCAGAAAGGCACATAGAACCCAAACGAACGCCAGAGTTTACCATTGCCTGACGAACTGCCGCACGCTCCTCACCAGTCCACTCAAGGCGAGAAAGACGAGCGTCAGACTCATCAACGGAGATCTCAACATAATCAAAGCCAGACTCCCCTGCTACGCTGAGGCGCTCTTCCCAAGAAAGATCAGTTGGAGTGGCCTTCTCGTAAAGTCCTAGCTGATACTTGGACATATCTTCTCCTTTTAAAAACAGGCGGCCTTATACAAGACCGCCTGACTGAAACAGATTCTACTCACTGAACAGGCTTTAGTGATTACCCTGTCCATAGTAGGCATTTGGACCATGCTTGCGCATGTAGTGCTTGTCCTGAAGGTACTGAGGTGCCTCCTGAACCTTAGGGTTATTGAGCTCGGTGAGTGTTGCCATCTTAGCAACCTCCTCGATAACTACTGCGTGATACACAGCAGCCATTGCGTCTTTACCCCAAGAGAAAGGACCGTGGTTGTGAAGAAGCGTTCCTGGAACCGCAATTGGGTCCAAATTAGCGAAGCCCTCAACAATAACGTTTCCGGTCTCAAGCTCATATGCGCTTTCTACCTCGTCCTTGGTAAGGCTACGCACGCAAGGAATATCTCCGTAGAAATAATCTGCGTGTGTGGTGCCATAGCAAGGAATAGAGCGTCCTGCCTGTGCCCAAGAAACAGCGTGGGTTGAGTGAGTGTGAACAATTCCGCCGATCTTATCGCCCCATGCACGATACAGACATGCATGAGTTGGAGTATCGGAAGATGGGTTGAGCTCACCCTCAACAACGTTGCCGTCAAGATCACAGACAACCAAGTTTTCAGGGCTGAGCTCCTCATAGGAGACGCCCGATGGCTTAATGACAAACAGACCACGCTCACGGTCAAGTCCAGAAGCATTACCCCAGGTAAAAACTACCAGGCCATGCTTTGGCAGGTCCATGTTTGCTTCATACACTTCATCACGAAGCTCTTTAAGCATCATAGAGTCTGCTCCTTAGAGAACGCTACGGAATGGAACGTTTGGCTCGTGATCGAAGCAATCATGGAAGCCACGGTCGTGATGGTAAGCAAAGCGGTCCTTATCCTGTGGATAGGTGTAGTGGCCGCCGACCTCCCAGAAGAATGGGTGGAACTTGTAGTCAAGGCGGTCCTTACGCATGTCCCAAAGAACCTTGATCTCCTGGACGTCTGCCTGGAAGTTAGTCCAAACATCGTGGTGAATTGGGATAACAACCTTGGACTGAAGAGCCTCAGCCATACGGAGCATATCGGTTGCTTCCATCTTGTCCTGGATACCAATTGGGTTGCAGCCATAAGCGCCAAAGCAGACGTCTACGCTGCCAAACTCCTTAGCGATGTCTTTACCGTGCTTAGCAAAATAAATGGAGTAGTGAGAGTCGCCGGAGTGGTAGATGTTTCCACCAGGGGTGACAAAGAGGTAGTTAACTGCCTTCTCGTCCATGTCCATTGGGCACTTACCCCAGAGGTCTGGGCGGTTTGCAGATGTATCAGTAGTGGTAACGATGATGGTGCGGTCAAAGGAATCGTATGCAACGATCTCCATGTCCTTAACCTTAACACGGTCGCCAGGCTTGACAACAATGCACTGCTCGCGTGGAACGCCCCAGCCAACCCAAATGTCAACGGCATCCTTAGGACCAATAAATGGAACTGGGATCTCTTTGCCATTCTCGTCAGTAGTGGTCATGTTGTTGTTAACAACGTGAGCTGCTAGCTCCTTGGACATATGGTCCTGGTGAATGTGAGTTACTACAACTGCGTCAAGGTTCTTGATAGCAAATGGATCAATAACAAAGGGAACGTTACGCAGGTTTGGCTGCATCTTACGAACGCCAGCCATGTTTGCCATCTGGTGACCAGGCTTCATGAGACCGTCACCGTGGGTGCGCTTACCGTTGCCTGCCCAGAAGTCAACAGCAACGTTTGCTCCACCAGGAGTCTTAAACCAAATACCAACGCAGCCGAGCCACCACATCTCAACCTGACCTGGCTCTACTACGGCATTGTCAATCTCTTCGTTGAGCCAAGTTCCCCACTCAGGGAAGGTGCTCATAATCCAACTGTCGCGTGTGACGTCTTTCAAATCTGCCATTACGCGCTCCTTTCTATAAAACATAGGACTAGTACTTGATGTATACGCAGGTTGTTGAGCGGCGCTCAGGACTTTGCCTGCATGCTCAGAAGCTCATCCTGAGCGCTCGCTACAAAACGCAGCCCTATTCCACTACTTTGTAGAGAGCCAGCTGGTCTGTCTCACGATATGCAGCAACAATGTAATCGCTGCCGTCATGCCTATACACCATGCAGTTTGCTGGTCCGAGGTCGTGGTCGATAACGTCTACGGTGTACTCACCGTCAACGTATCTAACAAGCAACAAATCGCGACCATCTTTACGGTTGCCAATGACTGCGCACTTCTCGCCATTAAGGTCTGCTGCCCAAAGCGCGTGAAGGAAGCTGCGCTTCTGTGGGTCGCACCAAACCTGCTCGTAGCGATCGCGAGTCTGGCCTTCGTGCCAAATAGCCAGCGTGTCACCGTGGAACTTGGAGAAGGTAAGGATCTCCAGCTTGCCGTCGCCATCAAAATCCATTGCAACAATATCGCTTGTTGGCTGGACCAGAAGGCAGGTGACATCCCAAGCACCCTCAGGAGTAGTTGGTGGCACATATCTAAACACGCCTGCAGCGGTTGAGATCAAAGCATACGATTTATCAGGTGCAGTCCAGAAACCGTGATTCTGAACCTGATAATTAGCAACACAAGTCAGCTTAAGCTGGTTGTCTGCTGTGTACTGCTCAAGGTTGTTGCTCAGAGGAGCAGCCCAAACAGCACCTGGAGTGCGCCAATCATCCTTGACGCCTGTCTCAGCTCCTCCCTTGATAGAGCAAGCAAGAACCCAAAGCTGACCGTCAGCAGCCTTTAGGATGCCAAAACGGTGAACATAAGGGAGGTCGCAGAAAATCTGCTCAGACCACGAACCGTCTGCCTGCTTGGTATAGGATGCGATAGCCGCGTCATCTCCCCCAAAGTTTGGCGAGAAGAACTTGCGGGTTGCAAGGAACTGATCTTTCCTGCCAGGGACCTGTGTAATGGTCATGACGCCGCCAGGGCCTGGAGCAACAGTCTCCAAAGGCTCACCATCAAGCGTAAAGCGACGGATTGGACCGTCCTTCTCGACAGCAGCTAAAAAGCTTGGTGTGTCTTCTCCCTCAAACATGCCAAGTGCATAGCACTTAGGCATCTCGGCAAGAATTTTCTTTTCAAAAGTCATTAAAGTGCTCGATTCTTTAGAAACCTAAACTATGCGGAAAACTTCTCTGCAGCGCCGGTTTCCTTGAGCTTCTCTTCCATCTCTGCGTCAGAAAGAACGTTGCGCAGACCAATGACGGTAACGCCAGCCTTAGCAGCATCGTCGTACATGTTCAGGAAGTTAAGAGGAGCAAAAACGATATCGTACTGACGAGCAGAGCTTACGCCCTCAGACAGTGCGCAGTGGTGAATCTTATCGACGCCCATGTTGAGCTTCTGAGTGACGCGCTCAGCGGTCATCTTCATCATCAGGGAGGTACCTGCGCCGTTAGCACATGCGACCAAAATCTTTGCGTTCATGTTGACTCCTTCGATCAAACAAACTGATTACGGACACATTGTGTATGTACCCATTTGGGCACTATGCACATCACTTTTAAAGCAAATATTGCATCAATCAATGTGCCGAGTATTACTAATAACCCTGAGCAGATGGGGGTCTGCTCAGGGTAAGAAGAAAGAGGGCTACTTGCTTTCCGCACTAGCTGCGGCGGCCTTCTGTGCACGGATTTCCTTGCACTTCTGGTAATCCTCAACCTCCATGAAGTACGTGTCCTTGTTTGCACGGTACTGGAGCTGTGGGATTGCGATAAGACCGATGACAACAATTGCGAGACCTGCGTAGGACAGGAACTTCATGATGCCGGTCATGATTGGCCAGACAACTGCCCAGTCCCACATGCCAAGGTATCCACCGTATGCAGCCATGCCAACCCAGCCAGCGATAAGAGCTGAACCAAAGACCTGGAGAAGACCAGAGATGAAAGGCATGATAAGAACTGCGCGGAGGCCGCCCTTGTTGTTTGCGTAAACGCCGATAGTAGCGTTATCGAAGAACAGTGGAACAAAGCCTGCGATAACAACAACTGGGGACTTCAGAAGCAGCAGAGCTGCGATTGCCAGGAACTGGCCAGCTGCACCCATAAGGAAGCCGAGGGTAACTGCATTTGGAGAACCAAAGCCGTAGGTAACTGCGCAGTCAACGCCTGGGACGGAACCCTTGAGGAGCTTGTTAGAAATACCCTGGAAGGAGTTGGTGAGCTCAGTAACGAAGGTACGAACACCAAGCTGCAGGATGGAGAGGTAAACAGCAAACTGGAAGGAAGTGGTCATGATGTAGAAGAAGAAATCCTGACCTTGCTTCATGAACTTGTTCTCAAGCAGGAAGTCCTGACCAAGAACAGCAAGGATGACGCCAAAGAATGCTGTCATAAGAATTGCAGTTGCAACGAGGTTCTCGTTAAAGATCTTCAGGAAGCCTGGGAGCTCGATGTCCTCGATGCGCTTGGACTCCTTCTTGGAGTGCTTGGAGAGCCACTCGGAAGCCTTAGATGCACAGTAAACACCAAACATCTGCTGGTGAGCAATGGTGAGACCAGCGCCATCAGTGAGGTCCTGGGTAGGTCCAATACAAAGGTTGGAGCCAACTGCCCAGTAAAGGCCAAGGAGAACGGTCATAACTGCAAGGATGGTAACGTCGTTGAGCTGTGGGAAGCAGAAGAGGATAAGCCAAAATGCAGTTGCTGCCTGCTGAACCTGGACGTGACCAGTAGTAAAGATTGCGCGAAGCTTGGTCTGCTTCTTAAAAGCAACCAGAACAATGTTCAGAATGAAAGCGAAGAGCAGAAGAAGCATAACGGAGGAGAAGGAACGACCTGCGATAAACTCAGGAGCGTTAGATGCCTCCATGCCTGCCTGTACTGCGTTCTGGCCAAAGTATGGGTCAATGACCATTGCAGAAAGGTTAAAGCGAGCCTCAAGTCCAACGAGAACTGGACGGAATGCAGTTACCAGTCCGCCGGAACCAACCAGGAGGATCTGATAACCAATGACTGCCTTAAGGAAGCCAGCGAGTACGTCGTACCACTTCTTCTTAAGAAGAATGTAGCCGATAGCAACAATCAAACCGATGAAATAGGCTGGCTGAGTCAAGAAGTTGCTCGCAAACCATTTCCAAATACCAAGAACAATATCCATTGATACCCCTTTCAAAGGGTCCTACATACTTACCTTCTGCAGCCCACACTACAAAAGGAAATCCTCAATAACCTGCCCAGATGGGCACAAACGCGCACAGGCGCGACCGAGCACGAACGGGCGCCGACAAGCGTGGATGTCGCGAACGAGCGCGACCGACGCGCGAGAAACGAGCTTACTCGGAGATAAGCTTATCGATCTCCAAGAGCTCTTCTGGAGACTGAATATTCTTCAGACGCTCAAGGACCTCTTCATTCATAAGGACCTGAACGAGCATCTGCATATTCTTAAGGTGTGCTTCCTGATCGGTTGCGCTCAGAGTAAAGAAGGTCTTGACCTGCTTCTCATCGTCGCCATCCTCGAAGTTAACAGGAACATCGGAGTGCATAAATCCAATAGCAGTCTTACCATTAGAGCCAATACGAGCAGTAGAGTGTGGCATTGCAACGTTTGGAACGATAACAATGTAAGGGCCATACTTCTTTACGCACTCGATAATGTCGTCTGCATACTCTGGATTGACTGTTCCGTCAGCCTCCAGTGGTTTGCAGCACTCTCTAATAGACTCTTCCCACGTCATAGGGGTCTTTACGAATGCATAATGCTTCTGCTCGTAAATATCGCGAAGTAACATGCGATTCACTCCTCTCCAGTAGACTACTGTGAATCTTTCCTTGTGTTGGACTATAGCAAGACCACACAAGAACACGTCGCTTAATGACAAAAACTTGAATCTTCTGAACGCTTTAACAATTAGATAAATAATTTATATGACATTTGACTTGCCGTATAACAAATTTCTCTATTTGTTGAACGTTTAGAACGTTTTACCAATCGAATCGATAATGTTAGTATAGCTAAAGTTGGGAGTTAAGCAATACTTATCTATGCTTGCTTTAGAGATTTACGTCATAAAAACCGTTGACCGTTAAAAAATATCCGTTTAAATATTCAAAACGTTCATTGAATAGGGTAAGATAAACTCAGATCTACTGAAAAGCGTCTACACAATTGTTCGAGAACCGTTCAAAAGGTGCTATCAATTTGTACGATGTTTTTCACAGAACTGAATTAGTTAAATGTCTTTATATAATGTACAGTCATATAAGGCTTTTAACTGTGGAAACAGTAACATCGCGTCACAGCAAACTGTTCTTTTTGCGTGAGTTCCCGCGGGCTTTGCAAGAGTTTCTCGCAGGCTTCCCATGGGTTTTCTCATGAGCTTCTCGCAAGGTTCTTACGAACTTCTCGCGAGCAATTGGGTTTCTCGCCAGCGCGTCTTTGAAAAGTTTGCAACTAGTTCTACAGGTTTATCAGCAGTTGAGTTCTATTGGGGGATTCATGGCCACAAGTCATTCATTTGTAGCATCACGCAGAAGCTCGATCATGAGTCTTCTTGAACAATACCGTCAGGTTTCCGTCAGCGATCTTGCCGAAAGATTTGAAGTTTCTTCGCTTACCATCCGTCGCGATCTTGACGAACTCGAAGCTCAAGGTCTCATTTCTCGAAGCTATGGCATGGCCACATTGCTTGATCCACTCTCGACTGGACTCAGCTCTAACCAGGTAACCGCGAAGTTCAAGCTTGCCCAGGCCGCCGCCAAGCTAATTAAAGACGGCGACACGGTCTTCATTAACACCAGCTCAACCGCTATAAAAGTTCTGGAATTCATCACCGCCGAGAACATCACGGTTGTTACCAATAACGGAAGCGTTCTGGCCGCCGACTATCTCCCATCGATGACCGTTTTGGTTACGGGCGGAGAAGTTCGACCAGCTAAGAAGTCTATGACCGGCGATTTTGCGCTTGCTTCGATCAATCAGATTCGCGCCGCGAAATGCATTTTGGGGTGCTCGGGAATTTCCGCTGAGCGCGGCCTTACCACGCTGGTTTCAAACGAGATGCGCGTGAACTCGCTGATGCTTAAGCACTCTGAGCAGCACATTGTCCTGGCCGACGCAAGCAAGCTGGGCGTCAACTCCAGCTTCCAATATGGATCGCCTGCTGATATCGACGTGCTTATGACGGACGAATCCGCATCGATTTCGCAGGTAGCAGCCCTCGAAGCCGCCGGTGTTCGCAAGGTTGTGCGCGTGGGCCTGTAGAACTGCTACGGCTACGTGCGTTGGACGACGAGATTCAGCTTCAATCGAATGTTTCCACTGCTGTAGTCCATCGATTCTCTCGCCCAGCAAAGAAGACATCAAAATTTAAACTACCATGATACGAAAATATTCACTCTCATGAATATTCATGAGAGTGAATTCATCTGTATGCATAAATTTTTTAGAGGCCTATTTTTGGCGTTTTGAAAACACAGCAAAGTCACTTATTCTGCAAAATTGACCCTCAAAAGTCCTATTTTTCTAAGAATATCGTCATTTGCTGTGTTTTTTAGGGCTGTAAGTTATGCTTTTGGCTCTGTATATACAGATTATCTTACATAGGTGTGTTCGGGCTTCAAAAAACGCGCAGATTATCCGACACAGATGTGTTCTGCCAGCGTCAACGTTACCCAAACAAAAAGCCCCGCCAGTTGGCAGGGCTTTGAAGTGCAAATTTATCGCACGTCGCGCTCGTCGCACATCGCGCTCGTCGCACATCGCGCACATCGCGCACATCGCGCTTATCATGCTCGTCGCTCGTCGCACATCGCGCAACGCGAACCAGAGAGCTTACTCCTCCTCGAGAGCAGCAGCAATCTCGTCGGTGATGTTCATGGTGCTATAGACGTTCTGAACGTCGTCGAGCTCGTCGAGCTTATCGATAAGACGCTGAACCTTCTTTGCATCAGAAACGGAGACGTCAGTTGGGGTGGTTGGAACCATAGTAAGTTCGGAACCCTTAACCTCAATACCCTGAGCCTCGAGGCCCTTCTGGACGTCCTGCATCTTGTCGTATGCAGTCCAGACAATCCACTGATCGCCGGCATCCTCGTAGTCGTTTCCGCCAGCCTCAGCAACTGCCATCATGAACTGGTCCTCGTCGACAGCGTTCTCGCGGTCAGCAACCTTCTTCTCCTCGGAGACAATAACCTTGTCAACTGCGATGGAGCCCTTACGCTCGAACTGGAATGCAACGGAACCAGCGGTACCAAGGTTGCCGCCAGAGTGGGTAAATGCGGAACGAACGTCTGCTGCGGTGCGGTTCTTGTTGTCAGTCAGGCAGTCAACGTAAACTGCAACGCCTGCAGGACCGTATCCCTCGTAAACGATCTCCTCGTAAACGGCAGCATCAGCACCAGCGCCAAATGCCTTATCGATAGCGGCCTGAATCTTTGCGTTAGGCATGGAAACCATGCGTGCACGGGCAACAGCGGCAGACAAGCTAGCGTTGTTGTCCGGATTTGGGTCGCCACCCATCTTTGCAGCAACAGTAATGTTGCGAGAAAGCTTAGAGAACAGCGAGGAACGCTTAGCGTCGATAGCTGCTTTCTTGTGCTTGGTTGTAGCCCACTTAGAGTGTCCGGACATTGCACTCTCCTTCTTTAGAGGTTCGAAAACCTAATTGTCACATTAGCCCTTATACGTTACACGAAATTAAGGGGCGAGAAAAGACTTATTTTGCAGATATGGAGACTTGCGCACGCCTGATACCGAGAAACCCGTGAGCTCGCGGGCCATCACGTAAACGCAGTGAACGCTCCTACT
>ERZ773067.1689-NODE-1689-length-11615-cov-4.360727_pt1 | contig 11615 bp, 12 predicted proteins | sample MGYA00580622_ERZ773067 | MGnify/ENA primary metagenome ERZ773067 (study PRJEB29015, sample SAMEA2737998) | human oral metagenome | biome: human oral; feature: human-associated habitat; material: dental | place: China | collected 2113 ...
GCTTCTTTCCGTCATGCTGCGGCTTGGTGAGAGTGCGCTCTATCAGATCATCTTCTGGCTGAACAAAGCGGAAGATGGCGAGATGGCGATGTGGATCGGTGCGATGCAGGGGCCGAATATGGAAAATGCCAAGGATGTCGTCAAGCAGGTGACGAAGGCGTGTCATGCCTACCGCACGAAGAATCTCATCCTCTATATGACGCAGGCAGTTGCAAGAGCTTTGGGGCTTAAGCATATTTATGCCGTATCGAATGAGGGATACTATGCGAACAACCATATCCGCCGCGATCGCAAGCTCAAGACGGATTTTGGCGCTTTTTGGGAAGAAGCAGGCGGACATGTGCTGGCAGATGCACGCTTCTATGAACTGCCGCTCGTCGAAACGAGAAAGACGATGGAGGAAGTGCCGACGAGGAAGCGCGCCGTCTATCGCAGACGCTTTGCTTTTTTGGATGATGTGGACGCGCAGATTGCGGAGAATATGGGGAAGATATTGCGGTCGAGGTGAGAGGCATGTATGGTCTGCCATCAGAGCATTGGAAAGCAATTTATCGAATCATCCATGCGCAAAAGACACGGCTTCGTTGGGTGAAGCTTTTTGGCTCGCGAGCGCGGGGGGAGGCGAGGGCGACTTCTGACGTTGATCTTGCCTTTGCGGGAGCGCCGGAAGTGTGCGGGTTTTTGTGTGATGCTTTCGAGCAAAGCGGCCTGCCGTATACGTTCGACCTTGTCGATTATGAGCGCCAAGCGAATGAGAGATTGCGGCAGGCGATTGATACCGAAGGGAGATTGCTGCTGGAAATAGGAGAGGATGGCGACCAGCTTATGACAAAAGCACAGATTCGCTTGAAGTGGGAGGACTATCATAGAGCGTTGCAGCGCTTGCAGGCAGCGCTCCGAAAAGAGCCGGACGTGGATGATTTGTATCTCGACGCGACGATTCAACGCTTCGAGTTTTGCTTTGAGCTGGCATGGAAGCTGATGAAAGCGGTGCTTTCCTACGAGGGAATCGAGGGCAGCAGTCCGTGGGGCAGCATACGCGAGGGGTGGAAGCAGGGGCTGGTGCAAGAGGCGGAAGCGTGGCTCGATATGCTCGAAAAGAGGAATTTGTCTGCACATACATACAACGAGCAAACGGCGCAGGTGATTTATGCGGCTGTGAAAGGGAAGTATTTTGCAATGTTGGCAGCGCTCGATGAAGAAGTTGCGGCGCGATGGGAAGAATTGATTTGATACTTGCTTGTTACCTTATTGAGTGAGTTTGTTATCTTTTGCAAAATGATTTATAAAATGTGATAGAATATAAAGTATAATATAATAGAAAGAGCAGATTTGTTACAATGTTTTACGGATATTTATAAAATATAATAGAATTTATATAAGTGCTCTTGTAAAAACAGGGTTCTTCTGTTATCATTTTCGTAAATGGAGGGTTTGTGAGATGATTGTTGAAGAACTGGTGACGCTGACGCGCTGGGTCTTGCAGAAGAAGACGGAAACGCAGGGGTTGGAGGTCAAGAGTGCGCACGAAGGGTGCCCGCGCAATCTGTATGATACCTTATCCAGCTTTTCCAATCAGGATGGCGGCGGCATCTTGCTCTTCGGGGTGGATGAGTCGCGGGGGTTCTCGCTGGTCGGTGTGTACGATCTGCATGATTTGCAGAAAAAGGTAGGGGAACAATGCTTGCAGATGGAGCCTCCTGTGCGTGCTGTTTTCACGGTGGCAGAGGTGTACGGCTTTGATGTTTGTGCCGCTGAGATTCCTGGCTTGGACTTGTCGGAGCGGCCTTGCTATTATAAAGGCAGGGGGCGGGTGAAAGGCTCTTATGTGCGGGTCGGGGATGCCGATTTCTGTATGTCGGAATATGAGCTGTACAGTTTCGAGGCATTCCGTAAGCATCTACGTGATGATGAACGCGTGGTAGAGAATGCCGGGTGTGAGGATCTTCATATGGAGGCGGCAGAGGCGTATTGTCAGGAGAAGCGCAGGGAGAGGCCGGGATTTGCGCAGGTTCCGCAAGCGCGTGCTTATGAGTTGCTGCATGTGCTGCAAGATGGCAAGCCGACCTTGGCGGCCTTGATGAATTTCGGTATATATCCGCAAGGATTTTTTGCGCAATTCTGCATTACAGCAGTCGTCGTTCCTGGTACGGAGATCGGTGAGACGGATGAAAATAATGCACGCTTTCTCGATAACAAGCGTATGGATGGCACGCTTTCTGAGATGTTGTCAGAGGCGTTGGCCTTTTGTCGACGCAATATGAAGACGCAGGTGAGCATTGATCGGAAGACCGGCGCTCGACACGATCGGACGGAATATCCTGTCGCGGCGATTCGGGAAGCCGTGCTCAATGCTCTGATTCATCGCGATTATAGCTGGTATACGGAAGGGCGACCGATTCAGATCTATATGTTTGCGGATCGTCTGGAGATCCATAGCCCGGGGAGTCTTTACGGGCGGATGACGGTCGAGCAGTTGGGAAAGGTGCAGATGGATCTGCGCAATCCGGTGCTTGCCGTTATGGCGGAAACCCTCACCGAGGCTGAGATCCGCAATTCTGGAATCCCGACGATGTATCGTGAGATGCAGGCTTTCGGATTGCCAGAGCCGATATTTGAAAACCGGCGGGATGCGTTTGTCGTTACGTTTTTCAATAGGCGGCGGTCTGCAGGAACGGAGGTTGAGGTAGCCGCTCCCACGACGCAGGCTCTGTTGGATTTCTGCGAGATTCCACGGACGCGAGCGGAGATCGCGGCGTTCTTGGGAATCGCTACCGTGGGATATGTGCAGCGACGCTACATCGCTCCTTTGCTCGCGTCGGGCATCTTGCACATGACCTTGCCAGACATGCCGCGGAGCAGGAAGCAGCGATATTATACGCGCAGGGAAGGTAGCGTGCGGGAGGACTTTCCATGAATCTGCCGAATCCTATCCGCGAGGGGATCGTGCGGCTCGCACGCAAGTACGGCTTGTCGCGCGTTGTGCTCTTCGGCTCGCGGGCGCGCGGGGACAACTGGGAGCGCAGCGATGTCGATCTCGCGGTTGCAGGCGGCGACGTTGTGCGCTTCTCGCTCGATGTGGACGAAGAGCTGCCGACGCTCTTGATGTTCGATGTCGTCAACTTGGATGGTCCTGTGCAGCCGGAGCTTTTGGAAGAGATTCAGAGGGATGGTGTTTTGCTTTATGAAAAAGGCAGAGAATTTCTTCAAGGCGCTACAGAATCTTAAGGAGATCGAGGGGAAGAATCCTCCCTATGATACGATTGCGACGGCGGGCATGGTGTCGCTTTTCGAGATATGCTTTGAGCAGGCATGGAAGGCGATGAAGGAGCAGTTGGAGGCGAGCGGCTATGGCGAGCATAAGAGCGGCTCGCCGAAGAGCGTCATCAAGTTGGCGTATCAGGCGCGGATGGTCCAGGATGAAGAACTTTGGCTTGCGGCCTTACAGGCGCGTAACAATGTGGCGCACTCTTACAGTGAACCGATCGCGCTTTCCATCATTCGTGACACTCAGGAGAAGTTCATCGCGATGTTCGAGCAGCTGGTGGAGGAGCTGCGGGAGAGATGGCTGGGATGAAAGTTTGATGTTTATAAAAATAGGTATTTTTATAAACATCAAACTTCCATCTTTATAAAAACGCCCATTTTAGCAAAGGTCAGGTGTAGGGGGAAATGGCATACAAGAGCCTGAACGAACCAATGGAGGAGGAACACAATATGGCATTCAAGGAGATTCAGCCGCAGGATTTGCAGGATAATGTATTTACGCTGATCGGCAAGGATTGGCTCGTCGTCTGCGGCGAGAAGGATGGCAAGGCGAACGCGATGACGGCTTCTTGGGGCGGCATGGGCGTGCTCTGGGGCAAGCCTGTCGTCTTCATCTTCATCCGTCCGCAGCGCTATACGAAGGAGTTCGTCGATGGGGCGAAAGGCTTCACGCTTTCCGTGCTCGACGAGTCGAAGCGCAAGGTTTTGAACTACCTCGGCACGGTGTCGGGGCGTGATGAGGCGAAGATCGAGAAGGCGGGACTTACGCCGCTTTCAGAAGGGGGCTTCACCTACTTTTCGGAGGCGCGTCTGGCGCTCCTTTGCCGCAAGCTTTATGCGCAGGAGATGAAGCCCGAGTGCTTCATTGAGCGCGAATGTGATGCAAAGTGGTATCCGGAGAAGGATTACCATACGATGTATGTGGCGGAGATCGAGAAGGTTCTCGTTCGAGACTAAGAGTTTTAGGAGGCAGACATGCGTCAGGAAATCAAGGAGCAGCTCAAGGGGACGAGCCTTGCGCGCGGCATGACGGATGATGATGTCGAGGCGCTTCTCGCGTCGAGTCAAGTGCGCCTCGTGCACTACAAGAAGGGCGAGATCATCTTTCACGAGGGGGATGTGCCCGAGCGCCTTTTTCTGCTCGTCTCAGGCGCTGTGCGCATACTGAAAGACACGTATTCGGGGCGGCAGATCTTTCTAGGGGAGATACGAAAGCCGGGCGTGATGTTCGGCGAGGTATATCTCTTCATCGAGCGCCATGCCTACGATATGTTCACGCAGGCACTTGCAGCGACAGAGCTTTTGGAGATTTCGAGCCGCATGTTGACGCAGGGTGCTGCGGAGGACGATTTCGGCGAGGCAGACGATCCGGAAAGAGCGCAGCGCGTGCGCCTGCAGGGACTTCTGCAGCGCAATCTTCTGGGCGATTTTGCACGCAAGGCGTACCAGATGAACAATATGCTGAAGGTGCTTGCGAGCGGCTCTTTGCGCGGCAAGATTGCACGCTACTTGATGCTGCAGCCGCAGCAGGCGGAAGGTAAGATCTGCTTGCCCGAGAGCCGCGAGTCCACGGCGATCTACCTCGCAGTGTCGCGCCCCGCTCTTTCGCGCGAGCTGAGCGCCATGCAGAAGGAGGGAATCCTCGCGGTGGAGTCGCGCACGATTCATATTCTGGATCGGGAGAAACTGGAGGAGTATCTGTAAGGGGAATGGAGGAAGCGAATTTCGTCAGATCAGCGCAAGATGCATGCGAAGTGAGGCTCAATGCAATAGGAAACAAGAGAGAATGATATAGATAGGTGTGGCCTCTTTCCAAACTCACGATAATCTGCTATAATAGGCGCAGGACAATTCAATAAGTGAAATTTAGGCGGAGTCTGTTCAACCAAGGGCTCCGTCTATTTTTCGGTCGGCTGTCCGTCGTTTCCCTGCCTCTCCAGCTTGACGGGGGAAGGCGGATAGAAAGTGCAGGAGACTGCCCGTGGGCAGTCAAATTCAAGGAGGTTTTTATGGAACAGGAAACAATAGCTGGTATCATCTTCGTCGCGATGTATGCGGTGATCGTCTCTGAGAAGATCCACCGCACGATCATTGCGATGATCGGCGCAATCCTCATGATCGTCATGGGCATCATGACGCAGGAGACCGCCGTCCACCACATCGACTTCAACACGCTCGGGCTTCTGATCGGCATGATGATCATCGTTGCCATCACAAGCAAGACGGGACTCTTCAACTTTATTGCCGTCTGGGCGGCGAAGAAGGCGAAGGCCGATCCCGTGAATCTTTTGGTCTACCTGTCGCTGATTACGGCCGTTTGCTCGGCGTTCCTTGACAACGTGACGACGGTTCTCTTGATGGTGCCGGTCACGTTCAGCATCACGACGAAACTCCATGTCGATGTCATGCCGTATCTTTTGGCGCAGGTCATCGCGTCGAACATCGGCGGCACGGCGACGCTCATCGGCGATCCGCCGAACATCATGATCGGCAGCGCCGTCAAGGAGCTGACGTTCGCGGCGTTCATTGAGAACCTCGCGATCATCTCGATCATCAACCTCATCATCATCACGGCGATCTTCGTCCTGCTCTACCGCAAGCATTTGACGACGAAGCCGGAGCTCAAGGCTCTCGTGATGCAGGAGAACGAATGGGATGAGCTCAAGGACATCCCGCTTCTCAAGAAGTGTCTGTTCGTTCTCGGCCTGGTCATCTTGATGTTCTTCCTCCATTCGCTCACGGGTCTTGAGTCTTCGCTCATTGCGATTGCGGGCGCGTTCCTACTGCTCCTCTTGGTCGGCAAGGAAGAGTTCGTCGAGCACGCGATGCACGGCGTCGAGTGGCCGACGATCTTCTTCTTCATCGGTCTCTTCATCGCCGTCGGCGGCCTCGTGGAGACGGGCGTCATCCGCGATCTTGCGGTGCAGGGCGTCAATCTCACGGGCGGTGACGTGACGAAGACGTCGATGCTCGTCCTGTGGATGAGCGCGATCGTCTCGGCGTTCCTCGACAACATTCCGTTCGTTGCGACGATGATTCCGCTGATTCAGGACATGGGGTCGATGGGTGTCTCGAATCTTGAGCCGGTCTGGTGGAGCCTCGCGCTCGGCGCCTGCCTCGGTGGCAACGGCACGATCATCGGTGCGTCCGCGAACGTCATCGTCGCGGGCATGGCGGCGGAGCGGGGCGTCCCCATGACGTTCGTCCGCTTCATGATGGTCGGCTTCCCGCTGATGATCTTGACGATCCTCACGTCGACGGTCTACGTCTACCTGCGCTATCTCATGTAATCTGTATTTTTTGGGCTGTCGCACAAATTATGTGCAACGGCCCCTTTTTCGTGTGCAAAAGAGCCTTCTTCAGCAACCTTGTCTGTCACTGATGTACATGGGAATAATTTCTGGCGAAGCCTCCGGAATCATGGTATTATAGTAAAGAGAGGAAAAAGGAGGCCGCCCGTCATGACGTCATCGAACATCACGCCCGGGGATTTGCTGCTTGGCTATGCGAACCCTGCCTACGATCAGCATGCCAAGCGTTTGCTTGCGCAAAAAGATGTCGTGGCGCGAATCCTCAAGGGCGTCGTTCCCGAATTTCGTCAAATCGATCTCGCGACCATCATTGGTCGATGCATTGAGGGCGAGCCGGAAATCGGCGCTATCCCCGTCGATATGGACAAGACGAACGCTGCAAGGCGGATTCCGAAGGAGATTCGCGGAGACAATACGGAGAGCGCCAGCCCCACGGAAGGCTGGATTCGTTTCGACATCCTGTTCCGTGCAAAAGTGCCTCAGACAGGTGCGCGTATCACCTTGATCGTCAACATTGAGGCGCAGAAGACGCAGTCGCACAGCCGTCTCGGTTACGCGCTGCTACGGCGAGCCATATACTATGCCTGCCGCTTGATTTCCTCCCAGAAGGAAACGGAGTTTGCAAAATCAAACTATAATGACATCAAGAAGGTTTATTCCGTCTGGATCTGTATGGATGCGCCTGATGACAAGAGCGCCATCAACTTCTACGATATGCAGGAGCGTCACTTTCTGCATCGCACGAAAGCAGAAAAAAGCGATTATGACCTGCTGAATATCATCATGATTTACCTCGGTGCGGATGATTCGGGCAATGAGCTCGTCCGCTTCCTGAAGCTCTTATTTCGCGACACAGCAAAATCTGCGGCAGAAAAGAAGAAGATTCTCGAATCTGAATTCGATCTCGATATTTCGAGCGATATGGAAAAGGAGATGAACACCATGTGCAATTTGAGCGAAGGCATCTTCGAGCGCGGCATTGAGCAGGGCATTGAGCAAGGTATTGAGCAGGGAGAATCCGGCATGATCCTTTCCATGCTGAAGAAAGGATACGATCTCACGAGCATCGCCGATATATCTCAATGGTCGATCAAGAAGATCGAGCAGTTGGCAAAGGTGCATCATCTGCTGTAAATACGCGCACAAACGTCCGCTGTTTTGAAAAAGATGCTTGCACATACACCCAAAGCGGGGGCTGTTGCATGAGTCAAATTCGACTTATGCAAGCGCGCCCCTTTTTTCTTTTTGTGCGGCACGCGAAAGAAATGACCTTAGTCGAGCAGGATTTATGCCGCGCGGCTAGAAAAGAGGCAGGAGCAATCAAAATCATTGTGCAGCGCCGTTTGACTGTCGATGCATTCGCTGAGGGATCGCTGATAAATGAAGTCGCCTGGATGTGCAGAGATGGGCGGTTGAGGGGGATCAGCGATTTTCTGAATCGTCGAGGCAAGCGGTGTTTCCTTTGGAGGGATTTTCTGTGAAATTTTCTTCGGGGCGCGGCTTCGGCATGTGCGCCGTATTTGTTTTTACCGGCGCGGTGCTCGGCGGACTCTTGGGTGAGGCTCTGCGCGGCGTGGAGGCACTTTCTTCGATTGCGCCGCTTCTTTCCGAGACGCATCCGGCGTTCGTCTTGGCGCCCGTGGCGATCGATCTCTTCGTCGTCAGCGTCAGTTTCGGCCTTTCTTTCACGCCGAATATCATGAGCCTCGTCGGCGTCATCGTCGCACTCGTTCTTTTCCGACGTTATTGAGGAGGAATATCCATGTTCATCCTGGCATCGGCTTCGCCGCGCCGCCGCGATCTTCTCACGCAGATCGGCGCCTCGTTCCGTGTGGAAGTGAGTGAGGCTGAAGAGGTGCGCGAGGCGAAGACAGCGGAGGAGCTTGTCTGCGTCAATGCGCTCGCCAAGGCACGCGCCGTGGCAGCGCACGCGGCGCTTCCCGTGCTCGGCGCCGATACCGTCGTCGCGCTCGCCGGACGCATCTTCGGCAAGCCCGCAGACGAGAGGGAGGCGCACGAGATGCTCGCCGCGCTCTCGGGACGTGCGCACGACGTCCTGACGGGCGTCGCCTGGTGCAAGGGAGGCCAAGAGTTCTCAACGGTCGAGAAGACGCGCGTCTTCTTTGCCGCGCTTTCGAAAGAGATAATCGCGCGTTATGTCGCTACGGGCGAGCCTCTGGGCAAGGCGGGCGCCTATGCCGTGCAGGGGCGTGCCGCCGTCTTTGTCGAACGCATCGAAGGCTCGTTCTCGAATGTCGTCGGTTTGCCGCTTCATGCGGCGGCGCATCTTGCAGAAAAAGCGGGGGTCGATCTCTATGACGCTTCTCGTGCGTGATCTGCCCGCCGACGAGCGGCCGCGTGAAAGGCTTCTGGCCGAGGGCGCGGCGAGCCTTTCCAACACGGAACTTCTCGCCGTCCTCCTGCGTACGGGCGTCAAGGACGACTCGGTGCTTCGCGTCGCCGAGAAGGTGCTCGCGCTCTATAAGGAGCGCGGACTCGCCGCCATCACGCAGATGAGCGCGAAAGAGCTTTCGTCCATCAAGGGCGTGGGCATGGCGAAGGCGGCGACGATTCTCGCCGCCGTTGAGCTCGGACGCCGTCTCGCGCTCAAGGCGGCGGAGGAGAGGCCGGTTGTGCACGGACCAGCGGATGCCGCTTCCTACGTTATGCCGCGCTTTCGCTTCGAGCGCAGGGAGCACTTCGCCGTGCTGCTTTTGAACGCGAAGAATCATATCCTTGCGCTGAAGACGATTTCCGTGGGAACGCTCACATCTTCCGTCGTCCATCCGCGCGAGGTGTTCCAGGCGGCGATCGAACGGTCGGCGGCTGCCGTCATCCTCGTCCACAATCATCCGTCGGGCGACCCTGCGCCGAGTGGCGAGGATCTCGCCGTGACGCGCCGCATGGTGGATGCGGGGGAGATCATGGACATCCCCGTGCTCGATCACGTCATCGTAGGTTATGATAAATTTATTTCCCTAAAAGAAGAAGGTATGATACAATAGAACTCGTATCTTCATCAGCCCTTATATCTATGATTGACAAGGCTTTTTGACAGATTTTTGCAGACGTGTTTTATGGGATGCGTGTGAAGAGAAGGGAGTTTTATTTCAACATGTGGAGTCTTTTTGGTGGCTTGTCCCGCGATATGGGCATCGACCTTGGAACCGCGAATACATTGGTGCATGTGAAAGGCAGGGGCATCGTTCTGCGCGAGCCGTCTGTCGTAGCGATAAAGAGTGAGAACGGCGAGGTGCTCGCTGTCGGCGAGGATGCGAAGCGCATGATCGGCAGGACGCCGGGCAACATCATCGCCATCCGTCCGATGAAGGACGGCGTCATCGCCGACTTCGACGTGACGCAGGCGATGCTCAAGTACTTCATCCGAAAGTCGATGAACACGAAGTCCTTCGTGCGCCCGCGCGTCGTCGTCGGCGTGCCTTCGGGCGTGACCGAGGTCGAAAAACGTGCCGTCATCGATGCGGCGCAGCAGGCGGGAGCGCGTGAAGCCTACCTCATCGAAGAGCCGATGGCGGCGGCAATCGGCGCGGGACTTCCCGTAGAGGAAGCGACGGGAAGCATGGTCGTCGATATCGGCGGCGGCACGACGGAGATTGCCGTCATCTCGCTCGGCGGCATCGTCACGAGCCGCTCGATCCGCATCGGCGGCGATGAGATGGATTCGTCCATCGTGCAGTACATCAAGCGCCAGTACAACCTTATGATCGGCGAGCGCACGGCGGAGGAAATCAAGATTACGATTGGCTCGGCCATCGTGACGCCTGATGTCGACCGCGAAATGGACATCCGCGGACGCGACCTCGTCAGCGGACTGCCGAAGACGCTTTCAATCCGTGCGAGCGAGGTCAGGGAAGCCTTGAACGAGCCGATTTACAAGATCGTTGATGCCGTTAAAGGCACGCTCGAAAGGACACCGCCGGAGCTGGCGGCCGACGTCATGGATCACGGCATCATGATGACGGGCGGCGGTGCGCTCCTGACGAACCTCGACAAGCTGCTGAGCCATGAGACGGGCATGCCCGTCCTCATCGCGGAAGACCCCTTGTCCTGTGTCGGCGAAGGCACGGGTAAGTCGCTTGAAAACATCGAGCTTCTAAAGCGCGTCGTGATGATTTCTAAGAAGTTGAGACAATGAGCCGTATACGCAGAGACGACCAGGACTCGAACCGCAAGGTCTGGCTGCTCCTCGTTTCGCTCGTCTGCGTCCTCTGCCTCGTGTTCTTTGCGGGAAAGGGCAGGTTTCAGTCCCCTTTCCTGAGCCGTGCCGCCGCGACGGTGCTGCGTCCTTTCCAGTCCGTGACGGCCTGGGTGGGAGATAAGATCCACAGCCTCGGTACAGAGTTTTGGGAAGTCTATTACGTCTACGACCAGAATCGTATGCTGAAGAACGAGGTGGAGGGGCTGCGCGTGCAGAACCTCGAGGCGAATGAGGCGCTTGCCGAAAATGCACGCCTCAAGGCGCTTCTCGGCTACAAGCAGACGAAGACGCAGTTTGACCTCGTGGCGGCCCGTGTCATAGGGCGCGACTATGCGACGTGGTCGAGCGTCATCGTCATTGACCGCGGCACATCGAGCGGCGTGCGTGAGAACATGCCCGTCGTGACGGAGAAGGGACTCGTCGGTGTCGTTATCGAGGCTGCGCCGTACTCTTCGAAGGTGCGGCTGATCCTCGACCCGCGCGCCGCCGTCGGCACGATCGTGCAGCGGCAGGAGTCGCGTGTCGCGGGTATTGTCGAGGGTGATCCAGCCAATCCTCTGATGCCGCGCATGAAGAATATCCAGAAGTCCGCTGATGTTGTCGAGGACGATGTCGTTGTGACGTCGGGCTACGGCGGCGTCTATCCAAAAGGCATTCTCGTCGGCACGGTCAAGGCGTTGAAGAACGACGAGGGCGGTCTGTTGAAGTACGCGGTCTTAGAGCCTGCTGTTGACTTCCAGCGTTTGGAGGATGTCGCTGTCATCGTGGCGTCGCGCGAGGCGCCGCCCGCTCCGATCACGCCGCCCGCGCAGACGCCG
>ERZ773067.1695-NODE-1695-length-11601-cov-5.708124_pt1 | contig 11601 bp, 9 predicted proteins | sample MGYA00580622_ERZ773067 | MGnify/ENA primary metagenome ERZ773067 (study PRJEB29015, sample SAMEA2737998) | human oral metagenome | biome: human oral; feature: human-associated habitat; material: dental | place: China | collected 2113 ...
ATCTGCGGATATCTCAAAGACGCTTTGTCCTGTTATGGCTATTAATGGTAATCGTGATATTCAAGTGATATCGTCGCTTAATCTGGCGGGTGTAAAGGCTCATCTAAAGCCTAATCCGAAAAACATCATCAAAGAGTATCCATCGCTTAACCATCTATTCCAACATTGTAAGACGGGAAATATTTCGGAGTATAGGATGATTGAAGAAACAATCTCGCCAGAAGTCTTGGAAGATATCGCTCGTTTTATCAAACAATAAATACAGAATTCGCTGTTTATTTAGAATTGATAAGTGGCGATATGTGCTTATATGCAGTTGATTTAGTGGTCTTTATATGGGTAGCTCCTATCTTTTAGTTATCTAAAGAAAGGTTCGTGTAGAATTATTTTCATGAAAGAAAGAATTTATTTGCATGAAAAAAAATATTTTTCTTCACGAAAAGAAATATTTTCTTTCATGAAAGAATTTAGAATTCTAAGATTTCTTAGGGGAAGAAAGACCTTGGATATATTTCATCTAAATCGCTTATAAGCAGATAAAAAAGCCGTAAAACATTTGGAATGTGGCGAAAATATTTGTAACTTTGCAAACGTTCAGAGGAATGAGGGGCTTTTAATAGTCCCTCATTTTTCATATTAAAACACTTATGATAGATAAAAACGTTGTAAAAAGTCTCGTTGACGAGTGGCTGGAAGGTAAGGAGTACTTCCTGGTTGACATTCAAATCAGTTCTGACGATAAGATTGTCGTTGAGATTGATCATGCCGATGGCGTGTGGATTGAAGATTGTGTAGAGTTGAGCAAGTATATCGAAGATCGTCTCTCACGTGATGAGGAGGATTACGAACTTGAGGTAGGTTCTGCAGGATTGGGTCAGCCTTTCAAAGTTCCTCAGCAGTATCAGAACTTCATTGGTAAGGAAGTTGAGGTGCTCGGTAAGGACGGAAAGAAAGTCAAAGGCATATTGAAGAGCGTTGATGGTAACGACTTTGTTGTTGCAGTCAATGAGAAGGTACAAGTGGAAGGTAAGAAACGTCCAGTGAAGATGGACGTAGACCATGCGTACAAGATGGATGAAGTAAAATATACAAAATACATAATAAGTTTCAAGTAAAGCTATGGCAGCAAGAAAAATAGAAGAAGAACGTCCGAATATGATCGAGACCTTCAAGGAGTTTAAAGACACCAAGAGCATCGATCGTACTACATTGGTGAGCGTTTTGGAGGAGAGCTTCCGCAATGTACTCGCTAAGATTTTTGGTAGTGACGAAAACTTCGACGTGATTGTAAACCCTGATAAGGGCGACTTCGAGATTCACCGTAACCGTGTGGTTGTGGCTGATGGTGAGGTTGAGGATGAGAATAAGGAAATAAGCCTTACAGATGCACGTAAGATAGAGGCAGACTATGAAGTAGGTGAGGATGTAAGTGAGGAGGTTGACTTCAATAAGTTCGGTCGCCGTGCTATCTTGAACCTTCGTCAGACATTGGCTTCTAAGATTCTTGAGCTGGAGCATGACTCTCTCTATAACAAGTATAAGGACCGTGTTGGTCAGATTATCTCTGGTGAGGTTTATCAGACTTGGAAGCGTGAGGTTCTGCTTGTTGACGAAGAGAATAATGAGTTGATTCTCCCTAAGGGTGAGCAGATTCCACGTGATCAGTATCGTAAGGGCGAGACTGTTCGTGCGGTGATTCATCGTGTTGACAATGAGAATAACAATCCAAAGATTATCCTTTCACGTACTGCTCCAGAGTTCCTTGAGCGTCTGTTGGAGGCTGAAGTACCTGAAATCAATGACGGTTTGATAGCTATTCGTAAGATTGCTCGTATGCCTGGTGAGCGTGCAAAGATTGCAGTTGAGAGCTTTGATGAGCGTATCGACCCAGTAGGCGCTTGTGTTGGTGTACGTGGTAGTCGTGTTCATGGTATCGTTCGTGAACTTTGCAACGAGAATCTCGACGTTATCAACTGGACTGCAAATACAAAACTCTTTATTCAGCGTGCGCTTGCTCCTGCAAAGGTGAGTAGCTTAACTATTGATGAGGAGAATAAGAAGGCTGAGGTTTACTTGCAGCCAGAGGAGGTAAGTCTTGCGATTGGTCGTGGTGGTATGAACATCAAGTTGGCAAGTATGCTGACAGGTTATACCATCGACGTATTCCGTGAACTTGACGAACAGAATGCAGAGGAGGATATTTACTTGGATGAGTTCTCTGATGAAATCGATCAGTGGGTTATCGATGCCATTAAGGGTATCGGACTTGACACAGCGCGCCAGGTACTCAACGCTCCACGTGAGATGCTGATTGAAAAGGCAGACTTGGAGGTAGAGACCGTTGATAGCGTGTTGAACGTATTGAGATCAGAGTTTGAACAGTAAAAGGTGATTGGTTGGTGGGTGATGGCTGTTGACTGAAAGCTAACGGGTGTGACTATTCAGCAACTCCATGTTCGGAACCCCTCTCTACCAAAAGGCATATCAACAACCAACACCCTACACCGAAAAATAAAGTTAATGAGCATCAGATTAAACAAAGCAATTCGTGAATTGAATATAGGACTCCAAACGGCAGTGGAGTTCTTAGAGAAGAAGCCAGAGTTAGGCGAGGTGAAGAACGAGCTTAACTTCAAGCTAAGCGAGGGTCAGTATAAAGCTCTCGTAGATGCCTTCAATAATGATAAGGAGGTAAAGAAGGACGCTGCTAAGCTTTTGCAGAAGAAGACTAAAGAAAAGAAAAGCGCTGCAGAACATAAAGGCGAAGCAGTCATGAAGGCTGAGCGTCAGCAGTATAAACCAGTCGGAAAGATAGACCTTGATCAGCTGAATAAGCCAGCTGCAAAGAAAGCTGCTGCTCCTGTTGAGAACAAACCTACCCCTGCTGCTGCCGTAGAACCTGCAGAGGAGAAGAAAAAGGTAGAGAAACATGATGCAAGCAAGAAGCCTGCTGTAAATAAAGAAGAGGCTAAACCTGTTGCTCCAAAGGTTGAGAAACCTGTTGAGGTGAAGGCTGAACCTAAAAAGAATGAAACTCCTGTGGCTAAGGCTGAGGTAAAGGCTGAGCCTAAGGTGCAGGCTGAACCTGCAGCTACTAATACTCCAGCTGAACCTGCTACTACAGAGGAGAAGAAAGATAATGGCTTGTTCCAGACCAAGAATGAGAAGAAAATCTTAAATACACCTAAGGTGAATGTCTTAGGTAAGATTGACCTCAGCACTTTGAACCAGAGTACCCGCCCTAAGAAGAAGAGTAAGGAGGAACGCCGTAAAGAGCGTGAAGAGAAGGCTGGTCAGGGTAATGGTCAGGGCAAGAAGAAACGCGTTCGTATTAACAAGGAACGTGTTGATATCAATGCTGCAGCTAATCAGCAGCAGAATCAGAATGGTAAGAAAGGCAATAACAACAATGGCGGTGGCAACAAGAATGCGGGTAAGAAGAACCGCAATCGTAATCAGAAGCCTTTAGAGGTTGATGATGAGGCTGTAGCACGCCAGGTAAAGGAGACACTTGCTCGTTTGACAAGCAAGAGTCAGAATAAGAAGGGTGCTAAATACCGTAAAGAGAAGCGTGATGCTGTTCAAGAACGTCTGAATGCAGAGGCTAAGGCAGAGCGCAAGGAAAGTAAGATATTGAAATTGACAGAGTTTGTTACTGTTTCAGAGTTGGCAACAATGATGAATGTTCCTGTAACAAATGTCATCTCAACCTTGATGTCTGTAGGTATCATGGTGTCTATCAACCAGCGTCTTGATGCAGAGACTATCAACCTCGTTGCTGATGAGTTCGACTTCAAGACAGAGTATGTTAGTGCTGAAGTACAGGAAGCTGTTAGTGAAGAGGAGGATGATGAGAACGATCTCGTATCACGTGCTCCAATCGTGACAGTCATGGGTCATGTTGACCATGGTAAGACTTCTTTGCTCGACCATATCCGTAATACGAATGTGATTGCTGGTGAGGCAGGTGGTATTACCCAGCACATCGGTGCTTATGGTGTGACACTTGAGAATGGACGCAAGGTTACCTTCCTTGATACTCCGGGTCACGAAGCATTTACTGCTATGCGTGCTCGTGGTGCACAGGTTACTGATATTGTGATTATCATCATTGCTGCAGACGACTCTGTGATGCCTACTACTAAGGAGGCGATTGCTCATGCACAGGCAGCAGGTGTTCCTATGGTCTTTGCAATCAATAAGATTGATAAGCCAGGAGCTAACCCTGATAAGATTCGTGAAGACTTGTCACAAATGAATCTGCTCGTGGAAGAGTGGGGTGGTAAGTATCAGTGTCAGGAAATCAGTGCTAAGAAGGGAATTGGAGTGAACGAACTTCTTGATAAAGTTCTTCTTGAGGCTGATATGATGGATCTCAAAGCTAACCCTAACCGTAAGGCTACAGGTACTATCATTGAGTCTTCACTTGATAAGGGTCGTGGTTATGTAAGTACGGTTCTTGTATCTAATGGTACATTGAAGATTGGTGATAATGTTATCGCTGGTACTTCATGGGGTCGTATCAAGGCTATGTTCAATGAGCGTAACCAGCGTATTGAGAGTGCTGGACCAGCAGAGCCTGCAATCATCCTCGGTCTGAATGGTGCACCAACAGCTGGTGATACCTTCCATGTTATGGAGACAGAGCAGGAGGCACGTGAGATTGCTAACAAGCGTGAACAGTTGCAGCGTGAGCAAGGCTTGCGTACACAGACTCGTCTTACCCTGTCTGATATCTCTCATCGAATCGCTCGTGGTGAGTTCCATGAGATGAATATCATTGTGAAGGGTGATACTGATGGATCTATCGAGGCATTGTCCGACTCATTCATCAAACTGTCAACTGAGAAGGTTAATGTTAACGTTATCAGTAAGGCTGTAGGTCAGATTTCTGAGAACGATGTTATGTTGGCATCAGCTTCAGACGCTGTTATCGTCGGCTTCCAGGTTCGTCCTTCTGCTGATGCACGCCGTTTGGCTGACCGTGAGGGTGTAGAAATCAATACTTACTCTGTCATCTATGATGCTATCGACGATGTTAAGTCAACGATGGTGGGTATGCTTGACAAGGTGAAGAAGGAGATTGTCACTGGTCAGTTTGAGGTTAAACAGGTCTTCAAGATTTCCAAGGTTGGAACTGTTGCCGGTGGTATGGTTACTGAAGGTAAGGTTCACAGCAAGGATAAGGGTCGCGTAGTCCGTGACGGAATCGTTATCCATACAGCTCCTATTGATGCTTTGAAGCGTTATAAGGACGATGTGAAGGAGGTCGCTACAGGACTTGAATGTGGTATTTCACTTGTCAATTACAATGATTTACAGGTGGGTGATATCATCGAAACCTTCACGGAGATTGAGGTTGAACAGAAATTGTAACAATATAAAAAACCGTCTTTTCTCCATTAAAGGAGTAAAGACGGTTTTTTCTTCATGGTAACAAATGTTGCCATTGGTCTTTGTGGCATACATATTGTATGTTCACAGAGTGTATATAAGTATTGAGAATAGAGACGGTGGGAACTAAGAACTTATTGTTGGATGAATAGGAACGATAGGTTTAAATGAATCAAACAATAGGTATAGGAAAGACAGATAGTGTATTTGGATGGGCTAAACGTTAGAGGTAACGAAGCATACTGAAAAAGTAAGTATTCTCTTTAACCCTTCTAACTCCCTCTAACTCTTTTGACTCCTGAGTATTCTCCCTCTCTTTAATCACAAAAAACAAATGTCTGAGAACAAGAATAATGAATTTGTAAAGAAGGTCGCAGAGCAGAAGTATGAGTTCGGCTTTACGACTGATGTACATACGGAGGTCATTCCGAAAGGTCTGAACGAGGATGTCGTTCGACTTATTTCGCAGAAGAAAGGGGAACCAGAGTGGCTCCTCGATTTTCGTTTGAAGGCTTTCCGTTACTGGCAGACACTCCCTATACCAACGTGGGGACACTTGCATTTGCCAGAGTTACATCTGCAGGATATCTCCTATTATGCTGATCCATTGGCGAAGAAGCCTAAGAACAAGGAGATTGATCCAGAGTTAGCAAAGACTTTTGATAAGTTAGGTATTCCATTGGAAGAGCGTCTTGCTTTGAGTGGTACGGCAGTTGATGCCATTATGGACTCAGTGTCAGTGAAGACTACCTTTAAGAAGCAGTTAGCAGAGAAGGGTATTATCTTTTGCTCTATCGGTGAGGCGGTTCAGGAACATCCAGACTTGATACGTAAGTATCTTGGAAGTGTTGTTCCTTATCGTGATAACTATTCTGCAGCACTCAACTCTGCGGTCTTCAGTGATGGTTCCTTTGTATATATCCCTAAGGGAGTTCGTTGTCCAATGGAACTTAGTTCGTATTTCCGTATCAATGCGGTTAATACAGGTCAGTTTGAACGTACATTGATTGTTGCTGATGATGATTCATACGTTAGCTATCTTGAGGGCTGTACTGCTCCTATGCGTGATGAGAATCAGTTGCATGCAGCAGTAGTTGAAATCGTTGTCTTGGACAATGCAGAGGTGAAATACTCTACTGTTCAGAACTGGTATCCAGGTGATGAGAACGGTAAGGGTGGTGTCTTGAACCTTGTTACAAAGCGTGGTGAACTTCGTGGAGTGAACTCAAAGCTGTCATGGACACAGGTAGAGACAGGTTCGGCAATCACTTGGAAGTATCCTTCTTGTGTATTGAAGGGTGATAACTCACAGGCAGAATTTTATTCTGTTGCTGTGACAAACAACTATCAAGAGGCTGATACTGGTACGAAGATGATACACATGGGTAAGAATACCAAGAGTACAATCATCTCTAAGGGTATTTCTGCTGGCCATAGCCAGAACTCTTATCGTGGCTTGGTTCGTGCTACAGCCAATGCTGAGAATGCCCGCAACTATTCAAGTTGTGACTCTCTTCTCTTAGGTTCTGACTGCGGTGCTCACACATTCCCTTATATGGACATCCACAATGATACAGCCATTGTAGAGCATGAGGCTACTACTTCTAAAATTAGTGAAGACCAGCTTTTCTATTGCAATCAGCGTGGTATTCCTACTGAAGATGCTGTTGGTTTGATCGTCAATGGATATGCTAAGGATGTACTCAATAAGCTTCCTATGGAGTTTGCTGTTGAGGCACAGAAACTACTCTCTGTAACACTTGAAGGAACGGTAGGATAATATAACTGAATATACAACATGCGAAAGGTCATTCTTATCACGTCTGGCTTGCTGCTAACAACAATGCTTCAAGCCCAGTCATGGCAAATAAAGCCGTGGCAGAAATATTTGATTGATGAGCAAGTGAAGCAGGATACATCGATTACATGCCAGTCTGTGATGGGGTTACCGTATACACCCAAGCCCTTTGACACTCGTCTCTATCGTACAGTTACGGGCTCGGAGATGATAGGTAACTTACCACCTTATAAGAAGAAATCAAAGTCTTTCTTTGGTAAAGATGCCTATTCGTCTTCGCTCCTTGAAGAGCAAATAGAGCAAGAGAGAGTCGAAAAGATGGCTCGTGGTGAGTATCACTTCTCTGATTTCATATTCGATACGTTGTTAGATGTTGTTAATTCATTTTTAGTGAAGGATAATTAAAGCAAAGATAATATGTTAGAAGTAAGAAACCTGCATGCAACCATCGCAGGTAAAGAAATATTAAGAGGCATCAACCTCACAATTAAAGATGGTGAGATTCATGCTATTATGGGCCCTAATGGCTCTGGTAAGTCAACACTGAGTGCAGTACTTACAGGTAATCCTCTCTATGAGGTAACTGATGGTATGGCATTGTTTAATGGCAAGAATCTCTTGGAGATGAAGCCTGAGGACCGCTCTCATGAGGGACTCTTCTTGTCTTTCCAGTATCCAGTAGAGATACCTGGCGTAAGTATGACTAACTTCATGAAGGCTGCTATCAATGCAAAGCGTGCCTATGAAGGGTTAGAGCCAATGAAGGCTGCAGAGTTTATGGCACTCATGCGTGAGAAACGCCAGTTAGTTGGTATGGACTCAACACTCTCTCGTCGTAGTGTAAACGAGGGTTTCTCGGGTGGTGAGAAGAAGCGCAACGAGATTTTCCAAATGGCAATGTTGGAGCCAAAGCTTAGTATTCTTGATGAGACAGACTCTGGTCTTGATGTTGATGCTATGCGTATTGTAGCTGAGGGTGTAAACAAGATGCACAATGAAACGACTTCAGCTATTGTTATTACGCACTATGAGCGTCTGTTAGAGATGATTAAGCCAGATGTTATCCATGTGCTTTATAAGGGTCGTATCGTGAAGACTGCAGGTCCTGAACTTGCAAAGGAGATTGAACAGCGCGGATACGATTGGATAAAGGAAGAGGTTGACGCAGAGGATTAATAGTAGGCTTTAGAGAGTTTAGTATTTCTATAACCTCTAATCCGCTGTCCTTTAGATAAAACCTCCAAAAAGAAATTACAATGCAAAGCGAAAAACAATATATAGACCTCTATACAGAGGCGCAGCAACTCATCAAAGAGCATGCTGCACCTGTGCTCAATGAGGTACGCGATAAGGCTTTTGAAGACTTCCGTCGACAGGGCTTTCCTACCAAGAAGGTGGAACGCTATAAGTACACGGATATGCAGAAGCTCTTTGAACCTGATTATGGATTGAATCTCAACCGTCTTGAGATTCCTGTTAATCCTTATGATACCTTCAAGTGCGATGTTCCAAATCTCAGCACTTCTCTTTATTTCATAGTGAATGATCAGTTCTACAGTAAGGCACTTCCAAAGGCAAAGCTTAATGATGGTGTCATTGTTGACAGCTTGAATCATGTAGCAACTGAGCGTCCTGAGTTGGTTGCGAAGTATTATGGTCGTCTTGCCAATACTGAGGCTGATGCTATAACAGCTTTGAATACAATGCTTGCACAAGATGGTCTTTTCATCTATGTGCCTAAGAATGTACAGCTTGAACGCACCATACAGGTAATCAATATCCTTCGTTCAGATGTAGACTTGATGGTCAACCGTCGAGTACTCATTGTTCTTGAAGAAGGTGCAAAGGCACAGTTCCTCTTCTGTGATCATGCAGCTGACGACCGTAACTTCCTTGCTACACAGGTAATCGAAGCCTACGTAGGAGCGAATGCCAATCTTGAGTTGAACTGTCTTGAGGAAACGCATGCAAAGAATGTACGCGTGTCGAATGTATATATCGAGCAGCAGCGTGATTCACGTGCAAGCCACAATGTCATTACATTGCATAACGGAGTTACTCGCAATATGCTCGACCTTGTTTTCAAGGGAGAGGGTAGCGAATGCTTCTGTAATGGTTGTGTGATAGCTGATAAGAGTCAGCACGTTGACAACAATACGCTTATCGACCATCAAGTACCTCATTGCACAAGTAACGAACTTTACAAGTACGTACTTGATGATAATGCAGTTGGTGCTTTCGCAGGTCGTGTGCTTGTTCGCAAGGACGCGCAGAAGACGCTTTCACAAGAGAACAACCGTAACCTCTGTGCCAGCAAGACAGCTCGTATGTTCACCCAGCCTATGCTTGAGATTTATGCTGATGATGTTCAGTGTAATCATGGTTCAACAGTTGGACAGCTCAATGATGCCGCACTCTTCTACATGCAGCAGCGTGGTATTGATAAGAAAGAAGCAAAGCTCCTCCTTGAGTTTGCCTTTATCAATGAGGTAATCGACAAGATGGAACTTGAGCCATTGCGCGACCGTCTCCACCATTTGGTAGAGAAGCGTTTCCGTGGTGAGCTTGATAAGTGTGAAGGTTGCGATTTGTGTAAGTAATTTGGTATTAGGCTAATTGGGCTTATTAGCCTTATTAGCCCAATAAGCCTTATTAGCCCAATAAGCCCAATAAAAGATGTACGATATAACGAAAGTTCGGGAATCCTTCCCAATTCTCTCTCGCACCGTCTATGGTAAACCCCTAATTTATCTTGACAATGGTGCCACCACACAGAAACCGCTCTGTGTGTTGGATGCTATGCAGGAAGAATACCTCAATGTAAATGCCAATGTGCACCGTGGTGTACACTGGATGTCACAGCAGGCTACCGACTTGCACGAGGCAGCACGTGAGACAGTGCGAAAGTTTATCAATGCTCGTTCAACAACTGAGATTGTCTTCACACGTGGTACGACAGAGAGTTTGAATCTCGTTGCTTCCAGTTTTGTAGAAGGTTGTATGAAGGAGGGTGATGAAGTGATTGTTTCTACTATGGAGCATCACTCAAATATCGTGCCTTGGCAGCTGCAGGAACAGCGCAAGGGGATTGTGCTAAAAGTCATTCCTATGACTGATGAGGGCGAACTCCAGCTCGAAGCGTATGAAAAACTCTTCACCGACCGTACAAAACTTGTTAGTGTAACGCAGGTAAGCAATGTTCTTGGAACCATCAACCCTGTAAAGGAGATGATTCGTATCGCCCACGAACACGGTGTTCCTGTAGTAGTGGATGGTGCGCAAAGCGTTCCTCACTTTGCCGTTGACGTGCAAGACTTAGATTGCGACTTCCTCGCCTTTAGTGGTCATAAGGTGTATGGTCCGACAGGTGTGGGCGTTCTTTATGGTAAAGAAGAGTGGCTCGACCGACTACCTCCATATCAAGGTGGTGGTGAGATGATAGAGCGTGTTAGCTTTGAGAAGACTACCTTTGAGCGTCCACCTTTGAAGTTTGAGGCTGGAACACCTGATTATATCGCAACGCATGGACTTGCAACCGCCCTCGATTATGTTACTTCCTTGGGGATGGATAACATCCTTGCTCATGAGCAGGACCTCACACGTTATGCCCTTCAGCAACTTCGTGAGATAGAGGGTATGCACATCTATGGACATCGTAATGACAGCGGGGATGCTGTTATCAGTTTCAATGTCGGTGATATTCACCACATGGACCTTGGTACATTGCTCGACCAGTTAGGTATTGCTGTCCGTACAGGTCATCATTGTGCACAACCTTTGATGGATCGCCTTGGTATCCTTGGTACTGTTCGTGCCTCCTTCGGATTATATAACACACGTGAGGAAGTGGATGCTTTGGTAGCAGGTATCAAGCGTATTGCAATGATGTTTTAAGGAAATAAGTAGATTCAAACAGGCGTTTATATGCGTTTCATTACGCTTATGAACGCCTGTTTGCTTGCAGATATAGAAGGTATATACCAAGGTTCTTATCCCTTCTTGCACTTATAAAGGCTGAAGACAAACCAAGTAAGGAAGACTCCTTGTAATAGTAATGATGAAACAATCGGGAATATAGTTAGAATTAAAGCCAACTGAGCTTGCGTGATATAGGAAGCCTGCTTGCTACTCACTTCCCGTTCGAGGACAGAGCTGTAATAATTACGTAGCCACTCCACTGGAGTTTGGAACCATGCAGCAGCGTCTGTGAAGAAACGACTAAGTTCGTTGTACGATGCGTTACGTTCTGTGAGGATCAATTCTTTTTTCATATTCTTTGTTCTTTAATTGTTGCTATATATAAATGATGTGTAAAACATTCTTTGGTTTACGTTTGCAAAAGTAGTTTTGTGTTGTGCAAGGAATGTTCACTCTGTGAAAAATGTTTGTTATATAAGATTAAAACGAAA
>ERZ773067.1696-NODE-1696-length-11588-cov-4.580682_pt1 | contig 11588 bp, 13 predicted proteins | sample MGYA00580622_ERZ773067 | MGnify/ENA primary metagenome ERZ773067 (study PRJEB29015, sample SAMEA2737998) | human oral metagenome | biome: human oral; feature: human-associated habitat; material: dental | place: China | collected 2113 ...
AATGGGGCTGTCAGATGAAGTGATTAATATGATTGTCTTGTTCGCTTTCAATAAAGTAGATAGTACAAATTTAAATGAAAACTACATCATGAAGGTAGCTAATGATTTTAGCTTTAAGGGGGTTAAGTCGGCTGAGGAAGCAGCTATTTGTTTGCGGAATGTAAAAGGGCGTAGGAAACCAAAGATGGATGAAAAGTCAAATCCATCCAATATATCGTCTTGGAGTAATCAAAATTATAAAAATACAACAAGTAATGAAAAGCGAGTTGAGCTTGAAAAGGAGAAGCAGCAGCTTTTACAAAAACTAAAACTGGTGAGGGCGGTAAACGTTTCGGGAAGTGAGGAAGAGGACGTAAATATTAGGAATGATTTGAGAAAATTAGATGAAGAACTTAATAAAGGTACAAATATACCTGAATGGCATAATCCGTATTATAAAAATGAAACTACTGATGAAGAACGAAAACAGTTTGAGGACGAAATTAACAAAAGGTTAGAGAGTCTAAACAGCCTTCCAACACATGAAAAACAAAAAGAATTAGATGAAACCATAGTAAAAAAGTTGTTAAAAATAGACTCAAAGCTCAATGAGGGTAGTAATACACCTAAATGGTCTAATCCATATTACAAGGACTATACCACAAAAGAAGAAAAAGAAAAATTAGAAGAGACAAAACGGAAATACTTAGAAAAAATCAGAGATAGTAAGTGAGGTCCATACAATGGAAGATGAATTTAAAAGGTGTTTGTTTCAAGAATATAATGTTCTCCCTCACACTCTATATGATTGCGATGTATTAGAGATTGTTAAGGGAAATGGAAAGGAAAAATAGAATGAAAGCAAACCAGTAGGCCATCACCCGAATACGTACGGGAATAAGTCTTGTCAAGATTATCGCTATTACTCAGTTACAGCGCTAGTCGATGGTGATGACGAAAAGCAGGCCTACCTTTGAGCCTAGAAATCCCTCTAGGCTTTTTTGAAAGATAAGATGATGAAGAAAAAGAAGAATGGTGAATTTTAATAGGTCTAGTTGAAGAAATAGAATCAATTCTAAAGGGCTTAATTTAGCCCCTAAACATCTTAAAAGAAAGGTAGGTACGAATGGGCTATACACTTAAAATAAAACTATCACAGGCTCATAATGGGCGTTTAGAGAAAGTATTTAAACATGCTTATAAATTAAAAAGAGAAGTTGTTCAATGGTTTAATAGACAGGAGTATAGACGGCAGCAATCTCCAGAGTATCATGAATTGGCTGTAAGGTACCGCTGTTTTATTAAGGAACAAAAAGCTGTAAAGGAATTGAGCAAAGACCAACAAAAGGAATACAAGCAAGAAGAAAGAAGAATAATGCTTGCCTGGGCTAAACTCAATGCACGTTATGGCTTAGAAAATAATAAATATATAGATTATAAGGCTTATGGACAAGCAAGTAATATGTATGAGCAATATAACAAAAAAGGGATAGTGAATTGGTCAACCTTTGAGAGAATCATACAAGAGACCAAAGATGGTTATTTAAAGCGTCGTAGTCAGTCTAGGTCAATTAATCGTCTACGTGTACCTAAAGAATCCAACTTCAAGACAATTTGGTTTAGAAAGATGAATCAGAACGTGGCTTATACGTGGCTATATGAAGGTCGGAAAAAAGATAAGATTTTCATTCCTTTTGATTTTAAAGGAAATGATGAAAAACGTTTGAGTTATGCTCTGACCACGCAGCGATTAGCTATGCACGGAATCACAAGAGAATTAGACAAATACAACCATTGGCAATATTATGCTCTCTTGGTTTTTGACGGAGAGCCTTATAGATATGACCGAATAGATGGACGAGCAGGCCTTATTAAAATTCATGTTAGTTTGGATAGAATTGAGTTGGAAAAAGAGGGCAGAGATAATCTGGTATATGAATTGAAAGATTATCAGAGATATGCTGATAAGATAACCACGCTAGACTTAAAAATGTCTAGTATCTTAAAGTCTAACAACCCTGATAATTACAATGAAGATGGGTCAATGATTGAGGGAAAGAAAACATGGTATTATAGCAATCACTATAAGAAATTATTGGCTCAAAAGCGCTATATCATACATAAGCTACAGGAGCACCAAAAGAATTGGTTTAATAGGATAGCCAGTCTAGTTCTTTGGTTAGGTGACGAGTTCTTAATATTGATAAAAGATTTTAAGGCTTTACGATATACTGATTATCAGGAACTAGGGGCAAGAGTTTTACTTAATAGTCCAATGGAATTTGTTGAACGATTAGAAGTCAAACTCAAATATAACAAGACAAATAAAGTCAAAAAAGTTATTAAAAAGCTTGAAACACAAGCTTTGAAATGATAGTATATATTTATAGGGCGGTTCGGAGTCCTTTGTTTTTAACAAGAAGGCTAAGGCTAACTGGAATCCACGGAAAGAAAGTGAAGCTAAGGCAACCTAAACTTATTTAGGCCCGAAGGGAAGAACTACGTTTACAAACTTAAAAGGTTTTGGCTAAGCTAGAACCTTTTTTGTATGCTCTTTTGGTCTATTTCTTCTTGAGAGTCATAACTTGCAAAGACTTTATAGTTTTGATAGAGTGAAAGTGGGTAGTGAATAACCCTAACAACATTCCACCCAATCCTTGGCTTCGGTCAAGGTTTTTATTTATTTTTTCAAAAAAGGTATTGACAAAGGTACAGTAATTAAAGAAGCTGGACAAAAGTAGCAATTGTTGATATACTAAAAAGTGTTAAGACTGTTGGTTTAGGCCAATGAAAACCACCTCAAAGAGAGGTGGTTTATTTTTTTAGATAAATTAAAAAATTGCGCAAAATAGTTGACGTGCGCAAAACATTGTGATAAAATATAATTAAGTTAAGGACGAGGAGGCTTAACTAAACAGTCTTAACAAACAAAGAAAGGAAAAAGCTAATGTCAAGAATCTTTGACAGGCGCAAGATAATCAAAAGGCTGAAAAAAGAAGGTTGGAAACTTTCTAAAAAACAAGGTAAAGGAAGTCATGAATGGTATGAGAAAGATGGAAAAACAACCATTGTACCAAGGGATGGCAAAACTTTACCGAAAGGAACAGTCGGAAGTATCGAGCGTAAGACAGGGATTAAATTCTAATCCCTGCCCCTTAGGGGGTTCGAGATATTAGAAATAGAGTAGGAAAGGAGAAAAAATGGTTAAAAGGAGTTATCCAGCAACAATTAATCGAGATGAAGATGGTTCTTTTATTGTTGATTTCCCTAATTTTGATGGCGATTGTTTCACGTTTGGAAGAACGCTGGAAAAAGCGCTAGAAATGGCAAGGGACGCATTAGAAGGAACTATTATCGTCTTCACTCAAAAAGGGTTGTCAATCCCATTGCCGAATACTCAAGAAATCGAATCAGGCAAACATGATATGGTAGTTGATATTGATGTTGACGTAGATTTGCTTTACAAAAAAGCAATGACGCAAGGAGTACGAAAAAATACATCGATACCATTTTGGCTTGCTAAAATGGCTAAAGATAATGGCATTAGCTTATCATTTGTTTTACAAGAAGCACTAAAAAAAGAATTGAATGTGGAAGAATTTGCTACAATGAAATTAGCTGAACAAGAAGAATAAAATAAGGTTTATCATCAAGCTATTGACCGCGCCTATTAAAATATAGTGTCATTATTATTTTCCCTGGCTGTGCTAGGGTTTTTTATTTCTTTTTAAATAGTCTTTCTCTTTTACGAATATTAAAGCAGGAGGAAATAAAATGAAAATTAAAACAATCATACCTAAAAAAATCCAAGAAACGGAATATGGTTTAGAGCATTGGTTAGCTGTTACAGTCATAGACCGAAATAAAACTTATCAAGTCCATCAACTTGTATTAACTACAGGATTTTTGTTGTCCTTAAATATATTGGGAAATATCATCTATCAAGAACGTAAAGAAGAAATTGACGAACATATCAAAATCATTCAAGAATTAGAGCAATTAGAGCAATGCTCCCAGAGCATTCCACAAAATAAAAGAGCAGGTGCTAATCTTCAGCAACGGTTTATGAGATATATAGAGTATTATATACAAATAATTCATTGTCAGTTTGAAAAATATTTCAAAAATAAATAGAAAGTATTTTAAATATTGACAGAAAAATTCCTATGGATATATAATATAAATAAGGGTTTTTACAAGGAAAGGAGAGCAGCGCGTGACATCTGAAAGAACAGAATGGCTAGAAAGTATTAAATGGCTTTTTGAAAATTTTAAAGTCTCGTTTATTGCAGATATGTCAGGAATTAAACAACCGAACATACAACGTTATGTAAAGGGTGAGAGAAAGATTGAAGTAGCACAATTTACAAATGTTGCTACATTGAAAGAGTGTTCAGATAAAGCCAAAAGTGGGAAAGAGCAAATCGAACGATTGTTACAAAGCGACTTAGCGATTCATGATATTAGTCAAGAAACAGGAGTTTCAACACATACTCTAAACAATATTAGTCTTGATTTTAAGAAAATCAGTTACAAAACATTTATTAAGCTGTTAGAGTACGCAGAATCTGAATAACATTTTTGCTCATTGGATATACAATAAACGATAAAAGGGGGCAATAGCTCTTTTTTTATTTTAAAAAAGCTTGACAAATAATTTCTTTTATTATAAAATATATAGTGTAAGATAAATAATAAAGGAGAAAAAGGTATGTCAAGTGTACTTTCAATGGATTTAATTCAAAAGATGATTGATAAAATGAATTTGAGAAATATTGGTTATTCCAATGCTTCGTTTTTGCTTTTACCAGGAGGTTATATCGAGCTTACAAAATGGGTAGAAAAATCTAACTTACATTTTGGAAATATTGATGTCTTAGAAGAGCAAGAAAAAACTAAAGCAGAATTATTAGAAAAGGACTACAAATTGGTGGGGGAAGATATTCTGGGGTATGAGACTTTAACAGAATATGACTGTATTATTGCTAACCTACTATCACCAAATGCTTTTAATCAATTAACCAAAGTTGCTGAATTAGCTGAGAAGCAAATCTGTAAAGACTGTCAGATGGTATGCTTGCTAGAGTCTGAAATGATTAAAAATCTTAATTATGATGAAAAACAGGTCTTTCAATTCCTTATAACAAAATACAACGGAGAGATTGAGTTTGAAAGTGAGCTAGGAGAGTTTGCTATAGTTAGCTTAAAGAAATTAAAACCAAGTAATCAAAGTAGTTATTTAGATAAAATGACTGCTTATTCTAATAAATCTGAAGCTAATGAACACGCTCTAATTATACCTGATAGTAATAATGGAGAATATAAAGTAGAAGATATTGTTTCATTAGTGAAACTTTATCAAGAGCATGTAAAGCGCTTAAAGGCAGCATGTACCTCTTTAACAGACCTAGATATGTTTGAAGAATATGTTTGGGATAGAAAAAACATCAGAAGTTATCATGGTTTTGAAAGGCTTACGGTTAATTTGTATGATTCTCTTGAAGGTCTTCGCTTAAAGTATTGGGAAAAAATTCTTAAAACAGAAAAATTTGATAAGGTTTTAACTTGCAGAGCTAGACAAGAATTACAAAAGAAGTTAAATTCATTAGGTAGTATAGAGATTACAACAGAAAACATCTATACTATGTTAGTCAGTCTCTCACAGAACCAAACCAATATCTTTACAGAAGCTTTGGAGTTGTTTTTTGATAACGTTACAAGTCATAATATGAGAGAGTTTTCAAAAAACACTCACTATTATAATGGGTGGACAACAAATGACGCATTTAAAATCAACAAAAAAATCATTATTCCTATGTATGGTGAAACTTATTATTATCGTTGGGAACCTGATGATTTTGAAAGTTGTTCTTGGTCAATCAAAGAACAAGTTAATGATATATTGAAAATTTTATCTCTAGTTTCTCCGAATCCAGCTGGAGAGTGGGAACAGATTGGGAGTTATGAATTTGAAAATAATTTATTGAGGTTTAAATTTTTTAAAAAAGGAACACTGCATATTTGGTTTAAAGACTTGCAAGCTTTGGCTAAGTTAAATTATATGGTCGGTCAAGCCAAAAAATGGTTGCCAAGTGAAGAAGAGATTGAAGAAGATAGTAAAGCTAAAAATTTTGTCAAAAAAGAGTTCCCAGAACTTAACTCTTTTACCATTGAATTCAAGGGCTCTTAACTAATAACAAGGATATAAATAAAGAGTTATCATTAAGATAACTCTTTTTATTACTCATCAAGCAATAAACTTATACAACCCCAAAAGCATATCTAGTGTATTATTTTAATTATTTTCAAAAAATATATACAATATATAGTGAATAAAAGAAAATTCTTTTGACAAAATGAATATGCGTGATATAATAAAAACAAGAGGATAGCCTCTCGGTTCGTGATGGGACTGAAAGGGGTGATAATCATGACACAATATGAAACAGCTATGTTTATATTAGCTATTATTCAATTTGCTTATGATGTTTACCGTGACAGCAATCACTAATAACAAGTAACAATAATAAAAAAGTCTGGCAATAACCAGACAAAAACATAAAATTAAAAACCTATCACGAATTACCATATAGGACTGTTGGCGCAGTCCTTTTTGTTTACCAAAAACAAAAGCAATAATGATAAGCGAATATAAAAAAATACTCTATAATCATAATACAACCTTGCGCGTGATAAGTCAAGGTAAAAAAACCAGTCAAAACATAAGTTAAAAAATTAGTAAAATAATCACGCGCCTAAGCAGGCACTCATCAGCAGACCGCAAACCCAAAAGCAAGCACTAGAGCAAGAGCGAGGTAGCAAGACAGAAAATCATATAAAACCACCAAAGAAAGAAAAAGGTAATCAGTTGCGCGTGCTATCCCCTAATAAGCCCCCTAGAAGCACCTGACAGGCGCTATAATCAATTTAAAAGCAATCCGAGTGTTATCGGACAGGAAGAACGAACTAGGCTATTAAAAGGCAAAATAAAGACTAATCACGCGCCCCTGGAATGGTTTACCCAGCCCAAAAGAGAATAGGCACTTTAAAGGCTGATAGAGGGCGCTTGCTGGCGCAAGCTCTGCTGGTGTAGTAAAACCCCCAAGACTTGCTAACGGCTCAAATATAGGCGAAAAATGGTATCTGGTGACGTTCTAAGCAAGGCTTTGCCCTCTTATACCGCAAGCGGTACAATTCACCCACTGATAGCCCTAACGGGCTTATATGAATGAAAGCGCTTACCGAAAAGGGCTGAAACAAGCAGAAAATAGATAATTTTATTGATAAAAAACGCCCAAAAGCCTTGATAATACTGATTTTTTGCTTGACAAATCTTGTTATATAGTGTAAAATATATAGTGTAAGATAAATAAAATAAGAGGAGGAATTATCCTATGTCTTCTACATTTTTCAAAAACCCACTCTTTGCAGAGTTTGGATATGAAGAAAAAACCACTTTCTGGAGTGACTTTTCAATCGCTGATTTGTTTGGTGAGGACGGTATCAAAGATACCTATGAACGAGCTAAACAGAGCTGGCAAGATAATATTGAATACATGACAGAACTTGCAATGGTGCTAAACCATAAGAGTTGGTTCTGGAATGAGAAAAACCCTCAATTTTGTAAGCTATATGCTGACTTGTGGCTAGAGATTGATAATTTCATCTTAGAGCATTTTGAAAATGACAAAGATGCGATTGCTTACTATTTGAGGGTTACAGACTAGAGGGGGAACAGCCCCCTTAGTTTGTAATATAAATCAAGGTTTAACAGAAAAAAGGAGCATAAAATGGGTGAAAGATTAGTAGTAGATATTGAGCTGAACGGTAAAACATTAGCAAAGGTTTATTATCATTGGAGTGGTTTTACTTGTAGCGCTATTGGTGAATGTATCAAGCTTATCAATGACTGGAAAGATAAGAAAGGAACAACTGAACCAGCAGAAATGACACTTTTTAATATTATCCGTAGTTATGGCGGTGGTATTTCTCAAAATGTATGCCTAGAGAATGAAGTCAAGCATTTAGAAGCCCTTAACTCAGGATTGCCAATCGGTGAGACAAAAGGAAGTAGAAATGAGGGGTTAATTGCTTTTACAGAAGAGGGTATGAAATATCATGATATGTGGGCAGAAGAAACAGCCACTATCTATTTAGACCGTGAAGAACCAACGTTTGAGGTTTCAGGAACGTTTTATGCAATCTTTGAAGAAGATTATGAAGACTTTGAAAAGCGTATCTTAGGAGCTGTAAAATACAATATTTTTGATGAATTTACGGTTGATGAAAGCGACTATTTAATGGAGTTAGTCAATAGAGCGAGTGTTTTTTTATGCGACAATGAATATTGGTTACCAGTTGGATAATTAGAGAAATAACTGAATAATTGGGGAAGAAGCTAAAAAAACAAGCTTCTTCCTTTTTAGTTTCATAAAAGGATATAGGAGCAATATAAAGAGGGGAGTGTTTGAAAAAACTTTAAAAATTAAAGAAAATCCCTTGACAAAATATGCTTATAGGTGTATAATATATAGTGTAAGATAAATAAAAAGGAGAACCTACATGGGACAATATTATACATCTACTAATGTAGATAAAATGCAACACCTAAGTCCATACCAATATGGACAACCTTCTAAGTTGATGGAAACAGCATGGCTGAAAAACAACTACATTCACACAGTTATCAATCTTCTAAAAAATGAATGGTTTGGGGATAGAGTTATCTTTTGTGGAGATTATGCAGAAAGCGGTAATTATGAGCTTGGAGAAGCTTATTTCCCTGACAAAGCTACTGATTATGAAGTTGAAAAAAATATTAAAAACTATTATCTGGTCAACTTAGATAAGAAAATCTATTGCTCGATTGATTGTTGTCCTTTAGATAAATATGGCTGGCAAATCAATCCTCTATCTCTGCTCTTGGCAGACGGGAATGGGGTAGGCGGTGGGGATTATCACCACGGAGAAGACGTTGAATTTGTAGGAAGTTGGGCTTATGATTGTATTGGAGTCATGAAAAAAAACGATAAACGTTTAAAAGACTTTAAGCAAGTATCTTATAAATTTCAAGAATAAAGAGCAGGCAGGGTTTTCCCTGCTTTTTATTTGGTTTTTTGGGATTGCAAAAAAATAAATAAAAAACCTTTAAAAAATAAAGCAAACCCCTTGACAAATTATGCCTGTAGGTATATAATATATAGTGTAAGATAAATAAAAACAAAGGGGGAATTTCAAATGAAATTCATTGCTACATTCCGAAACTCTCGCTACGACAAAGATAGAAAAGTATGCGGTAGAATTTTTTAGGAGAACATCACCGAGTTTTAAAAAAAGACTGAACAAATTCTCAGTTTGAAGCTAGTTTCAGAAATAAAAAAAGCAATTATTTCTACCAAAATACTTGACGAACGTAAAGTATTATGATATACTATAACCAAGATAAAGAAAGGGAAAACAAAGTTTTCACGGTAAAACAAAATGGCATCAAAACAAATTCTAGTTGAAGGTATGACAGAGCAAGAAATTCGAGATATGTTCAATAAATATCGAGTTGCAACAATCAACTTTATTAAACCATATAAAGATAAGCTGATTGTAAATTTTGAATATCTTTGGAAACGCAACACAAAGAATTACCCTTATTTTAGTCGAACACTTGACTACTTTCTTGAGGAAAGTAATAAAAAATATTTGCAAAATTTATATAATCGTCTCTGGACTGAAGCCAAACGAGAAAATTATGGAGGTTCACGGAATTTATTTAAACTGGATGGTAAAAGTTATCAAATTGTAAGCAAAATAAATCTTCCTGATGGTGATTACATTCCGCTTTCACCAATTACAATTATTGATATTTTTGAAACAGATACATATTTAGTTGATAAGGAATATCAATTGACAGATGAAGAAGTTATGCAGGATATTTTTGGTCAGACAGAAAGTAATGCTGTTCGACAATTAAAAGAAGTACTAATTGGTATTTATGAAACAGACTACAAGGATGAACAAACATTTGAAGAATTCGCAGACGGTTGGGATTTTTGGATTGACAAAGACGGAGACATCTTAGTAGAGGGGCGTGGCATGAAACCGATTGATGGAGTTGAAAAAATTGGATATGCTGATAATGGAGAAGTATATGCATATTAACACATCACGAGTTGAGGCAGTCTTGATGAATAAGGCTGTCTCAGCATATCGTTTAGCAAAAGAAATAGGCATACAAGAGAGTTCTATCTCTCTCTTGAGGAATGGGAAAAAAGATTTTAGCAAGTTAAGTCTTGAGTTCGCTATGAGGGTTCAGTCATGGATAGACGAAGGTAATTACCATTTCAGTTACGATTATAGCGAATTGATAGAAGATTTAGAGGCAGATATAGACGAGGGACTGACAGACGAATATCTCTATATTGTGAGAGGAGACTATATTGAATTGCTAGAAAAATGTCCTATCATCGAATACTACTGTACTGCTGAGGAGATTGAGCAGGGAGTTCTCGCAGAAAAAGTCTTGACTACTTCGGCTTTGGCAGAAATGAAAGCAGATAATGAATTGTAAAAAAACCGTGATTTTTCACGGTTTTTATTTAGCTCCAAACACCTCCATTTATATACTGTGTCCCTTCTCCTCAAGTTCTTGCCTCTTATCGCTTCTCTCACGTTCCATGAGGGCTTTTTTATTTGCACGTTGAACTCCTTTCAAACAGAATTTTAAGCGAACAAAAAAGAGAACAGATTTCTCTGTTCTCCTAAAAATATTGAATTATTTGATTTTCTAAAAACTCTTACCACTTACGATAGAAAATATTCTATCCTTGCTGAAGACCTATTTGAAGCTGATGAAAGAGCTCAAAAGATGGCTAAAAAAGAACGTTGGTTATACATCAGTATCACACCAGCAAGCACAGAATGACAAACTAAAGTCGGTAAGGGGCAGAAAGCCCCTTGCTGATGGTTTTAAATAGGAAAAGGAGAATAGCAATGGAAGAATTAAAACAAGGGCAAATCGTGACCGTACAGGCTCGCTCATGCAAGATTGGGGGCTTGCACCTAGTCCAAGATGAGACACTAGAAATTGAGAGAGTTACAAACTCATTGATTGATTTCAAAAGGCTCTCAGACGGTCAAATTCATACAGTTTCTAGGCTTGCTTTGACAATGGTAGTCGCTAAAGATTTAAAAAATAAATAAAAAACCTTTAAAAAATAAAGAAATCTCTGCTGAAAGAAGCAACACCAGCCGAGCTACCGCTGGCAAGTTTGAAAGAAAAGGTCGCTTGTCTAACATTCCTAGAGCTAGGCAAAAGGATTGAGAGAAGCAATCCAGAAAAGACTGAGCGAGTGATGGGGTCGTTTAAATTTGGGAAGCGAATGGCTTTAAAAATGAAAGACCTCAAACAAGAGCATTTAGTGGTAGTTCTCCTTTACCGAGAGGAGAGAAAAATTATTTAGCAAAAAAGCACGTTAGAAAGCGTGTTTTTTTATTTGCTCCAGATAGCCATTCTAAGAACGTTTATAAAGGAATGGTCAAGAGAGGAGCAGAAGAAGCGCCCAGAATGGCAATATAGGACACAGGATAAATCACAAAGGGGAAGCAGAGAGAAAGCC
>ERZ773067.1700-NODE-1700-length-11577-cov-4.203524_pt1 | contig 11577 bp, 10 predicted proteins | sample MGYA00580622_ERZ773067 | MGnify/ENA primary metagenome ERZ773067 (study PRJEB29015, sample SAMEA2737998) | human oral metagenome | biome: human oral; feature: human-associated habitat; material: dental | place: China | collected 2113 ...
TCTTCGCCCAATAGCAATTGACTTTGGAACAAAGCGTCGCCCAGTCGTGGTTCAGGATTTTGAACTAGTATTTAGAGATGATAAAGCCGAAACACTCAATAGTTTCCTTCTCGATCCGCTAGCCTTCCTAAGGGAACTTAATGCAGCACTTGTGGAAAAATACTTTGATAAACCTGCCTCAGCAAACAAGTAATAAAATAACCTACTTCTTCTGTAAGAGATAATTAAGTGCCTCATTCATCTCCAAGAGAGTTTGATTGAGGTTGATCAAAAGAATAGCATTCTGATCAAGGAAATTGCTTACAAGAAAGTTGATAGACGCATATTTTTTCTGTGATTCGAGAGCCTCAGTAGAAATCGCTTGATCTGCTGATTTTGGAAGCCCAACTTCCGGTTTCTCAATGCTTCTTTCTCTCTTGGTGATTGTATAATCTTCCAAAAGGAGGTAGCGATTCCTCTCATCGCTATCTGGAACCATACTATCTTTAGTGGATTTATTAAGCTCTTGTTCTGTCTTTTGGAGCTGTTTTTGATAGGTTGTTGTAGTCGGAGCCTTCCTTCCAACACCAGCTACAAAACTGATGTGTTCTCAGAATTTGAATTTTGATTGAGATGTATTGAGAAATTCTTTATTTCTCGTCTTCGTGGTTAGTTCTCCGCTATCATACAGACCATTAATAGCTTTCTGGATTTCTCCCAAGATTTCTTCAATGCTATAAACGATTTTGACGTTACTATTTGCAAGAGTTATCTTGCTTGGAACAGTACAGAACCTTAGTTTAAAGGCTCCCTCTTCCAAGAAGTGAAATTTAGTATTTTCAGGGGTGTTTTTAGAAGAGTAGTCTGAGCAGAGACATTTCAGCTTGCAGACAGCTCTTTCGTCCCATCATAGCTCATCACATTTATTACTACAAGATTCCAGCTGTTTCTTGACATCAGCAATAATAGCAGAATCTGAAGATGCAACCAAAGAAGTTGTGTTTTTCTCTGCCTCTCCTCTACGAAGAGTAGGAGAAACAGCAGATTTGATGCTATTACTATTTCTCAGGATATCTGTGATATAACTATTGATCTCTTGCGGAGAAAGCATAAGTGCATTAGCACTCGGAAGAACTTGAGTGGGAGAACTCGCTGCAGAGGAAGATTGCTGTTTTGAGGATGATGTACTTTTTGTATTATTTTCGAGCTGATGAGCAGCTTGCTCTGCCTGCTTAATAAGTGGACTTCCAGAGATCGTACAGTGATTTACAAAAGCCACATTCCCCTGCTCAGAAACTGTCTTAATAGGATCGTTCGCTTTAATGAAGGCATTAATAATAGAATCTTCACTAAGAGGGAGAATCTCATCTGAAGGACTTTCTTCATCCGATCCTTGTCTAAGACGACTCAGAGAGCGAGCAGAATTAGCAGAAGCAGTAGTATTAGAAGAAATAGAGGAAGAATGCTGATTTTGAGGAGATCAATTCGCTCACTGAGAAGGTGTTGAGTCATTCCCTTTTTTGGAAGATGATCAAGCCTTGGATTTTTGTGGCAGTCATACCTTAAAATCAGGAAGCCTATAAAAAACTGTTTCAGGAGCTTCCTTGGTCTCTTGAAAAAAAACAGTTCCAATTTGGCGGATATCTTCCAATAAATCATAAGCAGAGTCTTCAGAATTCCCATTTTGATACCTATCTTTTCCAAGATTGCTTTCCTCAATGGTAAGTTGATTTCCTTCCGTCAACTGTCAAAAAGCATAAGTAGTATTGATGAGATCGTCACAGGCTTTATTAAGATTCGTGTCAGCTTTCCCCTCTATGCAAGAAGTAAGCTTTTCACAGGTCTTTTCATATTCTTTCCTTGTAGGGTATTTTGATTCTGGGAGAGCGCGCCTAAGCTCTTTCGAAAATCCTGTATTAGAAAAAAATAAAATCGAGGAAATATTGTCATCAGAGAGATCACAATTAGCATATTGACTATTCAGAATCTTTTTTGTAGATTCAAGCCCATTAATGACAGAAGAAAGGCTTCTAATAGCATAATTTTCAGCATTAGTTCCAAAAAGATTCGTAGGAATGTCCTTAACCTGCTGATATTTAGTGTTTTGATAGCTTGTTACCGCTTCTTTCCACTGTCAAAAAAGCTGTGCACGCCCTGCTCCTTCAGTCTTCCAGGTTGTCGCAGAAGCACTAGCATTCCAAATAATAGCAAAAAATAATAAAAACAGGCTCAAACCAGAGAAAAAATAGGGAATGGAAGAATGAGATTTAAGTTTCGGACTGGACATTTCTGAGTTTATGATAGAGAGTATAAAATGGGGTAACTAGCTTACTAAGAGAGGAGTCTCTCAAGCGAAGGAGATCCTCTTGATATGCCAAAAATCCAATATGAATAGGGTAGGTTGTAGCAAGGTTTGTGAGATCGTTTAGCGTTTGATTAGTCAAGAAAAAGAATTTTCCTCGATTTTCTTTCAAAAGACTAATTTCATCTTGAGTAGGAAGTTCTATTCTGCTTCTCTGCATAAGTACTTGTGTATAATATGTCGAAAACATCGTATATCGTGCAAGTTCGTTATAGAGCATATTGATAAAAGGCTTCAGTCATTTATCCGTCTCTCCTAGAGTTCCACAAAGGACAAGATCATAGTGAGGTCCAATCTCACAGGGAGGGAAAGTTAACTCTTTATCCTTTACGTTTTTATAGAGTTCATCGGAGTTGAGAATCTTAAATCCTTTAATCACAGGGACAAAAGCTTTCATTTGTCTGCTCATAATAGAGCAAGTCTGGCTATAATTATGGATTCTATCGGTACAGAAGTGGGGAATCTTATATTTCTCTTCAGCATAGGCATCAATTTTTTTATTCAAAAGATTGCTATCAACGAGCGTATCCTGACTGATTCAAAAAATTTCCGCCTGTTTAAAAGTAAATAGCTCAGAAAATAGTTGAGTAAGGAGGTCATCAGTTAGCTCCGCAACATTACACTTTTCAGTATAGCTTCTTTGGCAGGCTTTATCAAACTTTAATTTCTTGTAAGAGAGCTCTTTAAGGTACTTTTGAGTCTGCTGGTTAAAATACTTATTTTCCAGTCCGTTGGTATTACAAAGAATACTCAAAAAGAGTGATTGACTGCTATCATAACTTTCAATACTAGAAGAAAATCCTGTAGCAAACTGGGGATTTGCCGCCATACAAAAGGACTGAATAATTTGCTCCTTATTCTCAACGTTGATGTTCAGACTTCAGAGTTTTGTATTGAGGTTGGTGACGGCAGCAGAGATAAGTGAAGTCCCCAGCTCCGGAACTACGTCATTCTCGTCTCTATTAATTTGCTGAGCCGAAGCTGGAGCAAAAATCACAAGTAGCCCCATTATCCCAAATAATATCTGCTTCCAAAGAGGAGAGTTCATAAATAGTGATAGCATACCAAATAAAAAATCTGATTTTGTCCTATTGAACGTAGCAGCCTACCGATCATTTATTTTTACATTGATAGGTACAAAGCGTATTAATAGTTTTTCTCAAATTCTTTTCTTTATTTCCGATGGTGTTCATCAGGATTTTTATCAAGTTAGAAAGCTCTCAAAACTGATACGTAAGTGCAAAATTATTCGAAATATCAGAAAGCTGTTCAGCTTCTTGTCTAGAATTGCTTAAGTCTTGGAGATTTTTAATCATAAGCATATTAAAGTCTCTGTTGATTGGTTCAGGAATTTTGTTGCTTACTTCCAGTTCTTCTTCAATTGATTCTGGGCTACGACCAAATTGCCTTTTAACCCAAACAAGTGTTTTATTATTATAATAAATAGGAGCAGCAATGAGGTCGTTAAAATATTTTGCAGCAGGAGTTTGCTTCTCTTTGCTAGCAGATTTGCGTTTTCAGCGAACAGACTTATCTTTGAGACTCTGAATGGCAGAAGATGCGGATTTGATTCCGTTTTTCCAGGTGTTTTTTGATGTCTTTGCCAATTCTTTTCGTTGTGATTTGGTTTTCTCTCAAAGTGAAATGATAGAATAAGCTTCATCCTTAGTCATTCTAGTAGTATCTAATCCATATACATTTCTAAGGAGTTCCTTTTCTCTCTCCGTCAAATAGGAATCACTAGATTTTCACCTGATATTTTCTTTGATCCCTTTTGGAAGGTTTCAAAGCGCCTGTTTCAATTCGTGTCGGGATTGTTTGATGAGTTCCCAGCTTTCCTCTCATTGATTTTTGGTGCTAGTGACGAGTCCTTTCAGTTCTTTAGTCAGATTTTTAAACTTTACATTACATTTAAATCAAAGATCCCATCTAACACAATGATAGTCATCATCAAGCTGATTAATCCATTTTTCGTTAAACTTTATTTGATGAGTAGAAAACTTCCTGAGTGGATCTACGCTATTATAGGCTAGAAAATCCTTCATCGCAATATTAAGACTAATCAACATTTTTAGGAGATCAAGATATTTGATTTGACTAGGAAAATTCGCAGTCTGCACAAAAAGGCCTTTTTCTTCATAGGTTTTTAAGAGATTTCTGAGTTTTTCAGTCTGAGAAATAGTCCTCATGATGTTCTCAGTTTTCCCAAGATAATAAAGGGTCTTGCTAAGATTTCGCTCAATATCTAGCAGTTTCATCCAGTCTCTTACAATAGGTCTATCATGGAGGAGGATTCAAAGCCCCAGCGTCACGTCTTGAACGGTCGTAATCGCAGAAAGTTCAAAGAGGTAGATGCTGGTAAGAAGGGAGAGCGCTGATCTTGTATTGGCAATATAAGCCAGTTTAAGGCTTTGCCCAGCTAAACTATCATCAAAATTCTGAATCCCACTCAGTTGTAAAAGCTCATTCGTAAAAATTCCTCCTTCCCCCTTACTAATCGCTCCAACTACGGTCTCAAAAGGATTTGTTTCGATAAGTTCTGATATTTCTTCCTGAAAATCGAGATAAAGTACCATTCTTTCGGGTGTCGCAGAGCAGACAGCGGGGGAATCTCCACAGGTGGAAGTTTTTTGCTGAGCAAAACTTGGCTGAGAAAACAGTACTATCGTGCTTAAAATTATAAAGACAAATTTTCAGCTATTTTTTACCAAGCCACCTTTGATCATAGTATACACTTGAGAGCTAAAGATACTAAACAGAGCACAAACAATATAACGAAGGCACGCTTCAAAATGCCTAGAACAAAAAACTTTTCCTTGCAAAAAGGGATTTTTTCTTTATATACTAAATTCAGATTTTTTATCAAGTAAAAGAAGACAAAATATGGAGCTTTCGGTTTATGATCAACAAATGAAAAAGTCAATCGCCTACCTTGAGCAAGAATTTGCAGGTTTGCAGGTTGGAAGAGCGACAACAGGGCTTGTTGATAATTTAAATGTGGAGACGGAGTATGGGGTAATGAAGCTTAATACCTTAGCTCATATTACCGTAATGGATACTACAACATTGAAGATTGAGCCTCGAGATAAAGCAAGCTCAAAACATATTGCTAATGCAATTTACGAAGCAGATTTAGGAGTTGGATTAGATAATCAGGGTTCTCATATTTTGGTGAAAATTCCTGCTTTGACTCAAGAAAGAAGAGATCATATCGCTAAGCAGGTAAAGGCAATGGGAGAGGATACTAAAACGCAAATCAGAGGGATCAGGCAGGATGCGATGACTGAGACTAAAAAGCAGTTTACTGCCAAGGAAATCTCAGAAGACGTCCACAAGGCAAATGAAAAAAATATTGATGAACTTACTAAAATCCAATCTGCTAACGTTGATAACTTGGTAAAAGCGAAAGTAAATGAAGTGATGAAGGTATAGTTTTTCGTCGAAAAATAAAAAAACAAAATTCAGATTTTTTATTCTCTATTAAGCTTAAAAACTAATGAATTGGCTAAGTATCCTATGGGCAGAATTGCTTTATCGTCCAGTTTTCAATCTCTTGATCATATTCCTTGCAATTTTTTGAGGGAATCTTGGGATTGCAATTGTCCTTTTGACACTAGTTATTAGACTTCTCCTCTTGAGAAATGCTATAGCTGGAGCAAATATGAGCAAAGGGATGTCCAATATCCAACCAAAAATGCAGGAACTTCAAGAGAAATACAAAGATGATCCTAAAAAGCTTTCTGAAGAGACCATGAAACTACTCAAAAAAGAAGGTGCTGGGCCGATGAAAGGATGCTTATCTATGCTTATCCAGCTTCCAGTATTCATTGGGCTTTATTCTGTAATTAGAAAATTTGCTACGGGAGAAGTTCCAAATGAATGGCTTTATAGCTTCTTCTTCGGCTTTGGTAATCAGTATCTAGATACACAAAATATTCATTCAATGTTTTTGGGGATTGACCTTTTTGAAAAAAATAGTTTAATTCTGACTATCCTCGTTGCTTGCCTAAATGCGCTACAATTCTGGCTTACAAGTTTGGTCCAAAAAACCAACAAACCGGCTGCAATGCCTGGTGGTGTCCCAATGCCAGATATGTCAAAAATGATGATTCCAATGAATATCATGATGACAGTGATGATGGCTTCTTTTGTTTGGTCTTTCCAAGCAGGTGTTGGACTTTATCTGGCTACGACCTCACTTTTCAGTGTGCTGCAGTATACGATACAGTATCGTGTCCTTCTCAAAGCAAAATTGGATATGCTTTTGCACAAGAATAAGCCCGTAGTGATCAATTAGAGCACAAGACTAAAAATTAGAAAAAATCTGAATATAAACGCTAATCGTAGAACGACTTTATCATACATAGTGAGAAAATGGCGAGCAGGACAAATAAACAGGGAATTGCAAAGAAGAAAGCCCAGCAGGCAAAGCAAGCTAGTAGAGTGCGTGGGAGTAGGAGATTTGACTATCCAAAAAGAAAACTAGAGCTTGAAGAAGCAAAAGAGCTCGGAATTGTTGGAATTTATACTAATCCTAAAGGTGCAACCTACAACCGATTCCTTAGAGGGAGGAAAGTCTGTTGGGAGACGAGGTTGAGAACAGATCCTGATGGATACAGATATATAAGGACGCCAGCAGGAGGCTCAGAAATGGTTTCAGCACCGGCATCAGGATGGACAAGAGGTAAAATGAGAAAAATGATGAGAAAATAAGATGGATGGCGTCTCTTCTAGAGCTAGAAAACATAGGATCTCTTTATCGGTATTTCGTGAGAAATAAAAAGTTAGAGAGTGTCTGTAACCCGTTCTCCATAAAATAAGGTAAAAAAAAGCTTGAAATAATAGATCATATCCTTACAACTCAAAGTGTCTCTCTCAACAAGAGACGGAAAGAAGGCTTTACGGCTTCAAAGGATATGTGACTATGGCGCCCTGACAGAGTGGTCTATTGTACAGGTCTGCAAAACCTCGGTTCATGGGTTCGAATCCCATGGGCGCCTAATAAAACTCTGTCTGAACTGAGCGAACTCTTCAGTTCTGTATAAAGCCCCAATTAGCGTTGGAGCTTTTTTTCATTACTATCCAAGAGACGCTAATCTTTATCTTATAAAAAAATGCTATGCACTACGAAATAAAAAAAATCTGAGGGATTGACTGTATTTTGGCTCCAATGCAAGAGCTCAATTCGCTTACGATACAAATCTCAGTAAAAGCAGGATCAGAATATGAAACAAAAGAAGAAGCAGGTATTTCTCATATTTTGGAGCATATGTTTTTTAAGGGATGAAAAATCCGAACGACGGCAAAGGCTGTTGCTGGTGAAATGGATAAAATTGGTGCTGAATTTAATGCGGGCACTGGAGGAAGTCAGACTTCTTACTATATAAAGTGTGCTCCTCAATTTGCTGAAGTTGCACTAAGGCTCTTGGCTGATATGATGTTAAATGCACAAATAAATCCCGAAGAACTACACAAAGAAAAAGAGGTAATTGTCCAAGAGCTCAAAATGTATCAAGATAATCCAATGGCTACAGTGCGCGAAAAGCGAGCATTATTTTTCGTGTGAGAAAATAGTTATGGAAGACCAATAATCGGATATGAGGATACAATCAGAGCTGTCTCTCAGAAGGATTTACTCAGCTATAAAAATTCACTCTATACGAAGGACAATTTGCTGTTTACGATTGCAGGGAAGATTGAAAATCAGCTTGTCGTGGAGGGGCTCATCGCAGAACTTTTTTCCCAGCTCCCTCCAAAAAAAACAAGAAGGAAGCCAGATTTTCAGCGAGAATTACCAGAAAAGAAATCTGATTTTTTCAAAAAGGGTACAGAGCAAAATCATCTCATCCTCAGCATGCCGGGATTTTCTATTGATCAAGAGGAAAAATATGCCGCCAAAATCTTAACGACAATTTTGGGAGGAAATATGTCTTCAAGATTATTTCAAGAAATTAGGGAGGAGTTAGGATTATGCTACTATATTTCCGCAAGCCATCTTTCTAAAAAAGAATATTGAATTTTTATGATCAGATCTGGAATTAGCAAAGAAAAATTCTCGTTTTGACAGCAAGAGATCAATCTTTTGCTTGATAGATTTGTAAAGCAGGGGATTGATGAAGAGGAATTTAAAAACGCAAAAAATTACCTCAAAGGAAGTATTCAAATGGGAATTGAAAGCTCCGACGAGATGGCAGATTTCCTGGCTTCTCAGTGGCTAGCTCAACAAAAAATTCTTACCTTAGATCAACTCTTAGAGAAATATGAAGCGATCAATATCGCACAAGTAAATGAACTTCTTCCGAAGCTCGCAGAATCTCAAAGATGGAGCTTCCATATCGAGTAGTTTAGCCATGATTGCAAAAAATGTGGGGGGTACCCACATTAAAAAGGATGGGAAAATGAGGTGAAGGTAAAGATACAAATGTTGTTTTTGTGGATGAGTATTTCAAAACTCTCTGGAAGAGGGTGCATTAATTATAAATTGTAGGATGAATATAGCATTCATAAACAAACTTATAAACAGTTATGAGCAAAATATTGAAAGGATGTCAGAATAATAAGAAACAAACCTGATAAGGTTATAGTTGAGAAATATGTGATAGAATTATGAGAAACACTATTGATATTGGATATCCCTTATTTTTGAAGATTATTTTGAATAGCGAAATTTAGAAGTTATGAAGCAAAAAAGAATTTATTACGGAAAGAAGTAAAACGAGGAACTCTAGAAGATTATAAATTGTGATTAATGGAATTAGGAAAAGCATGATGGATAACCAAAGCTATTGTATATAATTGAAAAAGGTGCTTTTCTTTTGAAAGAACCAAACAAAAAATGTAATTAATCCTACAAAAAACAAAGGTAACAAGGAGAAAACTATCGTGCTTTTGTGATAATTTTTAATACAAAATTTTTATGTATAGTTAAATTTGAATTTTTAAGGAGAAATAAATTGACTTTTTATAAAAAATAGGTATAGTAAAGATGAAAATAAAGAATTAAATAATAATAAAGACCGAAGCATTCAAAGTCTGAGCTTTATAAAAGCTTTAATAGGAGGGCAAAAAAATTATGAAAACAAAGATTTTATTTTTCTTTCTACTCTTGGTAGTAGGAGTAGGAAATGGATTTGCAGAAAATACGAGTAGAGATTCTCTATTCCAGGAGATAAAAAATGCTCGAAATTTTGCAAAAAACTGGGATACAATCCCAGGAAGTGATAACGATAAGGTTATTGCTATCTTGACAGGGAAAACTATCCTGGTTGAAGATTCAAGAATAGCTGTCTGTACTCGCCGGTTTGGGGTTCTATTACTCCAAAAAGTTTATTATACTCGTCATATTTATTATGATGAGACAAATAAGCTTTTTAAAGAGAAGATCACGTTTTTTCAAAAAAAATACGATCTCGCATGGATTTTTCTAAACTTGTGTTGCCAGCCATTGTTATTACTTGTGATGTGCACAGGTACACGTTATTTGTATGAGGACTATCGCACAACTTTGGTCTGGATAGCATGGTGTTTTTTTCTAGGCATATTGATATTTGTTTCTTGCTATCTAGGTACTCTGTGCGGAATTATTTCTCTCATCTATATTTTCAAAGATAAAATCAGAGAAAGTATAGAAAACTTCCTCCAAAAAAGGGAAGAAAAAAAAGAAAATAAGGAACAAGATTAACTTTTTATAAATGTCAGCGTTTCATCAGCTATTTTCTGAGTGAGAGGCTGGCATTTTCTCTTCTTCTAGAAATAAAAAACTGACTCCCACGAAGGAAATCAGTCTTTTTTTTATTTCATACTGGAGATTGCTACGGCTTTTGCCTCGCAATGACTACATACTCTGGTGGAAGGTTCTTTCAATCACTTCAAGCTGATGTGCCTTTGAAAGTCTTACAAAGTTTACCGCATATCCTGATACTCTGATCGTGAGCTGAGGATAGTTTTCTGGGTGTTCGTAAGCATCCATAAGCGTTTCTCTCTTGAGAACATTCACATTGAGGTGATGGGCTCCTTTCTTGAAGTATCCGTTCATCATCCCAACCAGATTTTCATTCTGTTCCTCAGCAGTCGCTCCAAGAGACATTGGAACGATAGAGAAGGTATTTGAAATTCCATCTTGAGACTTTTTATAGTCAAGCTTTGCAACAGAGTTGAGCGAAGCGATCGCTCCTGAATGATCTCTTCCGTGCATTGGGTTCGCACCTGGAGCAAACGGCTCTCCCGCTTTTCTACCATCTGGAGTCGCTCCAGTATTCTTTCCATACATCACATTAGAAGTAATGGTAAGGAGAGAAAGGGTTGGAGTTGCGTCTTTGTAGGCTCTATGCTTGAGTAATTCATCCATAAAGAAAGCCTGAATCTCTTTTGCGATAAGGTCTACTCTATCATCATCGTTTCCATACATTGGGAATTCTCCTTCAGTCTGGAAATCTTTTGCTACTCCTTGCTCATCTCTGAGAGCTTTTACTTTTGCATATTTAATCGCAGAGAGCGAATCAGCAACGATAGAGATTCCAGCGATACCATAGGCAATATCTACTCCATAATTGGTATCCACAAACGCCATCTGTGCTTTTTCGTAGTAGTATTTATCATGCATATAATGGATTACATACATGGTCTTTGCATATACTCTCGCAACATTTGCCATCGCTTTTTTGAAGTTTTCTAGCACCTTATCATAGTTTAAAGTTCCATCTTCATTTTCTACAGCTTCGAAAAGTGAAGCGTCCATTACCTGCACTCCTTCATCTTCTTCTTTCCCACCATTGATTGCAAGGAGCAAGGTCTTTCCAAGATTACATCTCGCACCGAAATGCTGGATTCTCTTTCCGATTTCTTGGTAAGATACACAGCAGGCAATTCCATAGTCATCACCACCTCTTATAGGCCTCATAAGGTCATCGTTTTCATACTGAATAGATGAAGTATCAATAGAAACCTGAGCGCAGAATTTTTTGAATCCTTCTGGCAAATGATCTGACCAAAGCACAGTCAAGTTTGGCTCTGGAGAAGGCCCAAGATTATACAAAGTTTGAAGAAATCTGAATGAAGTCTTTGTTACTTTTGTTTTCCCATCATGGAACATTCCTCCGATAGATTCAGTTACCCAAGTAGGATCTCCACCAAAGATTTCATCATAAGCTCCTGGTCTAAGGTGTCTTACAAGTCTAAGCTTCATCACAAAATGATCAATCATTTCCTGAGCATCAGATTCAGTATGAAAATGATGA
>ERZ773067.1702-NODE-1702-length-11569-cov-12.322998_pt1 | contig 11569 bp, 8 predicted proteins | sample MGYA00580622_ERZ773067 | MGnify/ENA primary metagenome ERZ773067 (study PRJEB29015, sample SAMEA2737998) | human oral metagenome | biome: human oral; feature: human-associated habitat; material: dental | place: China | collected 2113 ...
CCACCGACAACAAACTTAGGAGCGAATTGTTGTAGTTTCCCAACCAAATCTACCAAATAGCATCTCACCTTTGTATAAACCACCCCACCAAATGCAATGCTGTCTACATACACATACGAAGTGTTGATGTCTTTACCCATTGTGTTCCCCATTGTTGCTTTTACTCGTTCGCCTTTAATTTGGCAAGAGTCAACAGCGTATGTAGAATCAATGATACACACCGAAGCACCAGTGTCAATCATGGCTTGGCTTGTACAGCATAGGCCAGAATTGAAGACAGATACATCTGCAAACATCAAGTGGTATTTTATTGTGATTTGCGATTGTGCCATAACCGCTGTGGCTTGGAAGCAAACAAGCCAGCCTACAACAAGGCGCAGCAAATCGCGTTTGGTGACAAACTTCTTTTTCATCATTATCATAACTTACACACTATATTATAAAATAAGGATTGTGATTACAACAAAGCAATTCTTTACCATAGAATAAATCAACCTAAGACGGATGCTTTGGCCTCGATTTTACAAATTTGGATACCTGCTGTTTTACGGAAACATGTACCTTGTGCCTTTCCCAAAGATTGGAATGTCGAGGTTTTACCGCCATAAGTAGCAGTTACTCCATCCGTTGTTAGAGGGCGCATTAGATTCTCTTTCATAGTTTTGTTGTTTAAGTTTGCATGTTGATGTAAAGTTGTAGACTTCTTACGCTGCGAAGATACTTAGAAAAAGCGACATTTAGCAAGCTTTCTAAAAGAAATTATAGCCTCATATAAAACAAGGGTATGGAGCATGGCGTATGGAGCTTTGTCGCCAATGGGTTCTTGGGGTATGCCTTCCAAGCTGTTTCTAACAAACAGATTAAAGTTAAAGTAAGTAATAATAATTTACAAAACACGCCTTTCTTATCACCCCCTTCTAGCGAAAACAAAGACCCAAAAGCATGCTTTTAGCCGCTAATTTCAGCTTTGGGCGTTTCGTTTTTAGTCCAGACTTAAGCGTTTCGCGTGCGTTTTGCACCATTTAGCCTTTCTAGATGGCATCCACATCGTGTTTTTTTCGATGCCAAATACGCCCATTTAGACCCTAAAATCCCACTTTTTAATGTGCATTTTGCCCTTTTTGGCCATGTGTTTCATGGTTCTAGAAGGTTATGTTTATACTATTGCAGTGTATATTTATGCTTTGCGTTTCGCATTTAGCAGCATTTAGCACGGTGTTTTGTACCATTTTAGCTTGCGTTTAGCACCAAAACGCACTGCATTTTGCACCAAAACGCATTGCATTTAGCGGCATATTGCACTGCATTTTGCACCATATTACACTATATTTAGCTGAAAACAGACCCAAAACAGGTGCAAATGGCGGTTGCTTGAAATAAATATTCATTTTGCAGCATTCGCAGGCTAGCCCCTTTTAGCACCAAAACAAACCTCCGCGAGAATCGATTATTTGCGGCCAACTTAGCGATTGGTGGATAAAATGGCAGCCATAGTGTTAAAATCCGTGCGCAAAAGATGACAAAAGATGTGGCGGCTGCTGGCGGGGCTAGGTTATTTTATCTAGTTATTCTAGTCGGACTGGTCGGACAAGTCTGACAAGTCTGACGAGTTAACAAAATTGGTGGGCGAAACCATCTTTTCACCTTTTCACCTTTTCACCTTTAAAAGCCCTTTATCACTCCTTCTTCCCTCCTCTACTTTCAAGTCTAAACCGCTTGGGCGACTTGCCAGAATGCTGTTTAAAGTACTTACCAAAGAACGATTGGTTGGGGAAACCCAGCGTTGCAACAATCTCTTTGATGCTCTGGTCGCTGTAAAGCAACAGCTGACGGGCATCGCTCATCACCACATCGTTAATCCATTGCAGGGCCGTTTTGCCCGTTTTCTCTTTCACAACCACCGACAGATAGCTGGGCGTAACGCAAAGCAAGTCGGCATAGTGGGCCACTTCGCGGTGCTTGCGGTAGTTGTTATACACCGCTACGATAAAGTTTTGCGCCAACTTATCGGTAACATTCCACGTTCCTACTTGCAAATGGTGGCTCAACATGTAGCAGTTAACAATCTCGTAGACTAGCGTTCGGCACATCGACGACAACAGTTCGGTAATTACTTGGGGGTTAGGCGAGTTGGCATAACTCTCGTTTTCGTGCTCTTCGCGCGCCATCAGCGTCTGCATCTGCGTTAAGATGCGGTCGTACTGGCTCACAGAAAGCGAGAGGAATGGGTGTTCACTGAAATACAGTCCAGTGGTGATGTCCATCGTTTTGTTCACAATGGCCATAATGAAGTCGTAGTCAACATACAGCACTATTCCGCGCAGGTCGTTGCTGAACGATACGGTGTTGGAATGTATCGCCGGCGGTATAAAAAGCGTGTCGCCCTTATTAACATGGTAAGTTTTATCATCGATGTTCATGCTGATGTTGCCTTGCGTGCACAGAACCAAGGCGAAAATACGATAGGAAGAAGACAAACGGTGCCCTGTTTCGGTTTCGATGTCTGCCGAAGTAAAGCCACGAAGTGTGAAGGGAAGTTGCAATCGTTGTTCCATGTTTTTGTATTTATTTATTGCAAATGTACTACTTTTCCGGTAAATAAGATGGTAAAACAAGTCATTTTCTTTGTTAATATATAAAATAGAACATTTTTGAACGACTTTCAACCTTGTGAGAAGCATTTTATATCCTTAATTTTGCACCATCAAACATAAACAAGCCATTTTTAATGTGCAAGAGTTGTTATTTCAACTCAAAACTATTTAACTGGCATTTAATACGGATAAAGTAAAAAAAGGAAATATGACAAAAATCAAGTTTATGGCCGCAACTGCGCTCATAGTGGTGCTGAGCGGTTGCAACAGTAAGAAAGAAGAACAAGCCGTTGCGCCGATTAAGGTGAAAACGATGGCCGTGCAAACGGGCAACGTGGACGGCAGCCGCACCTATGTGGGCGTTATTCAAGAGAGTTATGGTTCTACATTAAGTTTTGCCACGCTGGGAACGGTGTCGCAGGTGCTGGCCGACGAGGGTCAGGCTGTACGCAAAGGGCAACTGTTGGCCGTGATAGACAAGACCTCGGCGCAAAGCGCACACGACATGGCGATGAGTACACTATCGCAGGCGCGCGACGCTTTTAAACGCTTAGAGCAGCTATATAAGAAAGGAAGTTTGCCTGAAATACGCTTTGTTGACGTGCAAACGAAGTTGGCCGAGGCCGAGGCAGCCGAGCGAATTGCCCGAAAAACGTTGCAAAATTGCGAGTTGCGCGCACCATTCGACGGCTTTATCTCGCAACGAATGGTAGACACGGGCAACAATATGGCACCTGGATTGGGCTGTTTTAAGCTGGTGAAACTAGACCGCGTTGAGATGAAAATCGCCGTTCCCGAAAATGAAATATCGGGTATCAGCAAAGGTCAGACAGTTCCTTTCACGGTTTCTGCCTTGGGCGGAAAAACGTTTGTGGGCAAAGTTACCGAGAAAGGCATACAAGCCAACTTGCTAAGTCATACGTACGACGTTATCGTTAGTCTTCCCAATGCCGGCCATCAGCTGTTGCCTGGCATGGTTTGCAGCGCGCAATTGGTCAGCACGGGTGGGGCGCAGGGTATCGTTGTGCCGCAAGAGGCGGTGCTGATAGATGGTGCCAAACCATACGTTTGGGTTGTTGAAGACGGTACGGCACGACGCCGAGACATATCGCAAGGTGGTGTATGCCAAAGCGGTGTGGTGGTTAATAGCGGACTTTCGCAAGGCGATAAGGTTATCGTAAACGGACAAAACAAAGTGAGTGAAGGAGCGAATGTGAAAATTTGAAAAGGTGAAAGGGTGAAAAGGTGGCTAACGCCCTTTAAAATTGTCTGTCGATTCCTAGATTTCTAGTTCAGTCTAGCTTTCGGACAAGTCCGACAAGTCTGACTTGTCTGACTTGTCCGAAAGCCTAACGCCACCTATACATTTGGCTTAACTCCTTAACTCCATAACTCCTAAAGATGAAAGAGTGAAGGGTGAAAAGAGGGCTAACGCCACCTAGGCATTTGGCTTAACTCCTTAACTCCTTAACTCCTAAAGATAAAATATATAAACACACGGATTTATGTCTAAACGCAAAAGAAATATCATAGACAGTGTGATGCACTACAACAGCATCATGCTCTTGTTGATGGTGGTGCTCATCGGTTTCGGTGTGTTCGCACTTATCAACATGCCCAAAAACGAATTTCCTTCTTTCACTATTCGTCAAGGCGTGGTGGCCGCCGTCTATCCCGGAGCCACTTCTGCCGAAGTGGAAGAGCAGGTAACAAAACCATTGGAGACCTTTCTTTGGAACTTTAAGGAGATAAAGAAAGATAAAACACGCTCGCAAACAAAAGACGGAATAGCCTACATCTTTGTTGAACTGAACGACGACGTAACCAACAAAGACGAATTTTGGAGCAAGTTCAAGATTAAGCTGCAACAATTTAAGGTGTCGTTGCCACAGGGCGTGCTGGCTTTAATTGCCAATGACGACTTCGGCGACACGTCGGCCATGCTCATAACGCTAGAAAGCAAGACCAAAAGCTATCGTGAGCTGCACGAATACATGAACACGCTGAAAGACAACCTGCGAACCATCCCCGAACTGGCCAATCTGCGCGTGAGCGGCGAACAGGGAGAAGAGATTGGCGTGTACATCGACCGCGACAAGCTGTCGGACTACGGCATCAATTCGGCCACGCTCTTGGCCAACCTTTCGGCACAAGGCATGACGATGGTGAGCGGAAAGGTGGACGACGGGCAGACAACGCGCCCCATACACCTGCGTTCGCAAATGAATACCGAGAACGATGTGGCCAACCGCATCGTCTATTCGGACCCGCGCGGCAACGTTATACGCCTGCGAGACATCGCAACCATCAAGCGCGAATACCCACATGCCGACAAATACGTAAAGAACAACGGGCAAAAGTGCATCGTTCTGTCGGTAGAAATGAACGAAGGCAGCAACATCGTGCAGTTCGGAAACAAGGTAAAAGACATACTGGGGCAGTTCGAAGCATCGCTGCCGCAAGACGTTAGCATCTATACCATCACCGATCAAAGCGAAGTGGTGAACTCTTCGGTGGTAGATTTCCTTAAAGAACTGCTCATCGCCATTGCCTCGGTGGTGGTGGTCATCATGCTTTTGCTGCCCATGCGCGTGGCCAGTGTGGCAGCAAGTACCATCCCCATCACCATATTTATAACCCTCGGCCTGTTCTACGCCCTGGGTTTAGAGCTAAACACCGTAACCCTTGCCTCGCTTATCGTGGCTTTGGGCATGATTGTAGACAACTCCATCGTTATTATCGACTCGTATATCGAGAAGATAGACGAGGGCATGAGCCGCTGGCACGCCGCCACCTACTCGGCCAAAGAGTTCTTTTCGTCTATTTTCAGCGCCACACTGGCCATTTCCATCACCTTCTTCCCGCTGTTGCTCACGATGAAGGGCATGATGAAAGACTTCGTAAAGTGGTTCCCGCTAGGCATCAGCGTGGTGTTGGGCGCGTCACTCCTTGTTGCCGTGCTGGTGGTTCCTTGGATGCAGTTCACCTTTATACGCAAAGGCTTGAAGAAAGACAACAAAGGCGAGGGCAAACAGCGACGTACCTTCCTCGACATCATGCAGAGCTATTACGACCGCCTTATCGAACGTTGCTTTGCCCATCCGTTTATCACCCTAGGCGTCGGTGCACTATCGGTTGTTGTTGGTGCCGTGCTCTTTGCCAGCATGCCACAGAAACTTATGCCCCGTGCCGAACGCAACCAATTTGCCGTAGAGATATACTTACCACAAGGAACGAGCATCGAACGTACTGCTGCCGTGGCCGATAGTCTGCGCGACATGATGCAAACCGACAAGCGCATACGCAACATTTCCACGTTCTACGGCATGTCATCGCCCCGTTTCCAAACCTCGTATGCGCCCCAACTGGGTGGCACCAACTATGCGCAATTCATCGTGAACACCGAAAACGATGCCGCCACGATGGCCCTCGTTGACAGTTTCACCACGCGATATACCGACCATTTTGCCGAGGCTCAGGTGCGCATTAAGCAGCTGGATTACAGCGATGCCAGTTCGCCTGTGGAGATAAGGTTCAGCGGCGACGACCTCAAGGCCATTCATCAAGCCGTCGACAGTGCCACGCGCCGCATGCGTGCCATGCCCGAATTGCTGCTGGTTCGCAACAACTTCGATGGTGCAACGGCGGGTCTGGATGTGCAAATAGACGATTATGAGGCCTCGCGACTGGGCATGAGCAAGAGCCTTTTGGCCTTAAACCTGGCCACGCGCTTTGGCGATGGCGTGCCACTCACCACCGTTTGGGAGGCCGATTATCCCGTAAAGGTGATGCTAAAAGATAGTCATGCGGGGCATCAAACGCCCGAAGACCTGGAAAACGCCACCGTTAGCGGACTGCTACCCGGCGTTAACGTGCCGCTAAGACAAGTGGCCAAGGTGTCGCCCGACTGGACTTACACCTCTATCCACCACCGCAATGGCGTTCGTTCGATGTCGGTTATGGCCGATGCCAAACGCGGACTGAACCTCAACAGCGTTACAGACAAGGTGATTGACGAGGTAAAGAAGATTGAGCTGCCGCAGGGAGTGACCATGAGCGTGGGCGGACAAAGGGAGAAAGACCTAGAAACCGAGCCACAGATATACAGCGGTTTGGCCATCTCTATCATTATTATCTTCGCCATATTGCTGTTCCATTTCAAAGACATTCGCATGTCGTTGGTTATCATGCTGTCGTTGTTGTTCTCGCTGTTGGGCGCAGCCACGGGTGTGCTTATCATGGGACAAGAAGTGGGTATCACAGGCATACTGGGCATTATCTCACTAATGGGTATCATCGTGCGTAACGGAATTATCATGATAGACTACGCCGAAGAACTGCGCGTAGACCATCGCCTGTCGGCAAAACGCGCTGCCCTGCAAGCAGCCCAACGCCGTATGCGCCCCATATTCCTCACAAGTGCGGCCGCATCTATGGGTGTTATCCCGATGGTTATTGCCAACACACCGCTGTGGGGACCAATGGGCGTGGTGGTTTGTTTCGGCACAATCGTCTCGTTGCTGTTCATCGTCACCATGATACCTATCGCCTATTGGATGGTTTTCAGGTGGGAAGACAGGAAAAGAACGCTGAAGATGGAGGCCACTTCTAGGAGTTAAGGAGTTATGGAGTTAAGGAGTTAAGCCATTAGCTTAGCCGCTATACATACGGTTTAACTTCTTAACTCCATCACTTCTGAAACTCCACTGCATACGGCTTAACTCCATAACTCCTTAACTCCTCATAAACTCATGAACTCAAAAACTCATGAACTTAAATAAAAAAAACTCATGAACATCAATAAACTTCCCCTGCTCTTGGCCTTATGCTTGTCCATAGTTGCCAACGCGCAGACAACATATTCGTTAGACCAATGCAAGGCGTTGGCCAAAGAAAACAACGTGAAACTGAAACGGGCACGACTGGAAATAACTGCCGCCAAGGAACAACAGAAAGAGGCGCGAGCCAAATATTTGCCAACGGTTACGGCCAACGGAACTTACTTCCGTTCTGCCGATTATCTGATGCAGGAAGAAATTTCGCTGTCGCCCGCCGACCAGCAGAAACTGGCTGCCATAGTAAAAGGCATAGGGCTTAACCCCGCCATACTAGCCGCATTGCCCACCAGCTACACCTTTCAGGCCATTAAGCACGGCACCTTGGCATCAATCATTGCCATGCAACCCGTTTTTGCAGGCGGGCGTATCATCAACGCCAACAAGTTGGCCACCGTGCAAACGCAAGTGAAAGAGCTGATGCTCGAACAAAGCGCAGACGAAGTGGCACAAACAACCGAGGTATATTACAACCAGCTGTTGGCACTCTACGAACAAGAAAAGACCTTAGATGCAGCCGACAAGCAGTTGGAGAATATCCTTAAAGACGCCAACAACGCCTACGAAGCGGGCGTATCCAACAAGAACGATGTGTTGAGCGTGAAGTTGAAACAAAACGAAATGGCGGTGAACCGCTTGAAACTCAACAACGGCATCTCGCTTTGTAAGATGGTTTTGGCGCAATATATCGGCAAACAAGGCGAAGAAATCGACATCGACCGCACCCTTACCACCGAGTTGCCCGACCCGCGGCAGCTTTCGGTGAACCACGCCTCGGCCTTAGAACAACGCACCGAGATGCGTTTGCTCGACAAAAAGGTGGAGGCCAACCATCTGCTGACTCGCGTTAAGCGTGGCGAAATGATGCCAACACTGGCCATTGGCGTAGCTGGCATGTACCACGACCTCACGAATAAGGGGCGCACCAACGTGGTGGGACTAGCCACACTGAGCGTGCCCATCAGCAATTGGTGGGGCAATCGCGGTTTGAAACGCCAGAAAATAGCCGAACAAATTGCCGTAGAAGAAAAGGAAGACAGCAGACAACTGCTGCTCATCCAGATGCAAAACGCATACAACAACCTTGAAACGGCCTACAAACAAATACAACTGGCCAAGCTAAGTATGGAGCAAGCTGCCGAAAACTTACGCCTAAACCAAGACTTCTACGAGGCAGGTACGGGCACAATGAGCAATTTGCTTGATGCCCAAACGCAAGACCAAAAGGCGCGTAACCAGTACAGCGAGGCCGTTGTGGCTTACCTAAATGCCCGCACCGCCTATCTTAAAGCCACTGGCCGATAGGCGCGGTGCATGCAGTGTGGCCCGATGCGATAGCGGTTCGATGGGCAATAGGCCGATGTGGCGCATTCACTCAGCAGCGATAGTCGGCTAGTTTAATGGCCATGCGCCATCAGTTCGGTAGCAACAGTCAATCAATTTGCTAGCCATGCGCCATCAGTTCGATTGCAACAACCTGTCAAATTGAACACAATGCGTCATTGAATTGCCTTCGAACTCCGCACATTCGTTTCTCCTTTGGTGCATCAACGCCTTTGCATGCAGACATCCCGAACAGTCCTTTCTGTTCGGGATGTCTTACATATAGCCCCTTGCCTCGTCGCCTTCCCTTCGTCTCCATGCCGTCTCCCCCACTCATTGCCGCTGCATTTAACATCATTTTTGTAAAAAAGTAGCCCAAGTATCAAGAATAATAACGAACTTTGCATTAGTGAAGTAAACAGCATCGGCCATGAAAAAGCAAAGCCGACGACACATATTTATCCCCCCTCTAATGGGCTAACAGCACGTAAGGGCAACGCATAACCTGTGACCAACGCCTAAATTGCGCCAGCCAAACACCTGCAAAGCCCCAATATCACAGGCGTATTTACGCCGCACATATCTCATTAACGCCTAAATATAATTTCACTTTTAAGAAGTTAAGGAGTTAGGGAGTTAAGGAGTTAAGCCAAATGTATAGGGGGCGTTAGGCTAATAGGACAAGTCAGACTTGTCAGACTTGTCAGACTTGTCAGAAAGCTAGACCGAAGTAGAAATCTAGAAATCAACAGACAACTTTAAAAGGGCGTTAGCCATCTTTTCACCCTTTCACCTTTTCACCTTTTCACCTTTAAAGGGCGTTAGCCATCTTTTCACCTTTTCACCTTTTCACCCTTTCACCTTTAAAGAAAAGTGTGCCCCAGAAGTAACATGTTAACTCCTGGGGCTAATTAAACAATAGAGAGAGATAGCTGATGAACGAATAGTTGCATTCACACACATCACGCGTTCACCGTAAAAAGTGCGATTATCCAGCCACGTTCCCTTGCAGAGAGCCATCAGGCCTTGTTCCAACGCGGGAGCTTGCGCGGCGCACATCAACAACCACAATCAGGCCACCATGCCTTAGCAGTGCGCCACACTTGCAAAAACCAACATTGGCAATGATGCTGGGATTAGCAACGTAGCCGTTCGCAGACCGTCCCAGCCTCCGAATAGCGCACAAGCATGCCGGCGCCACCCATTAAAGCCAATCTGAAACGGTCTTCTTTTTACGATGCTAATATACGAAATTTATCCAAGCTAACAAAACATTTTGACGTAAAAATATCTAATACAGAATAATTTAGATAGTTTAAGACCAATAAATATGCCATTATGAACAGCAAAAGAAATCCGCTATTGAAGACTCCCAAAGCGCGTTTCGCCTGTTGATAAGCAAAAGAGCCGACAAGCGAATGCGTGAATAAGCAAACAAAACAACGAGCGGACAAACAAACAGGGCAACGCGCAAAGAAGTGGGCAGACTAGCAAGTTGAAACGTTGGCACATCAAATACCTGCGAGTGCCTAGCAAGCCATAACCCCAATCTCACTTTTTAGCCCCAAACTAACCGCGCTTCAAAAATATCCGTTACCTTTGCATAAGCGGGTGACCTGTTCGGCCTGCCCAACAAAAAACTAGCTACGCAATAGCACCACCCCATAGAAGTATCAGGAATGACGTCGCCCAAAACCACTATTAAAGACATTGCCAAGGCCTTAGGGATATCTGTTGCCACCGTTTCGCGTTCGCTAAACAGCAGTCACGAGGTAAGCGAAGAAACGCGCATGCGTGTGTTGAGCAAGGCTCGCGAATTGAGTTACAAGCCAAACATCCATGCGCGAAACCTATTGAAACGCCGAAACAACATGGTTGGCGTGGTGGTTCCAGAGTTCACCACGTTCTTTTTCCCCGAGATTATCATCGGCATTCAAGAGGTATTGAATGCCGAAGGCTATCAGGTGTTGATTTGCCAGTCAAGCGAATCGGCCACACTCGAACGGCGTAACATCGAGATGTTAGAATCCAGTATGGTTGAAGGGCTCATCGTTTCAGTAACCAAAGATGCCCAGAACACCGCTCTCTACCACCGCATCATAGGCGAAGGAACGCCTGTTGTGTTTGTCAACCGCGTGCTTCCAGAGCTTCATGCCACACAAGTGGTTATCGACGACCGCAAATGGGCATTTAAGGTTGTCGACCATTTGGTGCGTTGCGGCTACCGCAACATCGCCCACTTGGCGGGCAACGAACATCTTTCCATCACCAAAGAACGGTTGCAAGGTTATCTCGATGCGCTCGCGCAGCACGGCATCCCCATCAAAGAAAAATACATCATGCACGTTGGCGTGCAGCAAGATCGCGCCAAAGTGGGCATAGACTATCTGCTTAGCCTTAAAGAACGCCCCGATGCCATCTTCACCGTTAACGACCCTATTGCCGTGGGCTGTATGCTCGAATTGCGCAAACGTGGCCTACGCGTTCCGCAAGATATGGCGGTAGCAGGTTTTTCCGAGTCACCCATTGGCCGTATTATGGAACTTACCAGCGTATCGCAACCCACCTTCGAGATGGGTAGAGTGGCTGCACAACGCCTGCTCAGGCAGATGACAGATGCCACAACACCCATCGAGACCATTGTACTAGATGGGAAGTTAAATGTTAGGGGGTCTACTTTGCCTGCAAAAAAGAAGGGATAAAGGGTTTCAGGCACTGCTGCCTTACATCCCCTTGCACAAATAACGTTCCTACACAACGAGGCTATCTTGGCTTTAATATTTCTACAAATTGAGAGGAGTGCTGCACAAGTCGTCG
>ERZ773067.1709-NODE-1709-length-11532-cov-2.740960_pt1 | contig 11532 bp, 8 predicted proteins | sample MGYA00580622_ERZ773067 | MGnify/ENA primary metagenome ERZ773067 (study PRJEB29015, sample SAMEA2737998) | human oral metagenome | biome: human oral; feature: human-associated habitat; material: dental | place: China | collected 2113 ...
ACAGCTTCATCGAAATTAATTCTCAGACTGTAGTGGATATTATCTCCTTTTTGAGGGCTGTTACTACGCTTTCTGCCTCCGCCTCCAAAAAAGTCAAACCCACCTGCTCCACCACCGCCTCCAAAGAAGCTTCCAAAGATGTCACCAAGGTCTATATCTCCAAAGTCAAAACCACCTGTACCACCGTCTCCATTACTGAATGCCGCATGTCCGAACTGGTCGTATTGTCTTCTCTTTTCATCATCACTAAGTACTGCATAAGCCTCAGAAGCTTCCTTAAATTTTGCTTCTGCTTCCTTATTACCCGGATTAGCATCAGGGTGATACTTCTTAGCCAGTACCCTATAAGCTTTTTTCAAATCATCAGCAGATGCATTCTTAGCTACACCAAGAACCTCGTAATAATCTCTTTTCTGATCTGCCATATTTAACCCACTTTCATTATTTTATATTTAAACTCATATAATTCACCCTAAGAACCACAAATAATTATTTCACTGTAACAAATGACACTGTCTTTATCTGTGGTAAAGTGTGATTTTATTTATCCTTAATGCCAATATGGGGCTGTCACCTCAACTTTAGTGCGACAGCCCGTTTTTAATTTTAAATCATTATACTTCTCTGTAATCTCCGTCAACAACATCATCATTGTTTCCGCTGTCAGATGTAGTCTGACCTGCCTGTCCACTCATATCAGGACCGGCTCCGGCATTTCCTGCGGCACCCTGTGACTGCTCATAAACCTTCGTAAAGAGGCTCTGTGCACTAGCCATAAGCTTTTCTTTAGCAACTTTAATCTTATCAATATCTTCATCAGATATGCTATCAGCAGGAGTTGCCTCAAGAATATCCTTAAGTGCTTTAAGGTCAGCCTCTACAGAACTCTTGTCAGAATCAGCAATCTTATCGCCTACATCTTTAAGAGCCTTCTCTGTCTGGAATACCATTGCATCAGCATCATTTCTTGCATCGATTCCTTCCTTACGCTTCTTGTCCTGTGCCTCATATTCAGCAGCTTCTTTAACAGCCTTATCTATATCGGCATCACTCATATTTGAACCTGCTGTAATTGTAATATGCTGCTCTCTGCCTGTTCCAAGGTCTTTAGCAGAAACATTTACAATACCGTTAGCATCTATATCAAAAGTAACTTCAATCTGAGGGATTCCTCTTGGAGCAGGAGCAATTCCGTCAAGTCTGAACTGTCCGAGGCTCTTATTATCTTTTGCAAACTGTCTCTCACCCTGAACTACATTGATGTCAACCGCAGACTGGTTGTCTGCCGCTGTTGAAAATACCTGACTCTTTCTTGTAGGAATTGTTGTATTTCTCTCAATAAGTCTGGTAGCAACACCGCCCATTGTCTCAATAGAAAGTGAAAGCGGAGTTACATCGAGGAGAAGGATGTCGCCTGCACCTGCATCGCCGGCAAGCTTACCACCCTGGATGGCAGCACCTATAGCTACACACTCATCAGGGTTAAGACTCTTACTTGGTTCTTTACCTGTAAGCTGTGCAACCTTAGCCTGTACAGCAGGGATACGTGTAGAACCGCCAACAAGAAGCACTTTGCCTATATCATTTGCAGTAAGTCCTGCATCCTTGAGTGCATTCTGAACAGGAGCCGCTGTTCTTTCAACTATATCGTGGATGAGCTCTTCAAACTTAGCTCTTGTAAGGTCAAGTTCAAAATGCTTAGGTCCTTCTGATGTAGCTGTAATGAAAGGAAGGTTAATATTGGTTGTGGTTGAAGAAGAAAGTTCCTTCTTAGCCTTCTCAGCAGCTTCTCTGAGTCTCTGAAGAGCCATTTTATCTGTAGAAAGGTCTACACCTTCTTTATTCTTAAAATCTGTAATGAAATAGTTTGTAATCACATTATCTATATCATCACCACCAAGCTTGGTGTCACCGTTTGTTGAAAGAACCTCGATAACTCCGTCACCGATATCAATGATAGATACGTCGAAAGTACCTCCGCCAAGGTCATAAACCATAATTTTCTGTTCTTTTTCATTATCAAGACCATAGGCAAGAGCAGCCGCTGTAGGCTCATTGATAATACGCTTTACATCAAGACCTGCTATCTTACCTGCATCTTTGGTTGCCTGTCTTTGTGCATCATTGAAGTAAGCAGGAACGGTAATAACCGCATCAGTTACCTTCTCACCGAGATAAGCCTCTGCATCAGCCTTAAGCTTCTGAAGAATCATAGCTGAAATTTCCTGTGGGCTGTATGACTTACCATCAATATTTACCTTATAATCAGTTCCCATATGTCTTTTAATAGAAGAAATTGTTCTGTCTGCATTGGTTACTGCCTGACGCTTAGCTGTCTCTCCTACAAGACGCTCACCGTTTTTTGTAAATGCCACAACTGAAGGAGTTGTACGAAGCCCTTCTGCATTTGTAATAACTACAGGCTGTCCACCTTCCATAACAGAAACACATGAATTTGTTGTACCTAAATCAATACCAATTATTTTACTCATAATATTTACCTCACTTTTAATGTTATATTTAAATTTAGTTAACTACCTTTACCATACTAGGTCTTACCACACTTTCCTTATACATATAGCCTTTTTGCATTTCTTCGGCAACAATGTTCTCACCTAAGCTCTCATCCTCACCATGCATTACCGCATTATGTATTTCAGGATTAAATTCTTTACCGACCGCTTCTATAGGAGTAACTCCCGCATCCATAAGGCACTGTATAAGCTGTTTATAAACCTTGTCTATGCCCTGTGCAAAAGATCCTTCCTTTTCTTCATCGGAAAGGCTTGCAAGACCTCTTTCAAAATTATCTATAACAGGAAGAATTTTCTCTACAATTCCCTTTGCACCAAGGTCAAACATCTGTGTTTTTTCTTTTTCGGTACGCTTCCTATAATTGTCAAACTCTGCCATCTGGCGCATTACCCTGTCATTTAAGTCATCAATTTTCTTTTTGTACTCATCTTCTTTTGATGCCTCTCGTTCTTCCTTTACCTTGTTTAATTCTTTTTCATCTAAGGATTCCTCAGAAACTGTTTCTTTCTCTTCTGCCACCCCGGCATTAACCTTTTCTGCTTCCTTTTCAGAATGTTTCTTTTTTACTTTCACAGTCTCCCACCTTTCCCTATGTATCACTTACATTGTTTATGTTTTTTTTCATATCTATAAGTTTAATTGCTTTAGTACTTGTATCTTTACTCTGATGCTTGAATATCTCATCAAGCTGTTTCATCAGATTCTTAAGTGTACTCACAACCTTTGCGTAGTCCATACGCTTAGGTCCTACTATACCAATCTTACCGTAGACTCCTTCTTCTATCTCATAAGTTGCTGTAACCACCGAGCAGTCTTTAAGGCTTTCCACATTTGTATCATTTCCTATATATACCTGAATACCATCATCATTACCGTCATCCATCTTATCTGTGAGTAATGCAGACAGTTCTTTTTTTTCCTCAATGGTATACAACAATTTTTGCATATTGTCATTGTCATTAAGTTCAGGATACTTAAGAATATTGGTAGCACCGCTGGTATATATCTTAAGTGAATCATCATCTGAAAATACTGAGCCGATTGCATCTATAATTCTTCCGACCAAATTTACGTATTCGCCTGCCTGCTCTTTCATTTTTGCAATTATTCCGATATTTATATCTTTCATATTTAACCCTGCAAGAAATGAATTAAGCATTATATTAAGTTTTAGAAGCAGGCTTTTTTCAACCGGTTCATCCAGCCTTATTATTGTATTTTTAACTGCATTTTTTTCTAATACAACAACAATGAGAAGGTTTACTTCATCAATTTCCGAAAGCTGAATAAATTTTATATTGTTACTCTCATACTTAGGCGCAGACACCATTGTGGTATAATTTGTGTTCATAGCAAGTAAATTTGCCACCTTTTGTAAAAGAGTTTCAAGTTTATCTGACTTTTCAATCAAATCCTTCTTAAGATTATCTTCTTCCTTTTCCTTAGTCTGCATCAGTGAGTCAACATAAAGTCTGTAAGCCTTATCCGAAGGTATTCTTCCTGCTGAAGTATGAGGTTTTACCAGATACCCCATATCTTCAAGATCTGACATCTCATTTCTGATTGTTGCAGAACTTAGTTTTAACTCGGAAAGCTTTGAAATAGTCCGGGAGCCAACAGGTTCACCTGTCTCAAGATAGTTCTTGATGACAGCCTTAAGTATCTCAAGCTTTCGTTCGTCAAGTTCCATCTCATCACTCCTTTTCTTTCTCGTTATTAGCACTCATTTGATTAGAGTGCTAACATCTATTAGTAAGATACCACCATTAAATAAATTTGTCAACAGGAAAATACAATAAATTTTGTGTATTATTTGTGTTCATTGGCTCCCTAATCCTATTACATAAAAAAGCACCCTTTTCAGAGTGCCTTTAACATTTCTTCTTTTTGAATATTTTTTAATAATTGCTTATCTTTTGAAACATTCAATTTTTCTTTTAGTGCTTCTTGTAGTACTGCTGAGAAATTTATATTTGCCTTTTCAGCTTCATAACATAGCCATGATGGTAAGGTACAGTTTTTTTTCACTGTTTTTGTTTCATTTTTTCGCCTGTAATCATCGAAATCAACATCAATAAAAGTTTTAATTTGTCCTTTTTTGATTTTAATCTCATCATAATTTGATGGTTCAGGTATTTTTCTACCCTCATCTTCCAAGGTTACTCCCAACATGCTTATTGCATCTCTTGCCATTTCTATAGCTTCCGGCATACTTTCTCCCTGTGTTCCACTGTCAAAATCAGGAAAATATACCACAACAAAATCATTATCTTCTTCCATTATTACCGGATATACTCTTTTCATATACTAATATAATGAAACTTCAGGATATACAAGAACTATTCCAGCCCTTGCCTCTTTATAATGGCTTTTGCCAATTGCTCCGCAATCTCTTTATGTCTTGGAATTGTCTCCTTCTTTTCATTTTTGCAATATATATCATGTCCACTTCCATGCCTAAGCAAACTCCAACCATTCTTTTCCAATAGTTTTATTAAATCCCTTCGTTTCACCCTTTCCTCCTTCCAATATATATTATACGCATTTAATGCGTACTTGTCAAAGAGATTTTAATAATGTTATATAAGTATCATAGCATCCCCAAAAGAAAAGAACCTATATCTTTCCTTTACTGCGGTTTCATAAGCTGAAAGCACCCTTTCTTTACCTGCAAAAGCAGAGACAAGCATAACCAGTGTTGATTCAGGTAGATGGAAATTTGTTATAAGTCCGTCCATTACCTTAAATTTATATCCCGGATATATAAAAATATCTGTTTCTCCGGTTCTAGCTGACATCAGGCCATTTTCATCCGCTACCGATTCAATCGTTCTACAGCTTGTCGTGCCTACACAGATAACCCTTCCACCATTCTTTTTGGTTTCATTAATAATATCAGATGCTTCCTTGTTTACTTCATACCACTCCGTATGCATATGGTGATTATTTACATCCTCTACCTTTACCGGTCTGAAAGTACCTAAGCCAACATGGAGGGTAATGCTTGCTATTTTTATGCCCTTCTGTCTGATTCTTTCAAGCAGCTCATTAGTAAAATGTAAACCTGCAGTAGGAGCTGCTGCAGAGCCATCAAACTTGGCATAAACTGTCTGATACATTTCCTTATCTTCAAGTTTATGTGTAATATATGGAGGAAGCGGCATTGTACCAAGTTTATCAAGTATCTCTTCAAAAATCCCTTCATAATAGAATTTAACCAGCCTGTTACCTTCTTCCGCTATTTCAAGTATTTCAGCTTTTAGCCTGCCATCTCCAAAGGTAACCCTTGCTCCCGGTCTTAGTTTCTTACCCGGTTTTACCAAGGATTCCCATATATCATTTTCCCGCCTTTTAAGAAGTAATATTTCTACCTTGCCGCCTGTACCTTCTTTTTCTCCAATGAGTCTTGCCGGTATAACTCTTGTATTATTTATTACCAGGCAATCCCCCGGATTAAGATAGTCTATCACATCACTGAATACTTTATGCTCTAACTTATCCGTTTTTCTGTCTAAAACTAAAAGTCTTGATGCCGTTCTATCCTCCAGAGGATCCTGTGCTATTAACTCCTCAGGTAATTCATAAAAAAAATCACTGGTTTTCATATACTATAAAGTCCTCGCCCTATCCTCTATATTCTTATTAAAGTTAATTATCTTGTGGTCATATTCCTTATCTATAAGAGTTGAATTAATCATAAAATCTGCGGTAGCTTTATTGGTGGCAATAGGAATGTCATATACCTGACAGATTCTGAGAAAAGCCTTTACATCCGGATCATGAGGCTGGGCTGCAAGCGGATCTGAAAGGAAAATAACAAAGTCAATCTTCCCTTCCACAATTTTAGCTCCTATCTGCTGATCTCCTCCGAGCGGACCGCTATTATATCCCCTCACAGGAAGCCCTGTCGCTTCTGTTATCATTCTTGCCGTAGTTCCCGTACCTGAAAGAAAATGCTGAGCAAGGACCGATTTATTATCCGAACACCATTTAATAAGCTCTTTTTTTTTCCCATCATGTGCTATAAGAGCAATATTTTTCTGTTTTCCTATTGTTAAAGTTATAAAATCATTATTCATATTTTCCATTATTTACCATTCCTTACCTTTACTGTTAATGCCTGCTTATGATTATCTATATGAACTATCTGATGTGAACCGCCTGCCTCTCCGTCAAGAGTCCACTGTAAATTTTCCTCAGCTTCTATATTAATACTGCCGGAATGAAAATGACAGATGTTATCCGTCTTCATATCCATAAGAATAAATGAGTTGATTATATTCTGCAAGTCTAAAGGCGTTTTAGGATTTTTTACGAAAATAGCATCAAACTCACCATCATCCAGATATACCTCAGGTCCTGTTATGCCCTTAAATCCTCCGACCGATTTTGAGTTAGCAACCATGCCAAATATAAAATCATCCTCAATCTCATTGCCGTCATAAGAGATTTTTAAATGATAAGGTCGTATTTTCTGGAGACTTTTAACCCCTTCAAGAAAATATGCCGCTTTGCCTATTACATTTTTTACATCCTGCGAGGTTTCATAAGAGACCTCCGTAAATGCCCCAAAAGCCGCTACATAGGTAAAATAGCTGTGAAAACCGCCTTCATCCCCTACACTGAAGGAACCGATATCTACTGATTTTTCTTTACCTGTTACTATTACATAGACAGCATCTATTATATCCTTAGGTATATCAAGGCTTGTGGCAAAATCATTTACAGTTCCGACAGGTATATAGCCTACAACGGGAATGTTTTGTCCGGTTTTTTTTGCTTCCATCAGCCCCCTTGCAACTTCATTAAATGTACCGTCTCCTCCGGCACAGACAAGCAAATCGTAATTATAAGCTTCATTCCTAGCCATATCAGCCGCATCACCGCATTTAGCTGTAGGAAACACTCTTATATCATATCTTTTGGCAGACAGGCTTTCTAGAATAAAGGAAATTTCTTTTCTGATATTTCCCTTACCGGAATTAGGATTATATATAAATAAAAGTTTGGGCATAAATGACCTCCCTCTTTAATCAAATATCTTGTAATTTCTCTCCTTTATGGCTACAAGGGCTGCTTCTTTGGAATGGCTGTCATAAAACTCTATCCTGAGTACTCCATCTAAAAACTCCCTGGTATGAGCTATTCCCATATTTTTAATACTGATTCCTTTTGCTGCAAGAATAGATGCCATAATCGCTATTGAACCCGGCTCATCAGGCACATACAGCAGTATTTCGTGTGATATAGCCATGTTGCTTTTTCTAAGCGGCAGTGAATCTCTGTAATCTTTATTGTTTTCAAAGAATTCATAGAGCCGGTTCTCATTTTTTTCTGAAATCAATTCCTTAATTTCTCTTAATTTCTCAATATACTTATCTAAAAATTCAGAGATGCTTTCTTTATTGGATAGGCAAATGTCTCTCCACATAGCCGGTGAGGAAGAGGCTATTCTGGTTATATCTCTAAATCCTCCTGCCGCAAGCATGGCTAATAAGCCATTTTCCTCATCTGCCTTAGCAACCACACCTACAAGAGATGAGGCAACTACATGCGGAACATGGCTTATAGCTGCAGTTATATAATCGTGTTTTTTTGCATCTATAATTACAGGGACAGCTTTGGTTTCTTCAACCAGGCATTTCAAATTCTCAAGTTTATCTGCGTCTGTATCTTCAAATGGGGTTAAAATATAATATGCATTTTCAAATAAAGTTACACTTGCATTCGAATATCCTGTTTTTTCAGAGCCTGCCATAGGATGACCGCCTATGAACTGTCTTGTCAAACCGAGCTTTTCAGCCACTTTTGCAATATCTCCCTTTACACTGCCAACATCAGTAATTACACATTCTTTTTTCACTATATCTTTCAACTGATTAAGATAAGAAATATTTGACAACACAGGAGCTGAGAGCAAAATTATATCACAGTCCGAAAGTTTTGCAATATCGGTAACTACCTCATTTAAAACTCCATCATCTTTAGCTCTCATCAGCTCTTTATTCATTTCTTTCTTATAATTATAGGCTACAAACACATAAGAAGGATGTTTCTTTCTCCATATCTTTGCAAGTGAGCCACCAATAAGTCCAAAACCAATAAATCCTATTTTTTGCATAAAATTCTCCAAAACTATCAATTATACTATATAAATATAAAATATCTTAACCTCCAAATTATTCACACCATAGATCACATACCTCTTATTTCACATAGTAAAGTAGTAGCATGCCTTAACTACTTCTTTTGCAAATCTCGCATAATAATATAAAAATGATAGCCTCAAGCCCCTGTTTTGTCAATGCCCTTTAGTATACCTTTTTTACTTCCGCCCTCCTTTCCTGCCATATTTTCTTTGATAAATCATATACAAATAAATCTCCGTCTGTAAATTTTAGCTCCCTGCCATCCGGTCTGTACTTCATTCTGCCCATAGTTTCATACTTCCAATTATTAAAGTACCCATCCTTTTCATTGTCAGCATTAGTATAATTCAAGATTTTAGTTCCGCTTTTTAGTGTTGAAATATCCGCTGAAACAACAAGCCATCCGCTTTTTATCCAAAATCCTTCATCAAAATATATGGAAAGATGCTTTTTCAAATATCCTTCTAAATCAAATCCCTTTTTACATACATATATTCTTTCCGGCAGAGCATATTCTCCTGTCCATCTCTGTATATAAGCATTACTTCCCGAAGCTAACAACTGCCTTGACAAAAGCTCTCTGTCATACCTGTATAAGCCTATATCTCCGTCTGAAACTTTAATATAATGAAGGTTTTCTTTATCTTTCCTGCTGCCAATCTTTATCAGACCAAGCTTCTTATTCTCTTTCTGTGATACTTCCTCATAATAGACATCAACAGGAATCTTATTTCCTGTGACTTCATCAAGTACAGAAAAATCAAAGTCCATTCTTATACCATAAGGCTCATTATAATAATTCCCTATAGTAGTCATGGCAAAGCTAACTGCATATCCCTTCTTAAATGAGCCTTCATTCTTAAACTTCTTATTATCTCCTTCTATCAACGGCAAACCATCAAGTCTGCTTCCCCTATCCAGAATAAAACTTCCGTCTTCTTTTTCCCACATTGTTGTATTTTTAACATTTAAGAGAGTAAAATCCAGCAGTCTTCCGCTTACTTCGACTTTTATCTTATTTTCTGCAATATAATGATCCATTGCCAGATTTGCATAAGCTTCCGGTTTAGAATTTGAACCCGGCAAATTATTTATGGCAAAAGTCCTTACTATTATTGTATATTTTCCTTCATCTACCGTCATAGGCAAACGAAAATTTGTATTACCGGTAATTACTATAGGTGCATTTGCAGGATATAATCTTTCACCAAGCATTACATCAAACGGAAAAATAACTTCTTTTTTAAGTGTATATTTCGCATAGTCTCTATCCCCATATCCCTTGATGTCCAAGTGATTGCCGGTTGTTAATATGTCAATGTCAAAATCCTTTTCAAGCACCAATTGATATCCGGCTTTATCAGGATTTATAAGTTGACACCATTTCTTTGCATCGGTTATATTGTAGTCACAGACTACAGGTGTATGTACCGCCACAGGGTTTACGTAATCTATGTCAAACTCAAGGCTGTTATCCCCCTCCGGATTTACACTTTCAGCAAGAATATAAAATACCTGTCCGCTACTTTCATAAACACCGTTTTGTATCTGATTTTCTATATTTTTGTTAAATTCATATAAGACCTTATTCTCTGTCTTTTTACCTTTTGAATCAGGCTTATTCGGCTTTGGTGCAGATTTTCTGACAGAACTGTCATCAATAATTATTTTACTATCAATAACAAGCCTGTCATTTTTAACAACGGGATATCCTATCTGAGTTTCTATTTCAGGTTTTGGATTGTAAGGCGGTATGATTAACCCGTTTGCTGACCTAACACCAAGATCTATAGTTTTTAAACTCTCCGGTGGAGGTTTTATATGATCATCTTCTGACAATTGGGTTAAATACTCTATTTTAGGCTGAAGATGTCCGTTAGGCAATATCTTAATCCCGGTATCCGGTATTGCGTTATTATATAAAACTGCTCCATCCAAAGTATATACTTCCAGGTTATCAATATACCAATAAGAGTACTTCCTTTTAACAGTTGTGGTATAGTCTACTCTGCTGATTGCAGTATGGTGTTTCTTTTTTTTACCGGTACCCGTAGTCCAGCTGAGTATCCAATTCACATAACTTTTTACGTCATAGAATTTTTCACCTTTTTTGTTCTTAAACCGGTATTTCAGCAGATAGTTTTCAGTAATAACGTTTTTATAGTAGCATTCACTTACCGGAATTCCTTTTTCTATATCAAAGGGAGAATCTTCAAGAGTTCCTGAACCAATTACCCCCGATGGCTCCGGATCCTCTAATTCATTTGACATTTCTGCCTCTTCCTCGGTTATCTTTGGTGACGGTCCTTCATATATTCCTACAACCATAGAATTTTCATTCCCCAAAACCACCTTCTGCTCACTTGCTTTTTCTCCTGTTTTTTTGTTTTGAGAAACAGATGGTGTTGCTTCTTCCCGGAACTCGCTTGAAATTAGTTTATACTTTATTTTCTTTTTATTTTTTATAACTGTTATTTCTTTGGGTAGAGTGATGGTTACCTCGTCACCAAAATGTTTCTGTATATCATTCTCAACAAGTTTATTTCCTTTATCTTTTTGTTTAAAAAAATAATGTGGATTAGATAATCTTTTTTCGCCAACATCAACTTCTTTAGCCTTAATCATATTGATTTTAATACTTGAATTATCCCCTAATAGAACTCCGTTTTTATCAACATATTTCACTATTACATTGGAAATTATGTCATATACAATCTCATGGTTATAATAATCTTTGTTTAACCACTGTTTTTTAGCCTCCTCGCTCCAGTACTCTGCCCCACGTATTTTATCAATATCAGTTAAATCATTTTTATTATGTATTAATATTTTTTCAAAATCAACACGT
>ERZ773067.1715-NODE-1715-length-11474-cov-5.411595_pt1 | contig 11474 bp, 7 predicted proteins | sample MGYA00580622_ERZ773067 | MGnify/ENA primary metagenome ERZ773067 (study PRJEB29015, sample SAMEA2737998) | human oral metagenome | biome: human oral; feature: human-associated habitat; material: dental | place: China | collected 2113 ...
AGAAGGGTGCGTAGCCTGCGGGGACAGTGCTGTTTATCGTGGCTGCGCGGCTAAGAGGAGTCACGCCGGTCGCCGGATCCACGTAGGTTTCTAACAGCGTGCTATACGATTCCCCAGTGGCGCGTTCTATCAGTTGCTGCAGCAATATGTAGCTGATGTTTGAGTAGGAATGCGTGCCGACCGGGTCGACTGATGGTAGGTCTTTTACCCCGTCAATGACACTTTGCAGGTTGCGGGGATAGGGATTGAGTTCTCGGGGCAGTCCTGCCGTGTGGTGTATGAGGTCAGTGACGGTGGCACCATTATTGCCCAGTGCTGTTCCTTGGAATTCGGGATAGTACCTGGTGAGGGGCGCATTGAGATCAATTTTTCCTTGTTCAGCTAACATCATGGCCAGTGCGGACGTGAACGATTTAGAAATGGATCCCCATATGAACAGGGAATCCGGGCCGATGGGGTTGCTGTTTGAATCAACACCGACGTAGTGTTCATCGGTCACTCCGGTGGCATCAAAGGTGACCACCGCAAGACCGGGTGTTTTAAGATCGTTTGCAAGTTTCTGGTAACGGTCATTCTCATGTGATTGAGCATGTGCTGGGCTTGCCATGAAGGCCACAGCAAGAATCACCCCCAGCAGGGATATGAGTGCTTTCATGCAGTTGAGCGTATCCATGTTGGGGGCGTGTCAACATCAGGGGTTTCCCTGAAAAATACCCTGAAAATTTACGTTAACCCTGAGGTAAGTTTCTCTCCCTCGATGTCAACGTTGGGGAGTAGGCGGCCGAGCCAGCGTGGAATGCTCCAAGCACGGGCGTCGAGAAGGAACATGGTGGCGGGAATGATGGTCATGCGCACAATGAAGGCGTCAAATAGCACCGCCGTGGCCAGGGCAAACCCCATGACTTTGATGAGTTGCAGGTCCATAAACATGAAGGCGGCGAACACACTGATCATGATCAACGCGGCCGCTGTGACCACGCGGGCACCATGCTTGAAGCCGTACACCACAGCGGGGCTAGCATTCATGCCGTGGTGGTACCCCTCGCGCATGCGGGTGACCAGGAATACCTGGTAGTCCATAGCCAGACCAAACACAATGCCGATTAGCAGGATCGGAAGTTGGCTGATCAGGGGCTGCGGGTCCGAGACCAGTCCGGCGAAGCCCTCCTGCCAGATCAGCACCGTAATGCCGAATGTTGCTGCCACCGATAGTGCAAATCCCAGCGCGGCAATCAGAGGCACCCAGATGGAACGGAATACCACCATGAGCAGCACAAACGCCAGCGCAACGACAATGGCAACGTAGGGGATCAGTACGCCAGAGAGCCGGTCGGAAAGATCTTGGACTATCGGTGCCATGCCTGTGATGCGGTACGAGGCACCCGTCTGCTCCTTGAAATCCGACTGATGGTCGCGCAGGTTGTGCAACAAATCCACAGTGCGTTTATCTGTCGCGCCATTCGAGGGGATGATCATCACTTGGGCGGCATCGCCAGCATCGTTGACTGCGGCAATCTGGGCATTTTTCACGCCATCCATTCCTGCGAAATCGTGGACGGCGGTGGTGAATGCCTCGGGGCGTTGCTGCTCGGGGAGAGACGCGACGTCGACAAGCGCGATCATCGGTGCCTGGCGGCCGGGGCCGAAGGCATCCTCAATCATGGTGTAGGCGGTGCGGCTCGGTGAACCCGGCGCGGCCGCATTGCCACCCGTCGGCGTGGCCAAGCGCAGCTGCGCAGCAGGGATAGCCAGTAGCGCCAGTGCAAGAACGCCTGCCACCAGGAACAATGCCGGGTGCTTGCGGATCATGCGCACCCAGCGGGCACCCATCGTCGGGGTCTCCTGCTCTGGGTCGGGAGCCTTGATAAAGGGCGTGCGGACAGCAAACGCACGGGTGCCCCACAGTCCCAGAATTGCGGGAAGCAAACCGATAGCTACCAGCACGGCAATGGCCACTGTTCCTGCAGCACCCAGCGACATGGCGGATACGCTCGGAATATTGATAATCACCAGCGCCACCAGTGCAATGATCACCGTCAGTCCGGCGAACACCACGGCCGTGCCCGCCTTACCCACGGCCAGGCCCGCCAGATGCGCGCGCTCGTTTCGAGGAATGCTGCGTAGACGCTGCGCCAGTTCCTTCGGAGTCAGGTTATGGCCGTCCACATATTGGACCAACTCGCTGCGGAAACGCGACAGAATAAACAACGCATAATCAATGCCCACGGCCAGGCCGATCATCATGGCCAGGGTTGAGGTGCTCTGATCGATGCTGTCGGTCAGGCCCGATGCTGCGTTAATGCCCAGCGAACCAAGCAGGACGCCCACGATCGCCGTGGCTAGCGGCATTCCTGCAGCTACCAGCGATCCGAACGTGACTAGCAGCACCACGGCAGCCACAAGAACACCCACCAGCTCGCTCTGCATGCCTAGTTGTTCTGTTCCGTCAAATGCGTTGCCTGTGTAGGCGATGTCCAGGCCATCCGCGTTGTCTTTCAGTAGTTTAGTGACGTCGGCTACCTTATTTTTGTCAACATCCTGTGCTTTCGCTGCATCAAACATCACCTGGATAGTCCCCGTCGTCTTGTCCGGACTCAGTGGTGACTGCTCGTCCACGTCCGCGCTGTTGGGGTTGCCCTGCCGCATCGCCGCGTCCGCTGCCACCGGGTTCACGATCATATCCTTGCTCTTCAGCGCATCCGAATGCTTCAGCTTATCGATGATCGCGTCAACCTTCACCGCCTGCTCCGGGTCGCTGAGGGTGCCCTCTTTCGCCTTGACCACAATCATGCCGGTTGGAGCTGTGATTTCATCTTCTGACGTGTTGAAACGCCGACTAATCTCCTCCTGAGCTTCCACCGACTCCGCGCCAGGTATGCTAAACGAATTACTCGGCGGCTTCGCCAACGCCCCCGCCGCCACTGCGGCCGCCGCAAAAAGCAGCAACCACATGGCAATAAACTTTAATCTGTGCGTATACGCGGTGCGACCGAGCCGATACAACAAACGCGACACAATAATCACCTCAAAATTCTGAACAGTATGAACAGTGCTGACACGCAAATGAGCATATCTATGTTGGGGATGTGTCAACATCGGGGTTTTCCCTGAAAAACACCCTGAAAAGTACCCTGAGAACCGTCATGTTGACACTCATTAAGCTTGGCAAAAAGGCAGGTCACAGCACATCGGCTGAACAGGGGAAATTTCGGCGGGCAAAAACTCCGCCAGAAGGGGGAGGTGATTGTGGAGAGGTCGGTCAGGTGGGGGAGAGATGGTTATTACCGCAATTGAGGACACCGCTAACGTGCGCTGTAAAGTATGTATACCTTCAAGCGTGAAAACGCTCGTTTGTGGACCTGAGCGTATACATACTTCGCACGCCAGCCCCCGAAACCTACTCCTTCATGCTCTTCTGGGACAGCACCACGGTGGAGATGATCATGGTGATCAGGGCGAGGGCCATCCAGAGCCAACCGAGGTCAGTGACCTGGAATTTTTCGCCAAGCACGATGTAGCCGAGGCTGAAGGCGACGATGGGTTCGGAAATGGTCATGGCGGGCAGAGAGTTTTTCAGCGCGCCCGCGTTGAAGGAGGATTGTTGCACGGCGGTTCCGAGTGTTGCACCAAGGATCAGAGCGTAGCCTTCCCAGTTGGTGATCAATCCGATCACGCCGTAGTACTGGTAGATTTCCACGGCTGCTTTGGAGAGCACAGCGACGTAGCCGAAGAGCGCGCCGGTGACTATGCCGAGGATGAGGGCTTTTTCGCGGTTGGGTCGGATGTGCGCAAAGCGTTCTAAGCCGGCCATGACAACGATGCCGACCGCTAGGGCAGGTACCCACCGCTCAAGGGGCGGGTGTGTGATTCCGGGAAGCGGTCGTCCGAGGATCACCAAAACGGCCACCGCTACAGTGAGTGCCCCGGACCAGAAGGTTTCGGTTTTGCTGATGCGGCGGCCGTCGTAAAGCGCGGAAAGCGGGAGGGTGAACATGAGGGAGAGCACCAGCACTGGCTGCACCACCAGCAGCGTGCCAAAGCCCAGGGCGATGGTTTGCAGGAAGTATCCAAGCAGGGCTGTTCCTGTGCCTGCCCACCAGAGGGGTCGGCTAATGACGGTAAGGATCGGGGCGTTTGTGAACCTGGATCCGTCACCGGGGGCTTGTTCGGCGATGCGGTGCCGCACGACTGTCCCCCAGGCGATGGTGAGCGCGGAGGCGAGTGCGAACAGCACAGCAATAAAATTGCTTTGCACTTTCTTAACCGTAGTTGATTCTTGGGTACGATGAACAAACGTAACATTGTTTTACGCTGAAAGGGCGGCTGTCTAGTGGCATTGATCGTACAGAAATATGGGGGATCTTCGCTGGAGAGCGCTGAGCGGATACGTCGAGTTGCTGAACGGATTGTTGCCACTAAAAAGCAGGGGAACGATGTTGTTGTCGTATGTTCTGCGATGGGTGACACCACCGATGAGCTTCTTGATCTTGCCGCGCAGGTGAACCCGGTGCCGCCGGCGCGTGAGATGGATATGCTGCTTACCGCTGGTGAGCGCATTTCCAATGCGCTGGTAGCTATGGCCATTGAGTCGTTTGGGGCCGAGGCGCAGTCGTTTACTGGCTCGCAGGCGGGGGTGCTCACCACGGAACGGCATGGTAACGCCCGGATTGTGGATGTGACGCCGGGCCGTGTGCGGGAGGCGCTGGATAACGGCAAGATTTGCCTCGTAGCCGGATTCCAGGGCGTGAATAAGGACACGCGCGATGTGACAACGTTGGGGCGTGGCGGGTCCGATACCACTGCTGTGGCGTTGGCAGCGGCGTTGAAAGCGGATGTGTGCGAGATCTATTCAGATGTGGATGGCGTGTACACCGCCGACCCCCGCATTGTTCCTAATGCTCAGAAGTTGGAGAAGCTTTCCTTTGAGGAGATGCTAGAGCTGGCTGCGGTTGGTTCTAAAATTTTGGTGCTGCGTAGTGTGGAGTATGCGCGCGCTTTTGATGTCCCACTCCGCGTTCGTTCGTCGTACAGTAATGACCCCGGCACGCTCGTTGCTGGATCAATGGAGGATATCCCCGTGGAAGAAGCAGTACTCACCGGTGTAGCAACCGATAATTCCGAGGCGAAAGTCACCGTGCTGGGCTTGCAGGATAGCCCCGGTGAGGCGGCGAAAGTATTCCGCGTGCTGGCGGATAGCGAGATCAACATTGACATGGTGTTGCAAAACATTTCCTCCCTGGAGGACAACTGCACCGACATCACCTTCACATGCCCGCGTGCCGACGGTCCCCGCGCCATGGAGTTGCTGAAAAAACTGCAGGTAGATGGCGTGTGTAAGAATGTGCTGTACGACGACCAGATTGGCAAGGTTTCCTTGGTCGGTGCCGGTATGCGGTCCCATCCGGGCGTTACCGCCGTCTTCTGTGAGGCGGTACGCGATGCCGGGGTGAATATTGAGCTCATTTCCACGTCGGAAATCCGCATTTCGGTGCTGATCCGTGAAGCTGACATGGCTAAAGCCGCCCGCGCGATTCACGATGCGTTTGATCTGGGCGGCGACACCGAGGCCGTGGTGTACGCCGGAACCGGCCGCTAAATTACTTTATTGCTACTCCCGCCGCATTGTGTGGTGGGAGTAGACTCATTTCGAAATGTTTATGTAGGTCGGTGTAGGAAGGAACTCCCCATGACCACCATCGCCGTTGTCGGTGCCACGGGCCAGGTTGGCCGCGTGATGCGTTCTATTCTTGAAGAGCGCAACTTCCCGTTGGATAACATTCGGTTTTTTGCTTCGGCACGGTCCGCTGGCACGACCCTTCCTTTCGGTGGGAAAGACATTGTGGTGGAGGACTTGGCTCAGGTAACAGAGGAGTCCCTGAAGGGCATTGACATCGCGTTGTTCTCTGCGGGTGGGTCCACGTCCAAGCAGTACGCCCCGATCTTTGCCGCAGCGGGCGCTGTGGTGGTGGATAATTCCTCCGCCTGGCGTAAAGACCCTGAGGTGCCGCTGATCGTCTCGGAAGTGAACCCGGGGGAGAAGGACAACCTGGTTAAAGGGATCATCGCTAACCCGAACTGCACGACCATGGCGGCGATGCCGGTGCTGAAGCCGCTTCACGACGCCGCTGGCCTCACCCGTCTGCACGTGTCCTCCTACCAGGCGGTATCCGGCTCGGGCATCGCGGGTGTGGATGCGCTGGCCAAGCAAGTTGCTGAGGTGGGGGACCGGAACGTGGAACTCGCCCACGACGGTTCGATTGTTGCACCTGAAGACCTCGGTCCTTATGTTGCCCCCATCGCCTATAACGCGTTGCCGCTGGCGGGGAATATCGTTGATGACGGCTCGGGCGAGACGGATGAGGAGCAGAAGCTGCGCAATGAGTCCCGCAAGATCCTGAACATTCCCGATCTTCGGGTAGCTGGCACCTGTGTGCGCGTGCCTGTGTTTACCGGCCATACGTTGACCATTCATGCCGAGTTTGACCGCCCCATCACCCCCGAGCAGGCTAAGGATTTGCTTGCCGACGCCCCCGGTGTGGAGCTCGCCGATGTGCCCACTCCGCTCGCTGCTGCGGGTAAAGATACGTCCTTGGTGGGACGTATCCGTCACGATCAGTCGGTAGACGATAATCGCGGTTTGGTGCTGGTGGTCTCAGGTGACAACCTGCGCAAAGGTGCCGCGTTGAATACTATCCAGATCGCCGAGCTGTTGGTGGACTAATTCCCGCCACCACAGAGCCCCACATCCTGTGGGGCTTTTTTGTTTTAGGGGGTGGGGACATTTTCAGGGGTACGTTGTGTGACAGTTGTGCCGTAAGTGACATCTGAGTGTGGAGCAGAGCAGAGATGCGCAGGTATCGAGGGTAATTCAAAGGTAGATGGTTAGCTTTCTACTAACTAAGAAATAATTATGAAAATATTCTTTTTTCTCAGTGGGCGGGTGTAGCGAAACATTCGCAACAGATGCTTAATTGATTTGAGTATTGGTGCGTTGTACTCTCAATTGCGTCTGGACAATGCTGTAAAACCGCCAGGTATTGGAGTTTTCCACTACCGAATGGCGCGCATGTGGAGTGGATTGAGGCCGTTGCGTCACGAATCCACTCCATGAACGCGCTTACCAAAAACTGAGGAAAACATGAGGACTTCTAAGTTTCGATGTGCTGCACTGTTGGCAGCAAGCGCCATTGCCCTTTCCGGCTCACTGGCTCCCTCTGTCGCGTTTGCGCAGAACAAACCATCCGTCACCAGCCCAACCTCTACCACGGTGGATCTTGAGCACGAGGTCTCGCTGACCATTAACAAGTACAAGGGTGAGCTCGGCCAAACGACGGAACCGTTCCCGGGCGTTGGTTTCAAAATTGAAAAAGTATATATTAATAACCCCCTCAATACGGCAGCCGGGTGGAAAGAGGCTTCCCAACTGACCGCGGAGACTGCCCAGATTGATGGCTCCTGGCCTGCGATCACCCCGCAGACCAACAGTAGTGGCCAGATCAACATCAGCACCAACAACCTCAACGGTGCGAAGGATTTCAAGGTCGGCGTCTACAAGATCACCGAGCAGCAGCAGACCGGTTACACCGTGGCCAAGCCGTTCCTGGTTACCCTGCCGTTCGTGGATGAAGGCGTGTGGAAGTACGAGCAGACCGTCAAGCCAAAAAACCAGGAAGTCCAACCCACCAAGACCGTAGTTGATGAAGGTAAAACCCTGGGTGATGACCTGGAATACACCATCGAAGCTCCTGTACCTGCGGACAAGCTCAGCCGCTTCGCAATCAGAGACGACCTGCCATCCTACCTTGGGTTTAATGAAGCCTCCGGCCCTCAGGTAAAATTGATCAACAAAACAGGTGACGTGACCACACTCACCGCAGGCACGGACTTTGTGCTGACTAAACCGGTAAATGGGCAGTCTGGTCAGGTATCCATTGACTTCCAATCGGATGACCAGCGCCAAGCTCTGGAAAATCATCGTCAAAACGAACCTGGGCTTAAGGTGCAGATAAAGTTCACCGCTAAGCTCCTGTCTGTTCCTGACAACGGCAAAGTGGATAACGACGCCGTGGTGGACCTACCCAACAATGTTTCTGTGACCACCAACAAGGACGGCAACCCTGGTGCATCCTCCCACTTTGGTCAGCTGGTGATCACCAAGAAGGGTGAAGACAACGCACGTCTCACAGACGAGCAGAGGACCATGACAGGTGCGGAATTCCAGCTGTACCGTTGCACCGAAGAAAGTGGCAAGTGGACGGTCAAGGGAAGCCCGATTAACGGATCGAGCGATCAAAACACGAACAGCAAGACCAACACCTTTGTCACCCCGCGCGGCGCGAATCTGACCACTTCCGTCACCGTGTACGGCGTCCAGCATGAGGGACGGGTTAACAATGCCGACGTTACTGATGAGCTGTGCGTGGTGGAAACCAAAGCACCGTCTGGTTTTGCTCTGAACCCAGAGCCGCAACCCGTGGTGAATGCTAACCCGAAGGTTGGAAACAACGATTTCAACATGACTGCCGAGGTCATGGACTACAGCGATTCGGCCATCGGCCAGTTGCCAGCCACCGGTGAAAAGGGCGTGTTTGCCCTCATGGCTGCCGGTTTGGCGCTGCTCATCGGCGGTGTGTGGGCGCGTCTGCGCCACAACCGTAAGCAAGCGCACGGTGCCTAAAACTCTGACATCCTAACCGTTCACTCCACTACTATCCGAGGAGGCCGCACATGGTGTGGGTAAGCACGAAACCAGCGAAGCATCGTGCGGCCGATCGGGCACCCCGGCCTGCCTCCGCGCCACGCCGCACGTCGGTATTGTCGGCGATCCTTATCGTCATGGGAATAGTTGTGCTGCTGGCTCCCGTGGTCTTGACCAAGTTGCACAACGCTGACCAGGTTCGGATTGCTGAACAATACTCGGCGTCGATACGCGAGATGCCGGTGGATCAGCGCGAGCAAGAGCTTGCCCGCGCACAGGAGTGGAATGAACGGTTGGGGCGTTTTGAGCTGCGTGATCCGTGGAGTTTCGCGCCAGACCCGGAATCCCCCGAATACCAGGAGTATCTGGGTGTGTTGGCGATGAATCCGGTGATGGCGCGCCTGCGGGTCCCGTCGGTGGGGATTGACCTGCCGGTTTACCACGGGTCCACCGAAAAGGTTCTGGCACAGGGTGCTGGGCATGTCTTTGGCAGTGCTTTTCCCATTGGCGGCGAAGGCACGCATGCGGCACTGACGGGTCATACTGGAGTGTCCACATCGACCATGTTTGACAATCTTCACAAGGTGAAGCTGGGTGACACATTCACCGTGGAAACCCTCGGCAAACGAGTGGCGTACCGGGTGGACAACATCATCGTGGTCAAGCCTGAAGATACCCAGCATCTTCAACCTGTGCAGGGCAAAGACTATGTCACCCTGATCACGTGTACTCCCTACGGCATTAACTCGCACCGGCTGTTGGTGCGCGGCGAACGTCTGCCCGACGATTCCCCGGCGCTGGCCGAAAATGTTAATTCCGACCGCTGGCAATGGTGGATGCTCCTGGCCATGGGCTTGTCTGCGCTGGCGTTTATCTACCTCATCCTGGGGTTTGTGAAACGGAAGAAAGGACAACAATGACACGCACAGTCGAGTTGCTGGTGTCTTCACTTCTGGTTGTACTGCTGATTGTGCTCGGTGTGGCGACGATGCCCGCCGCCGACGCGCATCCTCAGTTTGACGCAGGCCGTACAGCGCAACTGAGTATCCACAAAACCGCAAGTTCCACCGACACGGCGCAGGAACCTCTTGCGGGTGTGGTGTTTGGCATCCAAAAAGTCAATGGAATTGACTTAAACAGCAACGAAGGGTGGAAAGAACTCTCTACGCTTGACGCTCGGGACGTGCAACAACATCCCGAACGACTCGGCGAACTCACCCATGTGGCTACCCGCATGGTAGATGCCACCACAGCCGCCGCAGTGTTTTCGGACCTCCCGCTCGGCGTCTACCTGGTCACGGAGCAACCCGCGCGTATTGGCGACGTGTCCTACTCCGTGGTGGCGCCATTCCTCGTGCCGTTGCCGATGAACACGGGCGACGGTTGGAACTATGACGTTGTGGTGCAGGCAAAAAACCAGCCCATTTCCATCACCAAAACCGCTTCCGCGACTAACGTTCAGTCCGGTGATGACATCACCTACACCCTGGACAGCACCATCCCGGCCCCCGATACGCAGGGAAAACTATACCGCTACATAGTTACTGACCCCCTGCCGAGTGCCGTCGCGTACCGCTCCGCCGAGCTTGCCCTCACTGGTTTCGATGGGGCACCGCAACTTCGTGCCGACACCGACTACACCGTGCGTTACGACGCCGCCAGTCGCGAGGTTACCCTCACCGTCACCGAATCCGGTCTGCGCACGCTTGCCGACGCCCGCGCCCACAACGCCGCTGCCCATGTGCGCGCCAGTATTCGGGTCACCGTTGCGGGTAATCCGGGTGACCCCATTGACAACACGGCAGCGTTCTTCCCTGATGGCTACGACCCGGCCACGAGTAAGGGAATTTCATCGAACACGCACCGGATTGTGATTGCAGACCACAAACCACCTGTTGATGGTTCTGGAAATAGCAGCGGAGGTGCTGCCAGTGGTGCTTCTGCTGGTGGTGCTTCTGGCGGTGGGCCTGCTAGCAACGGGACTTCCGCCGACACACCCACATCGTGGCTGCAACGCCGAGGAGTGTTGCGTCAGGGGCAACTGGCACTTACCGGTGCCGGAATTTACGGATTATGCATCGCAGGCGCCACCGCGCTGTTCGCCGGTGCAGCACTCATGTATTACAGGGACAGAAAACAAAGGAAAGCGAAACGATGAGCACACTGGTGAACCCAGTCAGCCACCTCCGGTACCTGCGTATTTCACTGGTGTCTATAGTGAGTGCTGCCCTTATCCTTCTCAGTCAGATGGTGAGCATGCCCGGTGCTCCAGGTGACCTCGGTGCGGCCGTTGCACATGCGCAGGCGAATGCGGCGCAAGAGGGAAGCCAGGGCTGCGACTATCGGAAAGAAGGACCGTTTGCCAATGATATTTGCTGGTTGAACTTCAGCAACATTGATTTTGCCAAGGCTCGCCAGCCGCAAGGCGTTGACGTAAGCATCAAACTTGATTCAACCCTTACCGCCTACTTCAACCTACGCGTGGTGGATAGTTTCACAGACCCAAAGACTGGCAAGGTATGGGATCGAAAGGTCCGAGACAGTGACGTGCCATCGTGGACAAAGGCGACGTTTGGCAAATATGTGTACACGCGCCCGGATCTCAGGAAGAACCTCAAGAACAGTATTGGTACCACAGCGTTTGGTTCTAGTACACCAGTGGACAGTCGGTCATCGGTTCAGCTCACCCGTATGCGTGTCGTTGGTGCTGGCGGGTTGCCTGTTAATTATGGTCTGACTGTGTGGGATGCGGAAAGCACCAACAAGGGTGAATTCC
>ERZ773067.1716-NODE-1716-length-11472-cov-3.156083_pt1 | contig 11472 bp, 10 predicted proteins | sample MGYA00580622_ERZ773067 | MGnify/ENA primary metagenome ERZ773067 (study PRJEB29015, sample SAMEA2737998) | human oral metagenome | biome: human oral; feature: human-associated habitat; material: dental | place: China | collected 2113 ...
AGTATAGCCAAATCTGTGCAGATGACCGTCTGCCACCTGTTCAAAGGATACAATTACACTGTCATCTGTAACCTTGGCTTCTTCAATAGGGGAAATCTCTATTTCCTGATTCGCATATACCCTCAGGCCCGTAAGGGTTACAAACGAAAATATGGCACATACAACTGCAGTCATACTCCAACGTTTGATATTTCTCCATTTTGCCCTTATCTTCCTATGCTCTGCATTATTTTCATACGGTTCATTTACATTACGGCTCTTAATCAGTAAAACAGCCGGAATAATAAGGCAGACTGCCGCAATAAGCAAAGTAAACCATATTTTATTATTGGAAGTAAATACGGCAAAAACAAAGAGTGTATGATTGGTTTTGATTATCCTCTTTGCAAGAAATACACTGAAGGTATCTCCAAGTTCATTTACCATATTTATAAATACGGATATAAATATTACGGTCATCGCAAATCCGCTGTTAAGCCTTATGTTCCCCTTGTAAACTGCAAGCCCGGCCACAAAACTTAAAACCAGACCAAAGAACATTCCAACCATACTGTATAAAAAGTTTGCAGACAATATGCTTTGTTCAGCGAACAAAATAGCATGCGGATTTTCAAAAAACGGCGGTAAAAAATATAAAAGCATAGTTGCTGCCATAATGCCAAGCAGGGCAGACTGCAATATTTTCTTTATTTTTTCAAGCTTTCCAGCAAGCAGGCTTACAAGCACAAATAAAACTAAGGCAGCCGCATTTATTGCATATATCCTGACATTCCACGTACCTGTGTCTACTTTATTGGTCGCAGTCTTAAAGACAGTCATAACAACAGCACTTATAAGACCGACTATAACTGCGGCATATTGAAATTTTTTATACTCTTTAAGTCCCGCAAACTTAATACCCGAAAGCAAAAGTCCTGCAAGCAGCATCATAGGAAGCAGCTGCTCTGTTGACAAAACAAAATACTTAAGCACTTCTTTCTCCTTATCTGTTAATCCCAAATCCCTGTATAAGCACCTGAATATAGCAAGATATTAGTAAACAGTGTGTGCCCGCACACACTTCGCGCGCGAGCGATGCCGCAAGGCAAACTTCCATGCCGCGAGCTGCGCATCCCTCGGAGAGCTTTTTTAAATAGGAAATTTTGGAAAAATTTCCTATTTAATAATGTCCTGCTATATGCAGATGTTCATTGTATGAAACCGGGATATCCTAATATACCACAATAAGCTGCACCGGGATTTTACTCCCAATGCAGCAAATTGTCTGTAAAGTCTGATATTAACTTAAAATTACCAGCTCTGTTTTACATAATCCCAGTCTTTTTCAACTGTAAGATTGCCATCTTTGAAATATTTCTCAAGAACCTCTCCCGGGCCTGTTTCCTTATCACTGTGGATTAAGTAGCCTTTTTCAGCAGGGCTGTGGATAGTGAATTTAAGTTTGTAAGAACCTGACTCACCCATCTTGATGTTTGCACCATAATGAGGACCATCAGAAGCACTCATTGGCATAAATGTTCCCTTAGCTACTTCTTTACCATCTTTATCAGATATTAAGTAGTCAATGGTAAGGTATGGAACCCAGTCACCTGTACCATAACCAAGCTTATTCTCAAGCGCTGAGATATCTGCCTCAAGATGAATCTCATTCTCCTTGTCAATCTTCTCCTGACCGGGAGACATTGGAACAGGCTGGAAGTATACAGCAGATACGTTAAGGAAAGCTACCTTCTCGTCTTCAAAAATAGGATATTCAGTAAATCCTGCTGCATCTCCAGGAGCTGTAGCGCTTGTAGTTGAAGCTGACTTACTACCTGTTACGATATTTGATACCTGGCTTGCAGGTACGCTTGCTGTACTTGTAGTACTTTTGGTACTTGCTGTACTTGCAGTGCTTGTCTTTGCACTTGATGCTTTACTTGCAGTAGAAGCATTGTTTGCCTTTTGTCCACATCCTGTTACTGCTGTTACAGCAAAAGTAGCTGCAATAGCAAGTGATAAAAATTTCTTTTTCATGTTCTCCTCCTATTAAATGTGAAAATGAAAATTTATATGATAACGAAAAATAATTCGTTTATCACCCTGATTACACAATTCCTTATTAAGCCTGAGCCTCTTTCTCCTGTATTACTTCCCTGACTACAGTTCTGATAAGTTCCTTTAACTTCTTCTCTTCTTCTTCCTTTGCAAGAGCTTCTTTCTTTGCTTTTTCTTCGGCTCTCCTCTTATCAGCCTCCGCCCTGATTGCAAGGTTCTTCTTTCTCCAGTGCAGATATACTACTATGGTAACTACCAAAAGTAAGAGCTGCGGAATAAGGGTTTCAAGTATCGGATAAATACCAAGCACCTCAAAAAACTCATTTGAAGGTATGAGTCCTGCAAGCCATTCCGGAGAAGTCATTACAAGTACGTCACCCTCTATAAACTCTTTAATACCCGCACCCAAGAATGATATAGACATAATGAACATAAGTATACTTGTTGCGGTAAAGAAAGGTTTAAGCGGTATCCTTAAACTAAATGCATTAATTGCATAGTATACAAATATAAGCACTACAAATCCGATTATAAGACCTGCCCATACCATATGTATATTTTCATCCTTAAGCATAGGTTGGAAGAAAAGTACCACCTCTGCTCCTTCTCTAAATACGGCAAGAAAAGCAGTAAGAGCAAGTGCCATTGTACTTCCGGTCTTTGCACTTGTTTCAGTCTTACTCTTAATATAATTTGTCCAAGAGTCTGACTCTGCCTTGGAAAGCATCCAGTTGCTTACATAATACAGTACTACAACTGCAGTAAGGGCTGTAACGCCTTCTATTATTTCCTGGGATGCACTGTTTGCAAGCATAAGCACATCTAAGAGCCAGGCAAGGACAAAACTTGCAACTATACCGACTAAAGAACCGATATAAACCGGTCTTGTAAGTTTCTTTTTTCTTTCTGCATCGCCACCTGATGACTTTATCAGATATGCAATAATAGCACCTACTATAAGTATCGCCTCAAAGCCTTCTCTGAGTATAATAGAAAAGCAGGCTATGAAGGTAGCAGTTGCGGCACTGGTAGAACCGCCCGACTGCTCAGCAAGTACTTCCTCAACAACCTGTCTTATGGTTGCTTCATCAGCACTTCCGGCCTTAGCATTTCCTTTACCTGAAGTCACCGGCTTCTTTCCGTCAAGAATGGCTGCATCATTTCTAATCATTGACTTAAGCTTATCTACTTCTTTATTAAATTCATCTATAGAGCCGTTATTTTTTGTAACAGCCTTACAAGCCGCAAACTGTAATTCAACCTCAGACTTTCTGGCTCCCGATATCTTACCGAGTGTAAGTCTCTCAAAACCGGTTGTCTCATAATATCCATAGTAACCATGATTTACAGCATCATAAGCACCTTTGGCATCTCCTGCCTTGTACACTTCCTTTGCATGTTCAAAGACAGTGTCCATAGCATTGGCAACATCTTCCCAGGTAGCGGAAGGTGCTCCGCTTGCCTTGTACTCTTTCCAGGTCGCATAATACTCGCCTTCCGCCTTAACTACAGTTCCAAAACCAAGGCCGGCAAGGAAGATAAATAACACGACACAGATTCTTGCCAACAATATTCTTCTCTTTTTTATAAACATCCGCTCTGCCTCTCTTTTAAATTAGCTTAACTAACCCCGGATAACTATTCATACTCTTTCTCCACAAAGTTAGTTAAACTAACTAATGATAAATATTCAATACGCCTATCTTTTAAATTAGCTATAACTAACTCTTAATAAACTATCCCAAATTTTAATTTTTGTCAAGTATATTTCCTGATTTCATTTCAAAAATTCTGTCAGCAAACTTAAAAACTCCTTTATCATGGGTTATTACAAGCACCGATTTTCCCTCATTTGCAAGGGTTTTAAACATTTCTAACACTGTCTCGGTATTTTCATCATCAAGATCGGAAGTCGGCTCATCTGCAAGTATAAATTCAGGATTATTTATAAGCGCTCTTGATATAGCCATTCTCCTAAGTTCACCGCCCGATAGTTCTGTAGGCATAACATTTTCAAGTTCTTCTATCCCTGTCTTTTTAAGAAGTTCTTTTGCTCTTTCTTCCATCTCTACCTGACTTTTACCGTTCTTTGGATAAAGACTGTATGGAAGAAGGACATTTTCAAGTACAGTAAGTGTGTTAATAGCTGACTGTCCCTGAAGTATAATCCCAAAATGCTCATTTCTAAACTTAGATACCCCTGTGTCATCAAGTGCATGTATGTCGGTTTCTCCCACCATAACCTTACCTGAACTTGGTGTAAGAAGTCCTGAGAGAATGTTTAATAAGGTGCTTTTACCGCTTCCCGACTGTCCGTATAATACCGTCAGTTCTCCGGGATTTAGCTCAAAATCGTTTTCATTTAATGCATAAAATTTATTAGAGCCTTCTCTTGCTCTTAAAAACCATTTACTTACTTTTTCTGCTTTGAGTTTCATTAGTTGCCCTCCCTTAAGATAAGTGCTGTATCTATTTTAGATGTCCTAAAGGCACTTAACGAAGAAGCCAGACAACCTGCAATTACAGATACTATAATTGTAATAATCGCAAGCAAAAGCATTTCAGAAAATTCCGGCAGCAAAAACGGAAGATCAAAACTGCTAAGACTGATTCCGCCTAAGAGGATTACTGCCAGTACCGCTATTACAGCTCCTATCAGGCTTCCCATAAGATTTACCATAAAAGCCTCTTTAAGAATAATACCTGCCACCATCTTTCTTGAAGAGCCCAGAACCCTAAGTATCGCAAACTCCTTTTTTCTTTCATTAGCAATCATTGTAAATGCCAGTACCAGTATAAATATTGAAAGTAACCAGATTGCAACAATAAGAAATCCAATAATTCTTGATGCAGACTCAAGCTGTCCGGCAACTCCCGAAATCATATCCTGCGTCTGTATAGCTTCTACTCCACGGGTTTTTGTATTTATTTCGCTCATTACTTCCAGAGGAGTGTAACCATCAGCCACATTTATAAGCACACAGGAGGTAATCTCATCCGGACTCCCCTTGCCATTGGTCACCATTCCCAAATCCTCTGCTGATTTTAGAAGAGCTTTTACAGAATCAATACTCATATATACTGCAGTATCCAGGTAAGTACCGGTTTTTTTTAGTTTTCCCTTAACAGTACACACTTTATTGTAAAAGGTAAGTTGGTCTCCCGCAAAAGCATTGAGGTCATTGCCTACAAGCATTTCAAACTCACCCAGTTCTCCGTCATAAGACTCTTTAACCCAAGGCCTTATAGTAAAGTCAGTAGCCGGATCAAAGCCAATAAGCTGGAGCTTTGCAGAGCAACAGCCTGCTTTTGCAGAAGCGAGAAAATACTGTTCAGATATTTCTTTTATTCCTTCGATTTTTTTTATTTTTTCCAAAACACTCCTATCCATGTAGAAATATCCGGGGTTTCCCTGCAAAATCATATTTGAAAAATTGGTCTTTGTTGTAGCTTCATATGGAACAACCATAACATCCGCCCCAAGCCTTGACTTTAGAGACATTAAGCCTCCCTTAAGGCTTGTTATCACTAAATAACCACCTGTAACAGAGAAACATAGCAACGCAGACAATAATATCAAAATAAATGTTCTGCTTTGACGCCTTACTATATTCTTATATGAAATACTCTTAAATACAGACATTTTCTCTCCAACTTTCTAAATTTACTTATCTTTTTTCAAATTTATTATTATGCTGATACACTCCACAACTATTAAAGCGGCAGTAACACCAATTACTCCCGGGCGCATATGAGTTCTACACATCATTTCAGGCTTCATGCAAAGGTTGATTATAGTCTGCGGAAACAGCATTGCAGCTATTGTTACAGGTATCATGCAAGCTGATATAGCAACCTTCTCACCCTTATTCTTAAAAATAAACAACAATAATGACATCACAACAAGTACTACCCCTGTAGCAAATACCGCACGTTCTGCCCAATGACAAGGCATAACTTTACCCATTTCATGTCCCATCATAGGGCAGGCATGAAATACAAATTTTACCCCAAAAGTCAAGCAAAGGCTTAGTGCAAGTAAAATCACCGAAAGTAAGATTGGAAGTTTCTTCTGTTTTTCCATAAAATACACTCCTATTTTGATTGTTTTATTCCTAGTAAGGCTATCGGTTTTCTATTCTACCCCAAGCACCATATTACGTCAAGTAAAATTGATAATAAAAATCATTTCCCCTATTGTATTGTAATATTACTATAACAATAGGGGAATTATCTAAAATTGATTTTATTTAAGCCAGTTTAATACACTGTTCCAAGCTTCCTTTTTCTCAAGTCCAAGCTTCCAAAAAGCTATTCCTGCAACCTTATTCTTATCTACCAGCTTAAGCTTTGCCGCAACAGACCTCTCTTCTTCAAGCCAGATTCTCATCCTGTCTTTACCGTCTTTCCATTCAGCATAGTATTGGCCGCTTTCCTTGTTCCATTCTTTTTTTGCTTTATTTGCACTTACCAGATTAATTCCGCCTTCCATGCCTAAGGCCTTGGTTTTAAGTTTCCCGTCCTTAGTCTCTCTCCATATTCTGGTATAAAAAGGTAAACCGACTATAATCTTATTCATAGGAACATTTGCAGCAGTGTTTTTAATACTCTTCTTCACCCAGTTAAGGCTTGATACCGAGCCTGCTTCCGAAGAACCCGAGTAATGCTCGTCATAAGCCATCACACAGATATAGTCAGCAAGCACTCCCTGCTCTTTCAGATTGTAAAATGAATTAAAATCCAAAGGTATGTAATTATCAATGGAAAGTACCTTGTTTCTCCTTCTCATCTCAATAGAAAGCTCTCTTAAAAACTGAATATAACCTCCGGCATACGAAGCCTTAATCCTTTCAAAATCTATGTTGATTCCGTCAAGATTATACTCTTCAACAAAATAAATGATATTATTTATTAATTTGGTCCTTGAAGTTGTACTTGTAAAAAGTCTTTTAAAGTCTACATCCTTATTAAAATCATTTACCAAAGGCCATACATCTATATTTATATTGTGAAGTTTATCCACATAGTCTTTGGAAGCAAAGGTCGTAAGCTCTCCCTCTGAATCAGCCAAACTAAACCAGGTAGGAGATATTACATTAACTCCCTCCGCCTTAGCAAGGGCACTCCCCCAGCCCGCATTTGCCGCTTTACTTGTAACCTGATGCCATCCAAGCACTACAGGTTCTTTTCTTGTTATGCTTGTATACCCATCGTCTTCCTTGTCTCTGTCAAAAGCATACTTCTTAGTATCAACATTCTCAATATCCAGCTTATCAACCTTTGCATAACCGGTTACACCGTCTTCGGTAAATACTCTGATATAATCTGCTGTTGTATCTTCAATCAGATATACTTTATCACCGGCATTCAATGTTTTTAATATGGCATCCTTATTGCTTCCACCTTCTCTTAATTCCGTTTCCTCTTTAACTTCACAGTATTTATATTCTTCATTATTGTCTTCAAAAATAATTACCCGTCCGGGATCTTTAAAAATATCAACCTTCATATCATGCCATTTTTTTATAAAATCAACGGAAACAAAGATATTGCCACCTTCTTCCGTGAAGCTTGGATTATCTTCCTTTTTGCTCTTTCCGTTTACTTTATACTCTTTTTCATCTGCCTGATAAATATATTTTTCTGTAGCGGTCGTATATACTATCACATCATCCATTACATCATAGTATATTCTCGGCAGGATTTTTTCTGCCACATCATAAGGAAGATAGGCTGTTTCGTTTCTTAAAAGTGCATTCTCATCACTCTTTCTGATATCGACAATGAGCCTTGCCTCCCCTTCAGGAACCTTATAATAATCTGTCAATGAAATTACCGTCTTATTTGGCATACCATCTTTCATTACCTTACCCACTAAAATAACAAGAACAGATATTGCCGCTATTACAATCAGTGAGATTATAACTGTAATAGGAATTATTTTTTTCTTCATTGGTACCTCCAACCAAATTTTTAATCCACTTTATAATAACACTATTACAGGTATTTGTCATTGTATTTTTACAGACCTATGTCTTGAAAATTAACTTCCACTACTTCGCCCTGCATATTTATATCGAATTCCATCATATAACGCCCATCTTCCGCTAAAGCTTCAGCAGAACTAAATTCCTGCAAAAGCCTTTCTCCGCAAGAAAATCTGACACCTCTCTTCCAATATTTTTTCATCTCAATCATTAATATATCTTCTTTATTTTCCATAATTATTCTCCAATATTTCCGGGCTTTCAAACCGGAAAAGCCCGGATGACATTCAATAAGTCTTAGGTAGTGATGTAATTATTCCTTTTCATTCCAGTAGACAGCAGCTTCTTTCCATTCCTGCCCCCTAAGGCCGGTATTTTTTCTGATTGCAAGCCTCTCCTTTTCCAGCTCTTTGTCAAATTTGACTTCATAATCAAAGCCCGAAAGATTATTTACAGTCTTCCTCGCATGCAAGAGTTTATCCGCATTTTTATTTACAGGATAGTTTACTTTATTTTTAACTTCCTGTTTGCCTATAACCAGGTAAAGCTTAGAACCCTCAAACAGCTTAAGGTCTGCAAGAGCACTTTCCAAAATTATGATTTCTTCTTCACACAGTGCCAGATATATCCGAGACTTCTCCTCAGAATTATTAAAATCCATTATTTTCTTTTCAGAAACTACGGTATAATTACGTCCGTCAGCCAATGAAAGCCTGACATCCGCATAATCATCGGATTTTAACAGTGTAGGCAGATGAATCTCCGAATATTCACAGATAAACTCATTCTCTCCCACAACTGTATTTCTGTTAACCAAAGAAGGAAGATTTTCACCTTCTTTGCTTAACCCGGTTACGGCTTCTTTTTCGGAAACAGTTGTTTCGTCCTCAACTTTTTCTTCAACTTCTATGCCGGTTTCCTGTTTTTCCGCATTAATGTTATTATCCGAAGCCTTATTTATAAGCTTAAACGCCAGTATTGCAGCCATCATTATCATTATAAATACTATAATGATAATTACAGTTTTCCTTCTTCTGCCAACTCTTTCAAAATCGTCATCAGATAATAGTTTTGTTTCTTCCTTACTTTTAAGCATCCTTCCTCCTTAACTCATATTCTCTTAATTCCTATTCCTTTGCATTCCGTTCTGAATCCTAACTTCTTAAGTTCGGCTTTAGTGGCTTCAAGCTGTGTTTCATCAGCTAAATTGTCTAAAACCAGCCACCCCTTTTCTCCAATCTCACCCTGATGGTTAATTAAGAATTCTTCCGTATCCGCAGCTTTGACAAAATTATTCTGTACTACAATAAACTTCTCATCACAACTGTAATACAAAGCAGAAAACTCTTCCATTCTGCCAAAGTCTATTATAATATTGTCATATCCTTTTCTTTGAAAATACGGAATATCCTCTTCATAGGCCTCTTTACAGATATGAACATTTTTTAAGCTTTCCGGACTTCCTCTGAAAGTCGCATCAGTATCTCCTTCCCTATCTAGAGATACATAGGCGACCTTTCTTCCCAGGCCTGCCAACTCTTTTGCCACACAAAGCGCAATATGAGTTGTACCTACTCCGTTTGAAGCTCCGCAGACTCCTATACGACAGGCAGTGATATCCCTAATTATGCTGCCTGCCTGTTTTGTCTGCAAAGTCAATCTTTGCTTACCTTTAAGTTTTCGTATCAATCTTTCCAGCTCTTTTATATTGGGGCGGTTTCCGGGATTTTCTCTTGTGCATTTATCCGATAATTTTAGAAGCCTGTCTTTTACAGACATATTGAATACAGATTTTTTGTTTTCAGTTCTTCCTACCAGATACCTTACCACACTTCCAAATCCGAAAACATCGGTATAGCTGCCAAGCCTGCCTTCCTTTTTCAGTTCAGGTGCGGCAAATCCGTCTGTCGCCAAACCTGTAAAGTCATCATTATCCTCTAAAAACAGTACCGAGCCAAAATCCACTATTTTTACACCTGTTTTTGTGAGTATTATATTGTCGGGTTTCCAATCGATGTAAAGCACAGATTCTTCCAAAGAATTTATAAATTTTAGAAAATCAAACAATCCTGTAACTATACTTACAAGTTCATTTTCTTTAAGACAGCCTTCCAAAAAAGTCTCTGATGCAAGGCTTACCCCCTCCATATATTCTTCAACCAAATAAAGATTATCCGCATCTTCCTCCACATCATACAGTTTCGGTATGTATTCAGAACTATATGCGGACAGAAATTCGGCCTCATTTTTTAATTGCTTAAAAAAGGGATGAGTTTTTGAAATTTTTTTGATTACACGGTATTCCTGTAATTTCACATGAGAAGCCAGGAATACATGCGGATTGGAACTTAGGGAATCAAGAATTGAGAGAATATGGTATTTACCTAACCATAGGTTAATCCATACCATCTCCTTTCACTTTAGGAAATTTCCAAAACAAACATTAATGTGACTCTATTGTATCTACTGAACGTTATTTTTGCAATGTCATTTTGTACAAATTATTTAAGAAATTTTCAGCGAAATAAACAAAAAAACATTTTGAAGTTGTGATTTCCGAAGTTGAGAGACCGGATTTATATTTGATTATTTGACAATAGTTTCCTTTTATCCTATACTAATGTTTTAGATAAGTTACTGTGTTAAAAGCAGAAAGGGTAGTTTATGAAAATAGAAAAACTTAATGAAAACCAATTAAAAATAACCCTTGCACCCGAAGACTTAAGTATAAGAGGGCTGGCTCTTACCGAGCTTTCTTATGGTTCTCCGAAGACAAAAGACCTTTATAACGAATTACTGGAGCAGGCTATATCCGAGTTTGGCTTTGAAAGTGAAGAGGGCGCTTTGGTTATAGAAGCTGTTCCTACCTCCAAAGGAAATCTCATTATTTTTATAACTAAAAATCCTACGGCAGACGATCTTGATACAAGATTTTCAAGATTTTCTCCTGATTTTCAAAGTGTTGCGGAAGATAGTGAAAATGAGTTTATCCCGCTTACAGATATGCTTAATGTAAGCGACTCACACCAAAAAAAGGTTAAATCATTTGAAGATAAAGCTACGGAAAAAACTTCGGTCGGTGAAGCTGCTACCAGGATATTTATTTTCAAATCTCTTGAAGCAGTTACCGAACTGGCTGTCCATATAAACGGATTATTTACAGGAAAAAGCTCCTTATATAAGAATCCGCAGACCGGTCTGTATTTTCTGATACTGGAAAAGAATCCTTCGGATAAAGACGTTTTCGGCAAGGTCTGCAACATAGCTTCCGAATATTCAACTCAAAGCCGTAGCAATTATGCCACAACCGCCGTTATCAATGAGCACTGTGAAAAAATAATAGGAAATGATGCAATTACCATACTTGCAGCTTTCAGTTAAAATGAATTTTCATAAAGAAGTGTGTGCTTGCACACACTTCGCGCGCGAGCGGTGCCGCAAGGCAAAA
>ERZ773067.1718-NODE-1718-length-11461-cov-3.167543_pt1 | contig 11461 bp, 9 predicted proteins | sample MGYA00580622_ERZ773067 | MGnify/ENA primary metagenome ERZ773067 (study PRJEB29015, sample SAMEA2737998) | human oral metagenome | biome: human oral; feature: human-associated habitat; material: dental | place: China | collected 2113 ...
GCGCCCGCTGCCGACGCCGACGCCGCCGACGAGCTCGCCGATGCAACAGCTGTCGAGGACGCCACCGACGACTCTGAGGTCACTGACGTCCCAGACGACTGGAACATGATTAACGTTCCTCGTTCAAAGCCCGTTCGATAAACGCCCTTATTGCGGTATGATTACGTACAGCGTTTTGCTGTTTAACAGGAGGTACTTATGAGCAAGAAGTCTGCTGGTTTCTTTCTAGGCGCTATTTTTGGCGCTGCTGCTGGCGCTGTAGCTGGTCTTTTCCTGGCTCCACGTTCCGGCGAGGAGACTCGCGCTTTGGCTGCAGATGCTGTCAATGACGCATGGGATTCCGCACTTGATTCTTACGAGCGCACATCAAAGGTTGTAAGCACTAAGATTGACGAGGTCAAGCCTACTGTTGACGCAAAGACCGATGAGCTCCGCGCAAAGGTTGACCTTGCTCGTGAGCGCATGGATCAGCTTCGTGAGTCACTTTCTGACGCTGTGACCTCTGCTTCTAACACTGTCGCAGACGCTGCTGATGTTGTTGCAGATTCTTTTGTTGTTCCAGAACCAACTGCTACATCTGCTGAGGCTCAGGCTGTTCGCATTGAGAATGTCGAGGCTAACGAGCAGGAGCACGCTGGTGAGGGCTACCAGGAGGCATAAGCCTCGCTTACAAGTAATGTGACGGGACGCCTTATGACGTCCCGTTTTTTATAGAGAGGTTTCACGTGAAAACAACCGAGCTCCTAGGCGCAAAAGTCTTTCTCCCCAAAAAGCCCGCTACAAAGGGCAAGCACGCGGGAGAAGAGCGTTTTTCCAAGTTAGGAAGAATTCATAACGTGGTTTTTGCACCCTTCAAACAGGGCCAGCTTTCGCAGGTAGTGGGCGTGATGGTTCAGAAGCCCGATATTGCCGGCATGATTAAGCAGGATGACGCGTTTGTCACGCTGGAGTCTCTGGAAACCATTGAGCAGGGACTTTGTGTTAAAAATCCCGAGAATAACGTTGATAAAGCTGCAATCAAACGCCTGAACTTGGACTTTGATACCTGCATTCTATGGCACGGTATGGAAGCTCGCACTAAAAGCGGAAAGAGCCTGGGCTACGTAAGTGGTGCTGAGTTTGACCAGGTGACTGGCGTGGTCTCGGTATTTTTTGTAGGTGACGGTGCCGGATCGGAAGCTCTGGTAGGTTCGTTTGCCATCAAACCTGAGTGGCTGCTGGGCTACTCCAACGGTGCAATGGTACTCTCTGATGAGGCGGCAGATGCCCAGCTCACTGGTGGTCTGGCTGCAAAGGCAGGCGAGGGATACGCGGCAGCCGCTGCTAAGGCTTCTGAGGCTACCGCCAAGGCTGGAAAGGCTGTTGCAGAGGCTACCGAGAAAGGTGCGTTTGCCCTGGGTAAGACGCTGGCCAAGGCAAAGCGAGCTATCGAAGACGCTACCGAGCCCGACGCAGAAGACGATTCCGAGCGACCAGCTCCCGTTGCTGCAGAGGATGTTCGCCTCGAGAAGCCATCTGCGGAGGAGCAGACCGCGGCTGCAGAAAAGGCTGCTTCGGACAAAGCCGCTGCTAGTAAGCCTACCGCTAAGCCTGCAAGCAAATCATCTACACAGGCCACCGCTAACAAGGCAGCTAAGGGTTTTGGCATGCAGCTTGGCCGCATGGGCAAGATGTTCTCTGACTTCAAGGACGAGTTTGACAAGGCAAGCAAGTAATAAGCCACAGATAATCGCATAAAACAAAGGGCGAGAAGATCGATCTTCTCGCCCTTTTTGTGTTGCAGTTGCGTGACGCTTGCTACAAGCCCATGGCCTGCAGAATGAACATCACAATGGTCAGGATGATGACGGTGATGATGGTAAACCAGGTCAGCGCGTTCCAGATGCGACCGTTGGCGTACTTGCCCATGATGTGTTTGTCGGCCGCGATGATAACCATAAAAATGAGCAGAATTGGCAGCAGAATACCATTGATGACCTGGGCGGCCATCATGATGCCAAAGAGACTCATGCCTGGGATCAGAACAACCAGCGCAGAAATGACCAGGACGGTTGTAATAATGCCGTGGTAGACAGGGGCCTCCTGCCAGCTACGGTCGGCTCCGCGCTCCCAACCAAATGCCTCGCAGATAGCGCTTGCGGTAATGCCTGGTAGAACGCATGCTGCAAGGAAGGACGCGCCAACCATGCCCAGCGCAAAGAGGGTACTAGCATACTGACCCGCAAGTGGTTCAAGTGCGCGAGCAGCGTCGGCAGCAGAGTCAACAGAGATTCCGCGTGGGAAGAGGACTGCACCGGTGGTCAGCATAATGAACCAGGTGATGACCTCAGCCAGGATTGCGCCGGCAACATTATCTGCACGCTGTGCAGGAATGTCGCTGGTATCAAGGTTCTTCTCGACAACATTTGATGCAACCAAGAAGATCATGTACGGACTGATGGTAGTACCAATATTTGCGACCAGCAGGGAAATGTAGGATGGGTCGGCAGAAGGCTGAGGAATGATGGTAACGCGCAGAGCTTCTCCCCAGTCTGGCTGAGCCAGTATGCCAGCTACCACGTACGTGACAAAGATGCAGCTAATTGCCAGCAGAATCTTCTCGATGCGACGGTACGATCCACCAACGGTCAGAAGCCACACCATCAGGGCGCTGATAGGCACCGAGACGTACGTTGGGATGCCAAAGAGCTCCATACTGGACGCAATACCTGCGAATTCGGAGAAGGTAACAGCAATGTTGGAGAGCAGCAGCGCGCCCATTGCCAGCGTGGACAGGCGAATACCAAAGCGCTCGCGCACCAGCGATGCAATGCCTTTACCGGTAACACAGCCCATTCGAGCTGCGGTTTCTTGAACCACGATCAGCAGGAAGCACATAAGCGGCACGGTCCATAGCTGCGAGTAGCCAAACGTAGCGCCCGCACTGGAGTAGGTTGCAATGCCACCGGCGTCGTTGCCAGCAAATGCGGCGAGAAGACCGGGACCCATTGCCATCAAGATGTACTTGAGGCTGTTTTTGTTGACCGGAGCCTTTTGCTTAGGCGCGTGTTTGCCCTGCTCGACAACGCTTCCGTCGCTCACAGAAAGCCGGCCAGCCGCGTCTTGCTCTGCAGTGGCGCTCTGCTCTGCAGCAACGTCCTGCTCTACAACTGTGCTCTTCACCTCTGCGTTCTCTTGCGCCATTTACATCACACTCACAAGTGAGAGAGCGTAAGAGAGGACGAAGAATGTCACCACCGAAAGGCTCATGGAAATCAGGGTAAGCGTGAGACCTGAAGTTTCCTGGTTTTTCTCGTCACGATGGCGAAGTACAGCCAAGAAAATTGGGGTTAGCAGGAAGGAAATAAGCGTAGAGCCAGCTGCTGCACCAAAGATCTGAATGATAGTCCGGTCAAAGAGTGCGGCATAGAACATACCTGCGTTTGGATCATACGGGTGGAAGAGCGCCTCTAGCAGAGCATGAGCTGCCGCACCAAGGATGCAAATGAGGCCGCTAACCAGAAGGCCCAGCAGAAGCGAGCGGAAGGCAAAGCCCAAGATTGAAGGAGACTTCTCGCTACCAGGATCGTCCGTCAGGAAGAAGTTTGTTACATAGTTGACGGTATTCTCGCTCAAGTTTAGCGAGATTGGCATTGTAATAGTGCAAAGACCTGCAAAGATGCCCATGGTTGGATCAGATGTTGCAGCTGTTACAGCAAAGGCGGCACCTACAACGGAAGCGATCCAGAACAGAAGCCAAAGGTTGCGATGAAGGAACCAAATAATGTTGCGACCACGGTCGCCAGAATCGGAATCGCCTCTGCCGCCGCCAGCAATCTGAAGATCCTCGGCGTGCTCCTCTTCTAGAACATCAAGAGCGTCATCGACGGTGACAATACCCAGCAGGCGGTTATCGTCAGAAACAACAGGCATAGCCAGCAGGTTGTATTTTGCAATGTTGCGAGCAACATCCTCCTGGTCGTCTTCTGGTGAGGCTGTGACCAGGTTCTTATTGGCAATATCCTCCAGACGAGTTTCTGGCTCGGAGACAATCAGGCGGTTCAGCGTAACGGTTCCAGATAGGCGGCCATCCTCGTCAGTAAGGTAGAGGTAGCGGACGGTTTCAAAGTCCTCGTCCAGGTTACGCAGGCGATCAAAGGCGTACGCAACGGTCTGGTCTTCAGGAACAGAAAGCGCCTCGGACGTCATAATACGGCCGGCGGTGTACTCGCGGTATCCCAGCAGCTGCCTAATAGCGCGCTGCTCCTTAACGCCCATCAAGCGCAGGAGTTTCTCGGCACGATCGTAGCTCAGCTCGGAGACAAGCTCGGCTGCATCGTCTGGGTCCATCTCGGACAGGATACGGGATGCTTCTTTTTCGTTCAGGCCACCGATGAGCTCAACTGCCATAGCGTCGTCGTTGAACTCTGCCATTGCGCCGGCTCGCTGTTCGTCATCAAGCTGGGCAAACACCTGGCTACGCAGGCGAGAGTCCAGGCGTTCAATAATGTCAGCAACATCAGCAGGGTGCAGCTCGTCCAGCGTCTTGTGGGAAACGGAGAGCTTAACGTTAGAGAGGTCGCGCTCAACCAGGTCCATGTAACTCCACGCAATGATGCGCTCTTGCATGGGGTGACCCATAGCGCGCGCAATACGGGTGACCAGGTGCTCTAGCTGGGGAGAAAGGCTGCGCAGCAGACCGCGTGCGCCAACCTCTGCGCCCAGAAGGCGAAGCTGTGTCGAGCTGGTATCGGAGAGCTTGAGGTCATTTACGCGGACAACACGAATGCCACGCGTATCAACAATCTGCTTGTTCAGAATATCTCTGGCGAGAAGAACCTCGTTAGGCTGCAGGTACGAGAAACGAATCTCAGTTGAAGGCACCTTAAGCCTAATGACGTCCTCATCGTAGGTATCAACATACTTGCGCCAAGAAATCATCATTGGTGTGCGGCCAGGGCCCATAAAAGCAAGGGAAGTAATGCGAGGAAAAACTTCTCCGGTAGCAATTCCAAGGTCAGAGACAGAACCGATCTTCTCGCCTTCTGAATCTAGAACCGGATTACCCATTAACTGGGAAAGATAAATCATGTGTGCTCCTTACATGCGTCCGAAGACTAAAGCGTGGTTTTGGCGAGAAACTCCGCGTATTTGCCACGGGGACTGCATTGCGATTTCACCTCTCACGGTGCAAATCGGCACACCACAAGAGGTCAGCGACTGTGAGGTCGAGGTTTCATGCTGACCTTTCTCTTTATCCAATAGAACGTGAATTGTGTTTGCGAGGACAATTCACAGATGTAACTATTTTAACGATTTTCCTGCGAGGCTGTAAAGACCCTTCACATAATCTAGCTGCTCGGATTTGGCTACCGCAGACGCGCGAGCGGCGTACAGGTGACGCGCCAGCGCGCGGACAATGTGCGGCAAGCGAACGGCCAGCTCAATCCGCGAGGTAACGCGCACATAAAAAGCCCGGTACCTGCGTGAATGCAGATACCGGGCTGTACTGGTACAAAGTGTAAACGAAACAGCTCTTAGAACTGTACGTTTGGTGCCTGACGAGCAGACTCGTCGGTAACCTGGAAGCTTGTACGTGGGGAACGTCCACCAGCAAGAAGGTTGTTTGGGAAAACAGCGATGATGTTGTTGTAGTTCATAACAACGTCGTTGTAGCTCAAACGAGCGTAGCTGAGGCGGTTCTCGGTGTCAGTAAGCTCTGCCTGGAGCTCCAGGAAGTTCTGGTTAGCCTTGAGCTCTGGGTAGTTCTCAACAACAGCAAACAGGTTGGTCAGAGCGTTGGAAAGAGTGCCGGAAGCCTGCATCTTCTCTTCAGGAGTGCGAGCGTTTGCGACTGCAGCACGAGCAGAGGTGACTGCCTCAAAAGTCTTAGACTCGTGAGTTGCGTAACCCTTAACAGTGTTGACCAGGTTAGGGATCAGATCGTTACGACGCTGAAGCTGCGTATCGATAGCTGCCCAAGCGTTATCGCACTTGTTGCTTGCGCGGATGATGTTGTTGTGAATGCTAATGGCCCAGAAAACCAGAAGGACAATAACTACAACTGCGGCAATAATCATGCTAAATCCTTTCAATCACTGACAATCCTGTGTCAGTCATCCATTTGGACAGGTTAATTATACCCAAAACTAAAAATCTAAGGCGTTTTTGATTAAAGCTTTTAACTTGCTAACGAGTCTTTTGGTAAATGGAATGCTCGTCCACACACTGGCGAGAAGAACGTTGAGCTAGAAATGACGTGAGATGGAAGGCGTGTTCTGGAAGTAAAGCTGAACAATATAAGAAAGGTGCAAACTTGAGGACTGCCAAAAATGGCGGAGAGGGAGGGATTCGAACCCTCGGAACGGGGACACCGCTCAACGGTTTTCAAGACCGCCGCATTCAACCACTCTGCCACCTCTCCAAAGCGGTAATATCCTACCGCATAATTCAGTTTTTTGCGAGTAGGGGATTTAGCGAGTTAGGTTTTTGCTTCATAATTAAATGAAGACAAATTAGTGTCAGGTTCGTGACGAGTTCGTGACAGAACTCCGTAAGATTTACGGCGACAAGTAGACAAGTGAGGAGCAGCTATGAGCGACGAAGCGCAAGAGCCTTTGACCCCACAGGCTGCTCTTGATCAGAAGTACATGAAACTTGCTCTTGAACAGGCAGAACTTGCAGCTCAGATAGGAGAAGTGCCTATCGGCGCAGTTGTAGTGTGCGATGGAGAGGTTATTGCCGTTGCACATAATCGCCGTGAGATAGATAACGACCCTTCTGCACACGCTGAGTTTCTCGCCATGCAAGAGGCTTCAAAAAAGCTTGGCCGCTGGAGGCTTTCGGGCTGTACGGTTTACGTGACGCTGGAACCTTGCTTGATGTGTGCAGGATTGATGATCAATGCTCGTATTGATCGCTGCGTGTTTGGCGCGTTTGATCCCAAGGGCGGCGCAACGGGCACGTTGTTTGACGTGAGCGGTGATCCAAGACTTAATCACGAGTTTGCAGTCTCAGGCGGAGTATTAGCAGACGAGGCATCTGCCCAGCTCAAAGCGTTCTTTAAAGAGCGTCGCAAAAGCAAATAAGATTTGGGTTTTAAACTACCTGAAAAATGAAGAAATCAAGATAATGACTCTCGGGAACACCCCAAAGAATTGGGTGGTCAGGAGCTTGCTGGCGCTCTTCAATTTGTTTAAGCTGCACGTTAGTATGGTGAGCTGCCTCGGCAATTGCCTGGGCGAGAAGATCTCTGGTCATGAAGTGAGAACAAGAACAAGTTGCCAGGTAGCCACCTCGGGGCAGTAGCTTCATGGCTGCTGCATTGATTTCCTTATAACCACGCATAGCGCTGCGAACTTTGTCGCGTGTCTTGGTAAATGCAGGCGGATCCAGAATGATGAGGTCAAACGGACCTCCTTCTGCCTTGAGCTGGTCACGGTTGTTGGCTAGCTCTGGCAGGTATTCAAGAACATTTGCACAGGTAAAGTCCATGTGGTCTGCCAAGCCGTTGAGCTCTGTATTTTGGCGCGCAAGGTCAATGGCAGTTTGGCTGACGTCTACACAACGGACAAATTCTGCTCCTCCCGCTGCAGCGTTCAGGCCAAACGGGCCAACGTGGCAGAAGCAATCCAGTACACGGCGGCCTCGTGCAAGCTGACGAACTGCTCGACGGTTATATTTTTGATCCAAGAAAAAGCCTGTTTTTTGACTATTCTCTAGGTCAAGATTAAATTTGAGTCCGTTTTCTGTTGCAAGAACGTGAGTTGAAGGCAGAGCAAGAGGGTTTTCTGCAAGCAAGCTATTCTCGTCAGGCGAAGCACCTGTCCACCAGCCCTTATATTGTGGAAGCCCTTCTTTAAGGCGAGAAGGAGAATCGTTTCTTTCGTAGATGCCATCAATTACCTGGCCGTCTGCAGAGAAAATTTCAAGTAGCAGCGGGTAGATAACATCACGTAGATGCTCCATACCAACGGTTCCTATCTGCCCCACAAGCACATTCTCGTAGCGGTCAACGATTAAGCCAGGAAAACCGTCGGCCTCAGAGAAGATGACGCGGCAACAATTGGTGTCGGGCTCAGTCCCTGGTAGAGCGCGGTTTCCCATAGTGGTCTTACGGTGCTCCCACGCCCAGCTAATCTTACGACTCCAAAACGCTTCGTTGAGCCTATCGTTGGCGTTTCTTGTCACAATTCTGACGCGAATCTTGCTCTTTTCTGACAGAAGTCCGGTTCCCTGGTAGGTACCGTTCTCTTCAAAGACATCAACGATGCAACCATTTTGAGCATGCTTGCCGCTTTCTGGAGACGGCTCTACACGGATAACCTCGCCCTCAAAGACCCAAGGATGTCCGCCTGCAAGTGCGCGAGCAGCTTTCTTGGTGATAATAACCTGTGGATAAGGGCGGAGTTGCTTCATGATGGTCCTTCTCGCGAGAAGTGCGTACAAAAAGCTGGGTGTCTGTGAGCGCCCAGCATCTATGTTCAAAAGTTAGAGAATCAAATTGCAGAGTGCCATAAGAGGAAATGCTTTCTGCGTCTGATTATAGATTACGTGTGTCGGCCATATCTGCCACCAAAACCAAATCCCTTACCTTTTGACCTTGATCCCGAGAACATCGAACGCGTGGTCTTGGCGGTAGAGCGGGACTCTTGAAGCATAATGCGACCCGAGTCATAAGAAAAGCCAGGTAGATCCCATGTAGGAATGAGCGCTTTTGTAAAATATTCAATTTCTCTGAGCGGCGTGACCTCATCTGGTCCCATAAAAGTGAACGCCTGACCTGCGGCTCCTGCGCGGCCTGTTCGGCCAATGCGGTGAACATAATCCTCAGGATCAAGCGGCACATCAAAGTTAATGACCGCGTCAATGCCCTGGATATCAATGCCGCGGCTCATGACGTCGGTTGCAACAAGAACCTGAATGGCGCCACTACGGAATCGCTCCAGCGCTCTTGCGCGAGCTTTTTGCGGACGGTCCGCATGCATAATGTCAACCTTGAGACCTGCGGCTTTAAGGTTTTTGTAAATACTGTCAACGCGTGACTTTGTCCTGCAGAACACCAACACACGCTCTGGCGCAGGATTAAACGAGTCAATAAGTGCTTTCAGGAGCTGTGGTTTTTGTCCCTGGGTGACTGAACACAAATGTTGCTCGATTGTTGCTGCAGTTTGTCCAGTTCTTGCAATCTCAATGCGCTCTGGATCTTTAAGCAGCGCATCAATGGTCGATGTGATTGATGCAGGGAGCGTTGCCGAGAAAAGCAGCGTTTGGTGTGCCTTGGGTAGCTGCTCCATAATGCGATGAACGCTTGGCCAAAATCCCATGTCAAGCAGGCGATCTGCTTCGTCGAGCACCAGTATCTGGATGTTCTCTAGGCTCGTATGCTTCTTGTCGAGAAGATCTATCAGGCGGCCAGGTGTTGCCACCAGCACATCGCAACCTTTTTGCAGCGCGGTTATCTGGTGTTTGTAGCGAGCGCCACCGGTAACAATGACGGCCTGCTGACTGGTGGATGCGCAAATGCTCTTGGCAACAGCATCAATTTGAGCAGCTAGCTCTCGCGTTGGCGTGATGATGAGCGCGCGAGGATATGCGTTGCGTTTGGTGTCGCCTCGCTTGGCGTTGTGCTTGGCGGCTGCGTTGGGTTTCTCGGCACCACCGTGTTTCTCGACAGCAATACGCTGCAGCGTAGGCAACATAAACGCCGCAGTTTTACCTGTTCCAGTCTGTGCAGACGCAACAACATCCTTGCCCGCCAGGACGGCGGGAATTGCCGCAGCCTGCACGGGAGTAGGTGCGTTGAACCCAAGCGTTGCTACGCCTGCCAGAATTTGCTCGTTTAGCCCGAGCTCGGCAAAAGTTATTTCCATATAAACAAGTATACTTATGTGCAACGATTAGCCAAAGGAAGTTACCATGCCTATTAATATTCCAGATGGTTTACCAGCTAAGAAGACACTGCAAGAAGAGCGTATTTTTGCGCTTGAGGAAGAAGTTGCAGAACACCAGGAGATTCGTCCGCTGCGCCTGGCAATTTTGAATTTAATGCCCAAGAAAATTCAGACTGAAACGCAGATTCTCCGTCTAATTTCAAAGTCTCCTATTCAGGTTACGTGCGATTTTATGCGCATCTCTTCGCACGAATCTAAAAATACTGCTGCTGACCATCTGGTAACGTTTTATTCAACTTTTGATGACTTCAAAGATAAAAATTACGACGGTCTGATTATCACGGGCGCTCCTATCGAGGACCTTAAATACGAGGACGTTGACTACTGGGATGAGTTTTGTCGCATTGTTGATTGGTCTCAGGAGCATGTCTTTTCTACCATGTACCTGTGTTGGGGCGCACTAGCTGGCCTGTATTATCTGCACGATATTCCTAAGAAAATGCTGGGTGCTAAGCTCTTTGGTATTTTCCCACAGCGTTTATGCGATGAGTATTGCTTCCTCACCAATGGATTTGACGAAGTACATTACATGCCGCATTCTCGTCATGCTGCGATTGAGACATCAGCTCTGGTAGACCACCCCGAGCTTGCCGTACTTTCTGAGGGCTTTACCAGCGGTCCTGCACTTCTCGCTACAAGAGATTTCCACGAGATTTTTGTAACCGGTCATTTTGAATATGATCGCGACACGCTTGCAGAGGAGTATTGGCGCGACTTCCATAAGGGTCTGCCTATTCGTCTGCCGGAGAATTACTTCCCTGATAACGATCCAGAAAAGCAGCCACTGTTTACCTGGCGTGCGCACGCAAACTTGCTGTATCGCAACTGGATTAACTGGGTGTATCAGATGACGCCGTACAACATAGATGAGATTCCTGCGGCTATTGCGGATCTTCGTCAGCGTGTGGTCGAAGCTGATCCTGACGCAAGGATGACCGGTAGGTTTTAAGCATGCATTTGCACGGTGACCGAATTGCCAGCGCTTGTAACTGGCTGGACGCCATTAATACAATAAAATAATTGATTGATACACGCGTATGAAGCTACGTGTAGAAACACGTATAGAGAGGATACGTTGATGAAGGTTGTAATTGCTTCAGATATTCACGGGGCTGCCGACTATTGCGAGAAGCTCATGCAGGTCATAGATGGGGAGCAGCCAAAGTACGTTTTGCTTCTTGGAGATCTGCTCTATCACGGCCCTCGCAACGATCTTCCTGCAGACTACGCACCAAAGCGCGTTATTGAGATGTTGAACAGCATTTCCGATAAGGTCATTGCGGTCCGCGGAAATTGCGAGGCAGAGGTAGATCAGATGGTTCTGGACTTCCCTTGCATGGCTGATTACAACATCTTGTTTGATAAGGACCCAAAGACAGGCAAGCAGTTCACTATTTTCTTTACCCACGGTCACGTCTTTGGTCCTGGCATTCACAACAGCGTTGACAAGTGGCCTCAGATGCCAAGTCTCGACGCGTTTGTGTACGGCCATACGCACAGAAAAGTCAACATGCAGAGCGCTGACCACC
>ERZ773067.1719-NODE-1719-length-11459-cov-5.731322_pt1 | contig 11459 bp, 6 predicted proteins | sample MGYA00580622_ERZ773067 | MGnify/ENA primary metagenome ERZ773067 (study PRJEB29015, sample SAMEA2737998) | human oral metagenome | biome: human oral; feature: human-associated habitat; material: dental | place: China | collected 2113 ...
AATAAGATTGAAGAATTAAAAAAAGTAAATACTAGTGAATTTGAAGAAAAAAATCAAAAATTAAGAATTGAAATAGAAAATTTAGAAAAACAGATAGAAGCAAATAAAAAACGACAAGAAGAAGAAATTTCAAAAAGAAATTCTTTAAAAAAACATTTAGAAGATTTAGATGAAAGTGAATTGAGTGAGAAAGAAAATAAGCTTATAAAAGAATTAATCAATTTATGGGGAGATGTAGATTAATTATAAAAGGAGTATGTCTGTGGAAAAGTTAAAAAAATATAAATATAAAAAATGTAAAAGACTTATGGAAAAAATTCAAGATTCCTATTTAGAATTTGGGAAAAATAGAATTTTTTTAACAGGTAATGAACTAAAAGATCTATTTTTAAGAGATATAAGAAGTGGTTACTTTGATTTAAAAGAAAGTATAAAAGACTATATTCTTCATAATAATAGATTTAAATGGTTTATTGTTCTATCTTCTTCTAAAACGAATATGAAGTTTTTTATAAAAAATAAAGATAGAAATGGGAATTTTATTTTTGTTGATTCTAGCCATAATGAATTTATACCACAAGAAATTAAGGATGAATCTGATTTATTAAATATGAATGTTAGAGAAGAAGAACAAGAAGAAGAAAATACTCAAGAACAGGCTAATTTAACTGAGGCTGAATATATAAAAGAGATTATTCCTAATCTTTTAAATAAAGACTATAAATCAGGAGAAGAAGTATGCTTATTTATAGAAGATTTAGATTGGATAGCTAATTTCTATGATGAAAAAGATAATGCTTTTATTAAAGATATAAAAGAATTAGAAAAATTAAAAAAGCATTTGGTTATAATTTCATTAAAAGACAAAACAATACTTGAAGAAACTTATTATGAAAAATTAGATGATAAAGAACTAATAACAGTTCCTAGAGCATTAACAGAAGAAATAGAAATGACTTTATATAGGCTAACTTGGAAAAGTTTGAAAAAAAATCTAAAGGATTTATCTTTGAATGATTTAGCTTTAGCTTTTTCAAATAGCAAAACTTCTTTAAAAGAAGTTATAAGAATTTTTACAAAAAAATTAAAAGAATATGGAGAAGATTTAAAACTAGAAAATTTTGAATTTAAAGAAAAAGTTAAAGAAAAAGTTTATTGGGAAGATATTGAAATAGAAGAAGTTATAAAAGAAAAACTAATAAAAAAAATAAGAACTTTTAAAGATGGGAAATCAAAAGAAAAAGGAATATTGTTGTATGGTCCACCAGGGACTGGTAAAACTATGATAGCAAAAGCTATGGCGACAGAAGAGAAATTATATTTCTTAGCTCCTAAACTATCAGAGTTAAAAGGAGAATATGTAGGACAATCAGCTCCTAAAATAAAAGCTCTTTTTGAGGAAGCAAGAGTAAATGAACCAACTTTAATATTTTTAGATGAAGTGGATACTTTATTTCCAGCAAGAGATAATGGAGATGGAGATAGTTATACAAAAGATATGGTAAATGAATTTTTACAACAATTAGATGGAGTTGACACTGGAGAACAAAAAATAATAGTACTTGCTGCAACTAACAGAGAGTATATGATAGATCCTGCTGTAAAAAGTAGGTTAGGTGAGCCAATTAAAATTGATTTGCCTACACAAAGAGAAACAGAAAATATGTATAATAAAAATTTCAAAGGATTTTTTGAAGTTGAATTTTTAGATTTATTAGATTCAGAAAATAATCAAGAACTAATAAGAAAGAGCTATAGGATGTCTGGAAGGGATTTAAAAAATCTTTGTGATGATATAAAGAAACATCCTAAGTTTTTAACATTTCAAATAGAAAGTGATTCAAAAGAAAGAAATAAGTATTTCAAAGATATAATGAATGAAGTTTTCAGATATAAGATACAAAATATGGTAAATACTATGAAAAGCAAAGGTTTAGATGTTGATATAAATTTAGATAAAGGTGATATTCTTTTTGGGGAAGATATCACTAAGATAAAAAGAAGATTAAAATCATATATAAAAGAAATCACTGAAAATGAGTTTGAAAGGGGAAAGAGAGCAACAAAAGGGATAGCTAAAAGAAATGGAGTATTATTGTATGGTCCTCCAGGAAATGGTAAATCAGAGTTAGTTAAAGATATATGCAAAGAAAATGGGTTGATATATGTAGGAGTAGAAGGTAGAAGTTTCACAGGTACTACAGAAAAAGAGAGAATAGATATGATAGAAACAATTTTTGAAGAAACTTTTAAACTAGCTAATATTTGTTCTGATGAAGAAGGAGTAGTTTTATTCTTTGATGAGTTTGATTCTTTAGTAGGAAGTACAATGTCACCACTTATTAGAGGAACAATACTAACAAAATTATCCAAAAAAAAAGATGGTTTAAGAGATAATAGTTCAAAAATTCTTTTAATGGCAGCTACTAATTTTTATGAAGATATAGATGAAGCGGTGAAAAGACCTGGACGTTTTGATGAACATTTTGTATTAAGAAACCCAAGAGAAAAAGATGCTCTATTAATTTTAAGAGAATGCTTCTATAAAGAGAAAATGAGAGAAGAAGATAGTGATATTTTTAGCAAATTTTATGAAATGATAAGAAATGAAGATGTGAAGACTTCAATCTTATATAATTTAACTAACCTTAAAGATAGATATGATATCACTGATTCAGAAGTTCAAGAAATTATTGAAGAAATGGAAGATAATAGAAAAAAAGGTTTAGAAAAATTAGCTAATATTAGAAAAAAATATTTATGTTCAGCCTCATCTATAAAAAAACATGTGGAAAATTTTAAAAGATTTTTATATGATGAAGGACTGTTTGAAAGAAATTACATAACCATAACTGATGACTTGATTTTTAAATACAAGGAGACATTTAATGGAAACTAATTTAAAGGAAAATTACTTAGAAAAGATAGAACAAATTAAAGATATTATAAATAAATATGATTTAGATTTTAATAAAGAAGACAATAAAACTATTGAAGAAATACAAAATTTTGCTTTAAAAGTACTGATGTTAGGAGTTTTTAATGCTGGAAAAAGTACATTACTTAATAAATATTTAGATGAAAAGGGGCTTTTAAAAGTTAATTCAGAAGCTGAAACAGCTGTTCCTTGTGAATTAAAATATTCTACTGATGAAAAAACTCTAGTTCATAAGACAAATGGAAAAATAATAAGAGAACTTAAAAATTATAATGTTAGAGCTGAAGAAGGGGCAGGAATAGAATATCTTGAAAAGTTTTTAAATAATAGGAAATTAAAAGAACTAGGGGATATTATCTTAGTTGATATGCCAGGACTAGATTCATCTAATGATGCTCATGAAGAAGCAATAAATAAATATATAAATGCTGGTGCTTATTACATACTTTTGACTGATCCTGAAAATGGAGGTATAAAAGACTCAACAGGACAATTTTTAAGTAAAATTTTGAAGTATCCTGAGCAATTTAGTGTTTTACTTACAAAAATAGATTTAAGTTCTATTGAGCATTGTGAAGATGTAATTAATGACCTAAAAGATCAATTTTCTGATAAAAATTTAGATATTTTTATAGGAAAAACTAAGAGAGATGACTATAGAGATTTTGAAAGAAGTTTAGAAAGTATAGAATATAATAATATTTTTAGAAAAATATATAAAGATAGGGTTTTAGAAATTGTAAATTCAAAAACATCTTATTTGGAAACTATATTAAAAAATAAAGATTTGGATATCACTGAAATAGAAGAAAATATTAAAATAAACGAAGAAAACTTTAATGAAATTGGAAAGAAAATAGAAAAAGAAAAAGAAAGATTTAATAGTAATTTGATAAAAAATGAGATAGTAGGAGAATTTGAAAGTAGATTAAATTCTCATTTTTCTGAATTAAAATCAGCAGCTAGAAGAGGAGGAAACTCTTTTAATAACAGAATAAAAACTATTGCAGCAAATGAGTTGAATCCAATTATAGAGAGTAAATTAAAACAAAGAGTTGATTATTTAATACAAGATTTACAAGATTTTGCCTTAGATCTTCCACAAGGAGAAAATTCATCTTTGGTAACAGGTTTAATATCTATTGGACTTACAAATACTCCAATTGTAACTAATATTTTAACAAATATATTTACTAAACTTATGATACCAATTCCTTACATAGGACCTATTATACAAGGAATAGTGTTATTATTTTCAATTTTTAGAAATAAGAAGAAAAAAGAAGAAGCAAATGAAGAGTTAGAAGATGCAGTTAGAGGAGCTATTTCACAAGTAGCTAATGGAATTGTTCCACAAGTTACAAAAATAGTTGAGGATACTAAAGAAAAATTGTTCAATACATTAAATGAAAAATGTAAAAATGAACAAGAAGAAATAGATAAAATTTTAAAAGAATTAGTTGAAAAGAAAAAGGAAGAAGAGGAAGAATTTCAAAAATCTGTTACTGATTTAGAAAATGATATAAAAAAATTGCAAACATTAGAATTATAGGGAGATACTGTGGAAGAAAATAATTTAGTTAATTATGAAGGAATAGATCTGCTTATCAAAATTCTAAACAAATCAGATAAAGATAATAGAGTAAAGAAGAGTATAGAAAATTTAGATAATATTATAAATACAAAATTTAAAAAGTTGTTAAATTTTTCAAATATTATACCAGCAACGATATTTTTTGATATACAAAATCTAAATTTAGATTTAAAAGAGTTTTCTATTTATCCAAAAATATTTGGAAAAAATATTATAGGTGTTGGAGGTTGTTTTAGTTCAGGGAAATCTGCCTTTATAAATAGTATACTTGAAGAAAGAATTTTACCAATTGATACTATAATAACAACTTCTTTTCCAACATATATATTGAATGAAACAATCAATAGAAATATTCTTCTTACTTCTTTTCAGGAAATGTTAGAAGTAGATAAGTTAGATTTAAAAAAATTATCACATAGATTCTATGAAGAATATGGAGTTCATCTATCTACTGTTGTAGATAAAATTTTTATAGAAAATAATTCATTTGATTATGAAAATTTAGCATTACTTGATACTCCAGGGTATAATGCTGATTCAGATAGTGGGAAAAAAGATATGGAAATTAGCTATTCTCAGTTAAGAAGAGTTAAATATATTATTTGGATCATAGATATAAATAATGGTGGATTAAGAAATGATGATTTAGATTTTATAAATTCTTTGGGTAAAGATAAAGAAATATTTTTTGTGATTAATAAAGCAGATACTGTCAGTGATGAAAAAGCAAGATATGATGTTTACCAACATATACAAAATCAAATTGAAAATGAAAAATTTAATTCATTGGGAGTAGCTCTTTATAGTTCTAGAAGTTCAAAAAACAAAGAAAAAAAGACTTATCCTGGAAATGATGTAAAAAAATTCTTAGCTCAAATTAACAATTTAGAAAATATTAATTTCTTAGAGGATATTGGAAATCGTTTTAAAGAAATAATTAGTAAAATTGATAAAATTTTAGCAGATAGTCAAAATAAATCAGATAAGTTAATTAATACTGTAAATCAATATGATGCAGCTATGTATAAGCTTGATGACTATTCTAAAAAATATTCTTCTGAGGATTTAATTAGAATAATTAAAGAAGAAAAAGAAAAAAAAGAAAATATAATGGAACTAGAAAAGTTAGTAAATGATTTCATAATTGAATATGTAAACGAATTACAAGATCTTTTTAAAAATATTGAAACTGAATTTGAGCTAGGTAAGGGAAAGTTATCAAACTATATTAAAAATATAAATTTAGAAAATATTAGAGTAAAATTAGATCCAAGTAAAATTGGTAGTTTTATAAAAGTTTCTTTTGAAGAGAACAAAAAAAATAATATTGTCATTGAAAAAAGCCAAGAAAAATTTAATCAAAAAAGTGAAATAAAAACTGTAAATAAAGAAAATACAGTCTTGAATACAGAAAAAAATATTCCAAAGAAAAAAATCGTGAGACAAGAATTAAGTCGAGATAAATTTATTAGGGAATTAAAAAAACTTTTTGAAGAAAACTAGTGGAGGGAGTAAATGGAGCAAATTATATCAAAAATAGGAGCATTAGATAAATATAAAGGATATCTTTCTAATAGTTCAGATATAGTAGAATTTAACGAGAGTTTAAAAAATTTAAAAACATCTTTAGATGAAAAAAGAGAAGAAAAGAGAATTTTTAAACTAGGTATAGTAGGGCAAATGAAAACTGGGAAATCATCTTTTTTAAATGAATATTTATTTGGAGAAGAAATACTACCAACTGCTGCAACTCCTATGACAGCTGCACTTACTTTAATAAAATATTCTGATGAAAATAAAGCAGAAATAGAGTTTTATAATAGAGATGACTGGAGTAGTATAGAAGAAAACAATAAAGAGTATGAAAAAGAATATAAAAAAGCTTTGGAAGAAGCAAAAGAAGAAGCTGAAAAAAAAGGAAGAGTTTTTAATAAAGAAAGATTCAAATTTGAAGATGTAGACTCTATTTTAAAAGGGAGTTATGAAATATACAAAAATTTTAAAGAGAATGGATTAGATAAAAGTTCTCTTGGAGAAACTAAAACAATAAAAATTAGTAATAAAAAAAATATTTTGGAAGATTTAAAAGAGTATGTTGGAAGTAAAGGGAAATACACTCCTTTGGTAAAGATGACAACACTATATATCAATGATGATAGAATAAAAGATTATATAATAGTTGATACACCAGGAACTAATGATCCTATTATTTCTCGTGGTCAAAAAACAAAAGAGTTTCTAGGGAAATGTGATTATATAGTATTTTTATCTTATTCATCTCAGTTTTTAGATAATAATGATAATACTTATATTAAAGAACAATTACCATCAGAAGGGATAAGAGATATATTAATTTTGGCTTCAAAATTTGATAATCAATTATCACAAGAGAGCGTTTTTGAAGATGCAGATGGAGATATTAAAGCTGCATACAAAGAAGAAAAAAGAAAATTATCAAGAAAATTAAATAGATGGAGTGAAGAATTTAAAAAGGATGAAAATCCTTTGGATCTTTCTAAGAGTGAATTAGAATTTCAATCCACTATGTTATATAGAATATATAAAAATTTTGATAATTTAAGTGGAATTGAAAAAGAAATATTTGATAGATTAGAAGAAGATTATAATAACTCTACTTTTACTAAAGAATTATTAAAAGATTTATCAGGAATGCCAGCAGTTGAGAAAAAAATATCAAATATTTTAGTTAGAAAAGAAGAAATAATGAAAAATGGAATAAAAAATTTATTTGATGGAAAAAGAGATAGTCTATCTAAAATATTAGAAAAAATAAGAAAAGGATTTGAAGAAAGAAAATTTGAGTTATCAGATGTTGGAATGAAAGATGTAGAAAGTAAAATTAATAATTTACAAGGAAAAATTAGTGATTTATCCTCTGAGATAAAAAATTCTGTAAGAACTGAGAGAGAAAATTTTGATAAAAAATTAAAAGATGAAATTTCAAAAATTTCTAATACCAAAGATAGATATTCTTCTCTTCAAAAACAAAGTAGAAGTTATGTGGAAGAAGTAGATGTAGATAAAGGATGGTTTACAGGTTGGAAATTTTGGCCACATACAGAAACAAAAACAGTTCATAGAAATGAAACTTTTATAAATATTCAAGATTCTATAGAACAAATAATATCTTTTGCACAAGATACTTCTGAAAGAATTGAAAGAACTTCTGAAAGACTTATTTCAAAGAATGTTATAAAAAAAGCTATGAGAAATGGAATAATAGATTTATTTGAACTTGAAGATAGACCAAAAGTAGTTTCTGTTATAGACAACTATATTCAAAAAATCTCTATTCCTCAAATTCAATTTGATGTAAATAAATATAGAGATATAGTACTATCAAAATATGGTAGTTCTTATTCACAAGAAAGAGATATTAATTTTATTGAAGGATTACATAATAAAGCTTTATTAACTATTATTGAAGATACAGAAAAAGCCTTTACTGATGTAAAAGGAAAGCTAAATTCTGTATTGGAAGAAATTGAAAGAAATATAGTTGACGAACTAAAAGAAGGAATAGAAGGAGATTTAAAAAGTCTTAAAGAGCAATTAGAAAATCAAAAAGAAAGTATAAAGATGACAGAACTTGGAATAGAAGAAGTTGATACTTGTTTAAAAATGATGTAGGTGAATGAGATGGCAGATAAGTTATCTAATTATTTAAAAGGAATAAATTATGAAAAAGTTGGAAAATATGAGGAAGCTTTTAATATATTTCAAAATGATTCTTCCGATTTATCATTATTAAAACTTGTAATTTATGAATATTTAGGTTTAGGAACTGATAAAAATTATAAGAACTCACTTGAAAACTTAAAAAAAATAAAATCTAATGTTGAAAGAAAATTTTTAGTAAGCTATTTACTTTTAAATGAGGATAAAAAAAATTCAATAGATTATATATCCTCATTAGAAGAACTAGCAAATAAAAAAAATGGAAATACCAATGAAATTTTAGGAGATTTGTATTTAAAAGGTATATTTGTTGAAAAAAATTATAAGAAAGCAAAAAAATACTATGAGGATGCTATTTTAAATGGAAATATAAATTCAATAGAAAAATTAAGTGATTTATATTTAAAGGAAGAAACTTATTTTTTCAGTGATAAAGAAGCAGTTAATATTTTAGAAAAAAATTCTAATAAAAATATATCTACAATATTCTTTAAGATAGCTGAAATTTATGCAAATTCAAATTATGGAGTTTATAATAGAAAATTAGCTATAGATAATTATAAAAAAGCAAATGATTTAGGCTTAAAAATAGCCAAAGAAAAAATAAAAAAAATTGAGGGGTGTTAATTAATGGAAGAAAACAAAAAATTTTCTATGAAAAAAATAGCTATTATAGTAATTACTGTAATAATACTTATTGTAGCTATTATTTTTAAATTAAAATATGATTTAGGGGGAGCTATAAATACGACATTTTTCCTTATTGATGTGGGATTATTTTTAGGTTTTATGGGAGTGAGAATCTATAAAGATTGGAAAATAAAAGAAGAAATGTATTATTTAAATCAAGAATTAAAAAAAGTTTCTTCTACTTACATAACTCAGGAAGAATATCAAAAAATAAATAATGATTTTTTAGAAGGTAAATATTCTACTCTTAAAGAAGAATGGGATTCCTTTGCAGAAAGTGTATTTTTTGAAAATGATGTAGCTTTTCAAACAGTAGATGCAGAGTTATTTTTTAATGATAGCACTTTATTAAAAGAAAGAATGAATAAAAGACTATTAGATTATATACCACAGTTATTACTAGCAATAGGTATTTTTGGAACATTTTTTGGTTTAGTTTTGGGTTTAAGTGGTTTGGATCTATCAGCAGGAGATAATACTCAATTAAATAATTTAATAGATGGAACAAAAATATCATTTCTAACTAGCCTGTATGGAATGTATTTCTCAATAGCTATATCTACTTTAATGAATTTTCATATTGGAGATTATGAGGAAAACATTTTAAAAATAAAAAATAACTTAAATAGAGTTTTTAAACAAGCATTGGCAGAAAAATCTTTGATCAAAATAGAAAAAGAGCTTGGAATGATTAAAAGCGTTAGTAGTGTAATGTCAGAAAAATTAGGAGAAATTAGAGGTATCAACAAAGGAATGTCAGTAGCCATAGGACAAGAATTGATTTCTGTTATTCAAAGTTATAATGAAACAAATGAAAAATATATGGCAGCAGTAACTAAAATAGTTAAAACTAATCTTAGTGGTCTTGCAGAAAGTGTAAGCTCTCTATTTGAAGAAAAAATAAAAAGAATATTCTCAGAAGAGTTTATTTCTAAATTTGAAAACTTAAATAGAAACACCCTAGAAATAGCTACAAATAATAATAAAAATATAGAGGAATATAAAAATGAAATAGCAAAAATTTCAAATAGTATTTCTGCCACTAATGAAACTTTAACTTCTTTCTGTAATGGAGCATTAAAGAATTATGAAACAGTAGTTGAAAAATATGATGAAAGATTCAATAACATATTAAATTTAATAGATAATAGTAAGCAAAATTATCAAGAATTTCTAGCTCTATTAAAAGAATCTTCTAATGTTTTAAAAGTTTCAAATAAATATATTTCAAAAACTGATGACACATTTAAACTTATCAATAAGTTCTTAGAACAAGAAAATTCTTTAGTTAGTTTCTGGGAACAAAATAAAGAAATTGTTTCTAATTTAAATCAAAATTTAGAAAACTTTTTTGATAAATATCAAGACAGATTAAATAATTTAAATAATGTAAGTTCTAAACATTTTGAAGAAATTCAAGAAGGAGTTGTAAAAGTCCAAACTGAACTTACAGATAATATGAATGAGTTTTCAGTTAAATATGGTAATAATTTGATATCTTTAAATGAAAAAACTTCAGATAATTTTGAGAAAATATATAGTAAACTTGGGGAAGTTTATGAAGTTCTAAGAAATAAGATAGATGATTTTACAGTTAAATACGAAAATAATTTAACAAAATTAAATCAAGAATACGATAATAATCTTGTCTTGGTAAATAATCAAGTTGAAACTTTATTTAAAAACTATGATAGTAATTTATCAAGTATAGTTTTAAACTTTAATAATATGATAGAAAATTTAAAAATAACATTAAAAGATATTAACAATGATAAAGTTGAAAATGAGAAAGTTAGTGAACTTTCTAAAAAATTATCAGATTTAATAAATGAAATAGAAGGCTTAAAACATAAAAAGAATAATATTGAAATTCAGGAAATTAAAAAAGAAATAGAGGATTAGGAGGTAAATTTTGAAGTCAAGAGGATTTTTAAATAAAAAAGAAGATAAAGCTGAGCTTTCTTTTTGGCTTTCTATTTCAGATTTAATGTCAAGTATTTTGATTATTTTTATTCTATTATTTGTCTATAAGACAATAAATTCAATAAAGGCAGAAAGAATTAAAGAAAGTATCATAAGAGAAATAACAGATACAAAAGAAAATATTATAGATAAATTAAAAAGTGATTTATCTACTAAAAATATACATGTTGATATTGATGATAGAACAGGGACTATAAAAATAGATGAAAAGATTTTATTTGAAGTTGATCAATATTATTTAAAAGAGGAAGGGAAAGAGTATTTAAGAAGGGTAATTCCTTTATACTTAAAAATTTTCATAGAAAATGAAAAATTTAAAAATAGATTGGATCAAATTATAATAGAAGGACATTCTGATGATATGGGAAGTTACATCTATAATATGGACTTATCCCAAAAAAGAGCTACAGAAGTTTTAAAATATATTTATACTACAATGGATAATTTTTCTAACTCAGAAAGACAAGAGTTAGAAAAATATATCACAGCAAATGGAAAAAGTAAAGCAAACCTTATCTATAAAGAAAATGGAGAAGTAGATAGGGCTACTTCAAA
>ERZ773067.1721-NODE-1721-length-11456-cov-3.105692_pt1 | contig 11456 bp, 13 predicted proteins | sample MGYA00580622_ERZ773067 | MGnify/ENA primary metagenome ERZ773067 (study PRJEB29015, sample SAMEA2737998) | human oral metagenome | biome: human oral; feature: human-associated habitat; material: dental | place: China | collected 2113 ...
GTTGTATTAAGAATTTTTCTTTAATACAACAGCCTCTTTTTTATTATTTGTCAGTTATTGATTAGAGTATTGATTTGCGATAAAATAAAGTCGAAATTAAAGGGTGGAAATCCACCTGATTTTTTGACAGATATAACTGTATGACAACTAAATCAATCTACTAAAGGAAATCAAAAGCCATGAACATAAATGAAGAAAATAACAGTAAAGCCAATACCGCAAACGAAGTCTGTAAGGGATGTGGCTGGCAGTGCCCGATTAATGCGCTGTCCTGTAATAGAGGGCGGAGGTTAAACGGTGTACCTGAAGTCATAGCAGAAAACATTAAGACTAAAAGACCGTCAGGAAACCCCAGGACTGAGAGATTTTTACGCAGATTAAACAGAGGTGATAATGAAAAACTTTGATTGTGGATTTACAAGAGAACATAATGGGATAGAACATATTGTGAGTGATGAGAGGAAGAATTGAGAGATTGGGTGGCAATGAAAATATTGTTGTATTTATAAAATGGAATATGCTAAAACTTAAATAAATTCGAACCATTTCCAAAAAATCCCTCAATTTCTAAAGTATTCAGAGAAATTGGACTTGCTGATGAGCTTGGTTCGGGTATGCGTAATACCTATAAATACACAAAACTTTATTCCGGAAAAAATCCGGCTTTTGAAGAAGGAGATATTTTCAAAACAATTATTCCACTAAAAAGGATTGCTACAAAGAAGGTAGGGGGGGCAAAGTATCAGTGACCAAGTCAGTGACCAAGTCAGTGACCAAGTCAGAAATAATGATGTCATGACAAAAATACTTGGTTTCTGTGAAATAGCAAGAACTAAAAAAGAAATTTCAGAGTATATAGGGTATAAAAACTTAACTTATATGACGAGAACTTTCATTAAACCATTGTTAGAGATGGGGAAGCTTGAATACACTATACCGGAAAAGCCGCAAAGCAGATTACAGAAATATGTGGTTAAAAGGTAAAAAAATAAGCTGTTTAATTTAATAAATCTACTAAAGGAAAATAAAAGCCATGAATGAAAATGAAGAAAATAACAGTAACCACAATACTTATAAAGGAGATTTGCTCAGATTATGGAATGGAAAAGACTGGGAGAACAGTAATGCGGGAATATATTTTACCGGTAAATATTTTGAGAAAGAAGTAAATTTCAACTTCACCGGATATAGTGAGAAGGATATGTCTCTACTATCGGATGATTTTATGCAAAGACTGTTCAGAGAATTGGAGAAACTAGATAACGAAGCCCATCAGGTTATACAAGAAGCCCATCCGGATGAAGATGTTTCGGAATTAAACTTAACGGAGATTATATTTGATAAAAGCGGTTGTTATGGAGAGTTTGCCTTAGGATATGATGTGGGAGAATCACCGGCAGGCAGACTGTATATACTGGTAAAATTTGATAAGCAGTTACGGGCTGATAAAAAACTTATTTATGAAACCTATTAAAGATCTGAAATAAAGCAGGAGGTTGCAATGAACGAATATCTGAAAGAATTTATAAGCCTAAAAGAGATTTATAAACTTCAAGATGGGGACAAATCAAGTGTATTGACGCTATATCAGTTTGCAGACAGGCTGGCTGTAACAGATGAAAAAGAGGCAAAAGAGGTATTGGTGGATGTATATCAATTATTGGGAATGATGGAGAGTGCATATCTTCTGTTTTCAACCATTGTTAATAAAGGGGATAGGAAACAAATAAAAAAATTAGCTACCTTGCAAGAGTTAAGCAAAAGTAAGGCTGATAATTATGCTCTGCCACGTCCTCTGACTGAGAAAGAAGAAGCCGCAAGGAGAGAACGTCTGAAAGATTTACCACAGTTTCGTTATTATCCTGATCCTGTAGGTACGGGTGCATTTGAAGAGGGTGAGGAAAAGACCTGCCCTTGCTGCGGTAAGAAGAGTACTGTACACTATTCTACTATGCCATATTGTGTTGAAAATGTGGAAAATCTCTGCCCTCTTTGTATTTCAAACGGTGAAGCAGCAAGAAAATATGATGCGACCTTTGTTCAGGATGCGGAGTGGAAAAGTGAGCCTGATAAGGAAAAGGATGAAGAACTTTTCTGCCGTACACCGGGGTATATAAGCTGGCAGGGTGAATACTGGCTCTCCTGCTGTGACGATTACTGTGCATATTTAGGAACAGTCGGTACCAGAGAACTAAAGGCTATGGATATTGCAGATGAGGTATTTGAGGAGTATGAGGCAAGGAATGAATTTGAAGATGTAAGAGAATACCTTGTAAAAGACGGTTCACTTTGCGGTTATTTGTTTCGTTGTCTGCATTGTGGAAAATATCATCTTTGGGTGGATGCGGATTAAAATGAAGGGGATAATATGAAAACTTATTATGTATGGATTGGAACATTTGAAGAGTGTGATTTTGAAAAATACTGGGATAATGAGCCTTATGAAAATGAAATTGAATTATGGAAGAAGGGACAGAGGGATAAACCAAGCGAGGACTTAAAATGCGGATTTTGCAGGGAAATGGCCTTAGAAGAATTGGACAAAAAAGATTTTTGGTTTTCTGTCAGACCTTCTTTATGTAATGCACAAGAGCTGGCAAAAGATTATATTGCAGATTTGGATGAATTAGAAAGAAAATGTAAGGATAAGGGGATTTTAGAGGGAAATGTAATCTGGGATGTATCGGTGGAAGATTTCCCTGATTTAGAGCCGGAAACTTGTGGGAGTATGGATTATGTAGGGAAAGTGGAATGTTAAAAATAGAGAAAATCCGAGAACTTGAGTAATTATGCGGTTCTTGGATTTTTTTAGTTTAAAATAAATATGATTAGACAAGATAAAGATGTTATTTAAATAAAAATAAAATCTTGTCCCAATATTGACTAAGCTGTCCCAAGAAGCTATACTTAAGTAAGAATAGGAGTGATATACCATGAAAAAGAAAAATGTTATTAATTTAATAAAGTATTATTCAGAAGAAAATGATATAGGTTTTAGAAATGAAGCATATGAAATTGCAAATGAATTTGATAAATCAGGTGATCATCAACTGGCGGAGTATATTATTGCTTTAATGTCTAATGCAAATGTATTTGTACCGCAAATGAATGAAAGTGATTCTGCTTTATTTGAAAAACTAGAATTATCGGCAGATAGTTTATGGCTTCCGGAACCGGTTATGCAGGATATTCTTGGGATAGTACATGCGACTTCACATAAGGTGGGAATAAATAAATTTTTGTTTCAGGGAGCACCGGGAACAGGAAAAACAGAGGCGGTAAAGCAGTTGGCACGTATATTAAACAGGGATATTTATATGGTTGATTTTACTGCTATCATTGATAGTAAATTGGGGCAGACACAGAAGAATATATCTTCACTATTTAAGGAAATTAATAACTTTACTCATTTGGAAAAGCTTATAATACTGTTTGACGAGATAGACGCAATTGCTCTTGATAGGACTAATGCAAATGACCTAAGGGAAATGGGAAGGGTGACATCGTCTATGCTCAAAGGTATGGATTATATGGATGAAAGAGTAATTTTGGTTGCAACAACTAATCTATATGAACATTTTGATAAAGCATTAATTAGAAGATTTGACTCTGTAATAGATTTTAACAGATATACAAAAGAGGATTTGGTTTCGATTGCAGAAGAATTTTTAAATAAATTCTTATTGAAATTTAAATTGGCAAATAAGGATATTCGTTTATTTCGTAAAATAATAGGACTTTTAGAACCTATGCCATATCCCGGAGATTTAAAAAACCTTATACGAACAGCCATTGCATTTAGCGATCCTGACGATGGGATGGATTATTTCAGGCGTCTATATTATGCAGTAAATAATAAACAGCCTAATGACTTAAAAGAGTTACAATCCCAAAAATTTACAATAAGAGAAATAGAGATTTTATCAAAAATTCCTAAAAGTACAGTAGCAAGAGAACTTAAGGAGAAGGCTGATGAATAGTATATTACAACTTAGAGGGCAGTTTTACCAACGGAAAAATCAGAACAGTTTTGGACCGATCAATCTTCCTAAAGGTTCAAAAGTCACATCGGAACACATTAGAAAGATAAGGGGACAGTTAGAGAACTTGGAGAATTATTGGCAAGGTGAAGTAACAATAGGTGGAGCATTAATAAGCGTGTATTATAAGTGTATTGTTGCAAAAAGCAATAGGTTGCAGGTTTTACTTGGAGAGAAGAATTCACATCCCAATATGTCAATTAGGGGAGCAAAGTTTACAGATGGTCATAGTAGAACCAAGAAACATATTTTTACTTATTTTATTTCCCTTGAAGCATTACAAAAATCTATAAGATATTTAGAAGACTGCGAAAAGGTTTTAATAAAATATTATAACGGAGAAATAACAGATAAAGAAACTGAAATAATAAATAATGGTAAATATAATAATAGTATAATGTCTAAGTCCAAGTTTTTACGAGTGATTGTAGATGCAAACTATGTAGAGGATTTTAAGTTAGACTGTGCAGATGAAAGTATAAAAGACAGGTCAATCATAACAATTTATAAAACAGGAATAGATACAGTAGAGCTGCTAAGCAAGTTTGGTATAGATATGATTAAAGCAAAAATGATTGATGATACTACTCTGAGACTTGATGGCGGAGAAATAGAAATTTTACAGAACAATGCGCCATATTTAATTGCTATGCATGTAAGAGATTTGGGAGAGGTTGTTTGGGATGAAGAAGTAAAAAGTGAAATGTCAAATGGAATAATATCAATTCCAAAGCCTAAGGATGAGCCTGTAGTTGGTGTTATCGACACCCAATTTGATGATAGGGTATATTTTCATGACTGGGTTGTTTCAGAAAATAAGCTTGATCCAAATATAACAGTTACTACAGAAGATCGTTTTCATGGAACAGCAGTAACATCAATTATTGTAGATGGTCCGAGTTTTAATCCTAAACTGGAGGATGGCTGCGGTAGATTCAGAGTCAGACATTTTGGTGTAGCGACTGCAGGAAAATTTAGTTCATTTACAATATTGAAATTGATTAGGGAAATTGTCGCAAATAACAGAGATATTAAAGTGTGGAATTTTTCTTTAGGTTCTGCATTTGAAATCGATCCTAACTTTATATCACCGGAAGCGGCAGAATTAGATAAAATTCAGTGTGAATATGATGTTATATTTGTTGTTGCCGGAACAAATAAGGCCAAGAAAATCTCAGAGACAGTAAAAATAGGTGCACCGGCAGATTCGCTTAACTCATTGATTGTAAATGCAGTTGATTTTCAGGGGAAACCGGCTTCATATACAAGAGTAGGTCCGGTATTATCTTTCTTTTACAAGCCGGATATATGCTACTATGGCGGAGATAAGAATGAAATGATTACAGTCTGTGGACCTTTAGGGCAGGCTAATGTATGTGGTACTTCTTTTGCAGCACCATGGATTACAAGAAAAATGGCATATTTAATACATATTGTAGGATTAAGTAGGGAAGTTGCAAAAGCTTTGATAATAGATTCGGCAGCAGGCTGGAACCGTCAGGATAACAGATATTTTTCAATGGGCTATGGTATTGTGCCAAAGAATATTGAGGATATTATACATTCAAAAGATGATGAAATAAGATTCATAATGAATGGAACTATAGATGAATATGAAACATATACTTATAATATTCCGGTTCCGCAAAATATGAAAGCACACCCTTTTTTTGCAAAGGCAACCTTGGTATATTTTCCAACAGGTGATAGGAATCAAGGTGTGGATTACACCGGTACGGAAATGGATTTGCATTTTGGCAGAATAATGGAAAAAGGTGGAAAAGCCGTAATTAAAGCCATAGATTACAATAAGCAGGCAGATGAAGGGATTCAAAGTATTTATGAAGAAAATGCGAGAAAATTTTATCGTAAATGGGATAATATAAAGCATATCAGTGAGGAAATTAAGGAAAAAGCTAGACCACGCAAAGTTTATGAGGCAGGAATGTGGGGGTTGAGCATTAAGACAAAGGAACGACTTGCTCCTAAGGCAGGTAGAGGATTAAAATTTGGTGTGGTTGTTACACTAAAAGAAATGAATGGTGTAAATCGTATTGATGAGTTTATAAAACTATGTATGATGAAAAACTGGGTAGTTAACAGAATTGATGTACAGAATAGGATTGATGTTTATAGTAAGGCAGAAGAAGAGATTGAATTTGAGTAGAGGAAGAATTTGAAAATAAAGTTAAGGAATATGATTTGTAAAATATAAATAAAAGGAGAACGCCATGTTGAACTTAAGAAATAAGCTTTATGATGTAACATATAGCCTAATTTACTTTATAATTGGTGTCATTGCGTTTTGCTATGAGATTATAAGATATCCGATTAGTAATATTTCCATTTGGGCTGTTGTTGGTTTGGCATATATTATTAATATAAATGTAGAATTATCTCTGAATGAGGAGAAAATGTTTTCGCTTTCTCTAGGTTCCCTTGCTATAGTTTTCTTTATTACCAACTATTTAGAATCTAAGGTAGTTGATATAGACAAAAAAGAAAATTTTTATTTGGGTTTTAATATCATGAGACGGAGATTTCATGATAATTTTTGGCTACAAAAATTTAATGATATCCCTATAAAACTGTTTTTTTGGATTATAATTGTTATTCCTACAATTATATTATGCACAGAAGTAAAGCATAATATTAAAATCTTAGATGGAGTTACCAATGTTGTAAATAAAAATTCTAGACTTATAATTTCAATATGGGTAGCAACATTTGTAATTAGTGCCTTTTATTGTGTTGCTATTTTAATAGAATCTGTATCATTATCAAGAAGGTATTTTTCAATAAGTAATTTATACAATAATTCCAGATGGGGAGATAAGCTTGTAATTGAAAATAAAGTTGAAAGGTATTTTAAAAAAATATTTCATAATCTCTTTTCAATTAAGTATGTATTAGAAAAAGATAATGAATTTGATATGGATATTAGTAATTTGATAAACTATATATTTAATAGGGCTAATGAAGTAAGTAATAATGAAGAAGAAATTAATAAATATATTGAACTGGCTTTTTTTGAAGAGAGAAATGTAATTGAAAATTCATTAAAAAGGATTATTGGTATTTATGGTAACAAAATAAGTAATAAAATAATTGTATTCATTAAGAGTTACCTAATAAAAAAGTATATTGAAAGATTATACTGGTATTATAAAATGAAATGGGATAACATTGATTCATTAGACATTCCACCATTAATCCTTTTGAAAATTGTTCGCAAAGATTTAAGAGTTCTCCTTAAAATAGAGAAGAAGTTAAAAGCAGATGATTTAGATAGAAATCTTGAAATAGAGAAGAAGTTAAAGTTAAATGATTTATATAGAAATATTTTTTGGGGTGAATATAGAAAACATAAATCTATTTATTTCGAAAAAAAGTATGTAAAAAGTAATTTATGTGTATCTTTAATTGAAGATATATTTGAGAGAAAAATAGAAGATATAGATTTTTTAGATAAATTGAATGATACAGATATATTTTTTGATATATTAGAAAAGTTAAAAAATATAGATGATGAAACTAAAACTACACATTATTTTACTAATATATTTGGTAAAATTTATTCATGTATAAATAAAGAAGAGGTTAAAGATATTAGAGTAATAAAAGAGTTTTTTGAAAAACTTAAATATAAATGTGTAAACTCATATTTATATGCCGAAGCAAGATGTCAGAGCAGAAACATACTAATGGATGGGGTGGAATTATCGACTAATCAAATGGAGTATTTACTAGAATTCTTGAATTTAAATGAAATTATTGAGGCATTAATTTTTAATTTAGCTTACTGTGAAAGGTCATCAGATAGAGATATAATGCAAGTAGAAGAATTTGATATATGGAGAAAAATTATTAGCAATAAGACCTTGAAGGGTGAAAACATAGACGAATTAGATAAAAATAATTATATGCATGAATTATGCAAGATAATAAGTAATTCCTGCGTATCTCATTTTGTATTTAAAGAATATCTGGAATGGATGTGGGAGTCATTATTTGAAGCGTTTGGCGATAAAAAATATAAAGAATTTAAGAAACTTGCTGAAAGAGGGGTTAGAAGAAATTTTTCCTTAAAAAGCTATGTAATCTTGAGATTTTTACTATGCAGATATAGTAAGGATGAATTCAAATCATTTTATTTTTCATCGGCAATTAAAGAGCAGATTAAAAAGGATTTAGTTGGGATTGATGAAATTTTAGAGAAGGAAGGGATTTATCTTTAAGAAATCTGCTTACTACTTCTTAAATTATATAGAGTAAAAAAGTGAAAAAATAGTGAAATTTTAATGGAATAATAGCACCTTTTCTGATACAATAAATACATCAGGAGGTGCTTATTTTATGATAAAAGTGGCTTTGAATAATGAAATTTTAAAATATATAACAGAGATAGATAAGAACAGATATAAACTTTCTACAGTAAAACTTACAGGAACGGTTGTTAATAAGCTGCGAAAAAACTCGAAAAAGAAAAGCTCTTATGCTTCAACTAAAATTGAGGGCAATCCTCTCTCTCGGAAGCAGGTTGATGAAGTTATAGAAAATGATGAGAGAAAGCATTATCTTAAACCGGAGCAGGAGGTACGTAATTATTTTCTTGCACTAAACTATTTGGAAGAGAAAGCAAAAAAGAAAGAAAAATTTTCAAAAAAACTGATTCTTGATGTACAAAAATTTGTGGAAAAGGGTGCTTCAAAGGAGAAAATAGGACTCAGAGGTCAGATGCCGCCGGGGATTTTATTTGCGGTATATGATTCTCAAAGCGGTAATCCTGACTATATTCCGCCGGAGTATGTTGATATACCCGAACTTTTAGAAGAACTTGCAGACTATGTGAACACAACAGATGATCATCCGCTTATAGTGGCAGCAGTTGTGCATTATCAGTTGGTGACTATTCATCCGTTTGAAGATGGAAACGGTAGAACGGCCAGGCTTCTTTCGGGATACATTTTAGATATCCATGGATATGGGTTTAATGGGATTGGCTCGCTTGAGGAGTATTTTGCCTATGATGTTGAAGAATATTATGATTCAATACAAATGGGACTTCCCGCACTGTATTACTCAGGAAGAGATAACCCGCCTCATCCTGAGATTTGGATTAACTATTTTCTAAGAATGGTGCTTTTATATTCAAGTAAAGTCTGTGAATTGTCAGAAAGTGAAAGTGGCGAAGAACTGGATGGCAGCTTGTCTTATTTAAAAAGTAAAGAAAAAGAGCTTTTGTTATTTTTAATAAAAAGCTATAAAAGAGAATTTACACCAATGGAGGTAAGCAAGGAATTTGGAGTAACCAATAAGACAATAATCAACAGACTTTCAACCCTTGTAAAAAATGGATTCGTTGTACCTAATATAGTAAAAGAGCGTGTTCGTTCATATGTACTAAGCGATTTTACAAGGGAAAATGAGGGAGAGATAAAGAAGAGGATAAAAAACTAATCTAACAATTTCTTATTCTGATTGATGGCTGAATTAACCATTTCAGAAACCACATTATTCTTAATTCCCGGTAGAAAAAACTTACGAGCTCCAACAATATTAAGTCTGCTTGACAAATGACAGAGTGTCACTTACATTATGCATTAATGACACTATGCCATTTTTGATGAAAAGGAGTTGATGAATTTGCCGAAAGAAACCTTTAATAACTTAAAACCTGACAAAAAAGATAAGGTTATGAAAGAATTAAAAAGGATATTTGAAGAAAAGCCGTTTCAGGAAGTTACGGTCAAGGAGATTGTGGATAGTCTGGGTATAGCGAGGGGGAGCTTTTACCAATACTTTGAGGACCTTGAAGATGCTTATTTTACGGTGCTTAACATGGAAGTTACCGATATCCACCGGCTGTTTATGACTATATTTCACAGTCAGAAGGGAAATCTTGAAAAGGCTTTGATAGAATACGGAAACAGGCTCTCAGAGATTTTATTTAGCGAAGAAGCTTATCAGATTTATAAAAACAGGTATCTTTACTGGAATGAAAGTTTGGATAAAAGATGGAAAGAAGAAAATCAGAATCAGGCTCAAATCTTTACAAGGACTGATAAGGAAGAAAATATTGATAATGAGAAAATGCACTATCTGAAAGGAGTTGTGCATATGATAATCAAAAGAAATTATCAGGAAAACTGGTCCGAGGAAGAATTTAGAAAAAAATTTGAACAACATATTAAATGGCTGATGGGAGGAATTAATAATGGCAATATTTGAAAGTCTGTTTGATATAATTTATTTATCTGTTGTGCTTGGTCTGGGAATCAGGCTTTTACTTGAAAGAAGCAAAGGAGCAAAATTGTTTGGCATTATGGCGATTCTGCTTGGTGCAGGGGATGCTTTTCATTTAATTCCGAGAGTGGTATCTCATCTCAGCCCTTTAGGTTTTGAGGGACATTATTTTGCACTTTCCTGGGGACAGTTTGTGACAAGTATTACAATGACAATATTCTATGTATTATATTATTATTTTTATCGCAGACAAAGCGGTGACAATGACAATAAAAAAAGAATTGCGACTTACATCCTGCACTGCTTAGAATTACCCTGGTTTTAATGCCGATGAATAATTGGGGACAGGCTGAAGGTAATTATATGTTTGGCATTTATCGCAATATACCTTTTGCTATTTGGGGAGCACTTCTTATTTGCTGGTCTTATAAGGAAAAGAACAAAGAGGGCTTGTCTAATATGTGATTGCTTATACTTTTAAACTTTTTATTCTACATTCCGGTGGTGTTATGGAGTGACAGCTACCCTCTTGTCGGTGCACTAATGATGCCTAAGACGGTCGCATACCTTATGATAGTTGTACTCGGATTTAAGTATTTTGTGAATAGTTTTACCCATATCAATATATTGGGACTTTCCTTTGCCAATCTGATAGTGGGATTTATAGGAGGAGTATTCTAACGCGAGTTTACCAAGTTTTATGGATTTACAGCCCCTAATCATTTGGGGAAAATACATGTGCCTGTATTAGCACTTGGTTATATAACTATGCTTATTTTATATATTGTGACAAATAAAATGAATGATGAGCAAATGAACATATTAAAGAAGCCGATTCATATTTTTGAAGCCGGACTTGTTTTTACAGTTGTAAATATGTTTATTATCGGTATCTACGAAGTTGTAGGAATGAATAATATTAAAATTGCAGCTTTAAATGGACTGAGTGGGCTTGGACATATCATTTTGGCGGTTGGTTTGGTATGGACAGTTGTAAGGATTTTTGATATGGAAAGGTCAATCAAATTTTATAGAGATGGCTTAGGCTATAAGACTGATTGCAAAGAAAATAATCCATCGATATGCTTTTTGACACTCTGGGAACAAAGTTCGAGCTATTTCCTTTGGAACAATTAGCAAAAGATATTGATGAAAATAATCCACCAAAAG
>ERZ773067.1722-NODE-1722-length-11452-cov-6.052470_pt1 | contig 11452 bp, 10 predicted proteins | sample MGYA00580622_ERZ773067 | MGnify/ENA primary metagenome ERZ773067 (study PRJEB29015, sample SAMEA2737998) | human oral metagenome | biome: human oral; feature: human-associated habitat; material: dental | place: China | collected 2113 ...
TGGCAAGGACGGTAGCGAGATTTGACGACGAAGAGTTGTATACGGGCTGTATCTTCCCATTTGTATTGCCTGTCCTATCGGGCAGGGCACAGTAGATATCGTCAAGAGCCTGAGTGGAGAGGTTGTTGCCGTAGCAAATTAACATATGCAACTTAGTATTCTTCGATAGGTTGAGGCTGCTAAGCTTATTGTTGTAACAATATAAGAACTTCAACTGCGTATTCTTCGATAGGTCGAGGGCAGTAAGAATATTGTTGTTACAACCTAATATCTCCAACTGCGTATTGTGCGATACGTCGAGGGCGGTGAGGTTTACTTTGTTTTGTTGGCAATCGAAGCCCGTCAGGTCGCCGTAGACGGTCATAGTGGTACCGTCGGCGGTGTAGGTGGCAATGCCAGACCAAGTGGTGCCTGCGGTGATGTTTTGCGTATTGCTACCGCTTACGATACGTACGGGAGTGCCGGCTGAGGCTGCCGCGAAGTCGAGCTTTATCGCCGCTCCGTTGGTAACGGTAAGGGTGATATAGCGGCTCATGTTTACTGTCTGTGCCATCGCTGTGGAGGCACTCGCGAGAAGCCCTACTGCGAGGGCGAATGATAATACAAATCTTTTCATAACTCTTTTCTATTAAAGTGTTTATTAAATTTATTTTGTGGAAAAAAATATCTCTTGTAAGTGCTTGATAAATAAGCGTTAGTGAAGCCATAAATTTTCTCACGGTTCCCCGTAAATTTCTTCACGGGAAGAAATAAATTTTCTCACGGGAAGAAATTTTGCTCCTCACGGGAAGAAATTTTGACGCTCCCTGAAAGAAATTTTGTTGCCGTCCGAAGCCCGAAAAATTGCTACTAAAATTCCTCGCCGTGCAAGCCGTATCGCCCCGCAACGCCGTACCGACGCAGGTCGTCGGGGATACGCATACGCTGTAAATATGTGTTAACAAGAAAAAGCAAGTAGCAACCACCAAAACGGCAGCGGAGCTTACATAAGCCTCTGTGCAAGTGTTTATCGTATGTTTCGGCGTTTCGGTCATCGGTGTACGAAGTATTTGATTTTCTGGGGGCAAAGATAGTGCTTTTTTTTGCATAATGCAAAAAAATTAAGAAGTAAGAGTGAAAAATGAAGGAATGGAGGAATGGAGGAATGGAGGAATGTTGAAGCAGGGTAATGAATGTTTTGTATTGGGCGTTGCATAGTAGTTAAACAAAAAGCGACTACCCCATGGCAAAGATAGTCGCCTCTTCAACAATATTACTAATTTTCAAATCTTACTGTTCCGTCTGATTGGTGTTGTCGTCGGCTTCGTCGGCCTTGACAAACTTCTCGAATACAACGGTAAACTCTACACGACGGTTCTGAGCACGTCCGGCAGCAGTCTTGTTGGTTGCCACAGGCTTAGTCTCACCGTATCCTTTCGACTGCAAGCGGTCTGACGATACGCCTTTGTCGATAAGATATTGACGAACGGCAGCAGCACGGTTGTCGGAGAGTGTCATATTGAAATCGTCGTTACCTTGGCTATCGGTATGACCTGCAATGATGAGGCTGTATTCGGGATTGTTTCTCATAATATCGACCACCATATTGAGGATACCGAACGATACGGGCTTGATTGTCGACTTGCCCGAGTCGAACTGTATGCCGTGCAGTGCTTGCTTGAATACCTTGAGCACCTCTTTCTTCACTGCGGGGCAACCCCTGTTTTCCTTGACACCTTTGACCGTAGGACAGTCGTCTTGGTAGTCGGGTACTCCGTCGCCGTCGGTATCTCTTGGACAACCGTTTTCGTCGACATATCCGATAGCTGCTTTCGGCGTACCGGGGCATTTATCTTTATAGTCAGGCACACCGTCGCCGTCGGTGTCTTTCGGGCAACCGTCTTTATCTACAGGCATACCCTTAGGCGTACCCGGACATTTGTCTTTATCGTCCATTACACCATCGCCGTCGCTATCGAGCGGACAACCTCTTTCGTCGACCTGTACACCCTTCGGTGTGTTCGGGCACTTATCTTTATAGTCGGGCACTCCGTCGCCGTCGGTATCTCTAGGACAACCCTTTTCGTCGACAGCTACTCCCTGCGGAGTGTTCGGGCACTTATCGAGATAGTCGGGTACACCGTCACCGTCGGTATCGATAGGACAACCGTCTTTATTGACCTTCACACCCTTAGGCGTGTCGGGGCATTTATCGAGATAGTCGGGTACACCGTCGCCATCGGTATCTATCGGGCAACCGTTTTTATCGACGGTTACACCTTCGGGCGTATCGGGGCACTTGTCGTAGCAGTTGGCTACGCCGTCGTGGTCGTCGTCTAAGATACAGCCGTCGCGGTCTACGAACGAAGTACGTTTTTTGCCCGGACAGCGAGCCATCAACATATCGATGTCGGTATCGGGACATTTGTCGCGTTTATTCGATACTCCGTCGCGGTCGTCGTCTTTGCTCGAACCGAACGTAAATGCAAGTCCTGTCTGTACATTGAATCTATTGCTTCTGTAAGGAATAATAGTATTGTCGATAGCCTTGTCGAAGTTCTGCACTTTTACATAGCTAAGCGGTACGAAGTCTGATATGATATAGAAATTTACGGGACCGGCTTGTAGATTTATACCGAGACCGAGTGTGCTCGCACAGCGAGTCGATAGCGTATGCGACAGATAGAACTTAGCCCAGTCGGCCGGACGGAAGTTTACTCCCAACGTAAGTTCGGGCATGATTCTATTGTAGTTGATACGAGCATTTGCCATAGCGGCAAAAGATATTTTATTGTCGAGTATGCCGTATTCGGCTCCGATATTGGCGTTGGCGGTAAGCCACTGGTTGATGGAACCGTTTATGCCCTGCTTTGCCGTCCACTTTACGGAGTCTTTCATATTGTCGACGAGTCTGTCGTATGCCGATTTCAGAGAATCGATATTGTCGCGGTAGTGGTATTCTACCCCTTTGAACGAGAACTTACCTCTGGTATTGATGTTTACAATACTGCTCGAGTTTTGCCAGCTGATTAGTCCCAAATCGGTAACGGCAAACGAGAGAGTAAAGTTTTCGACCGGGCGATAAGTAGCTCCCAAATCGATAGCTCCGCCGATACCCTGCGGGAAGAACAGATTCTTCGCATTTATATCGGTACTGAGCGACTTATTGGCAGCCGAATATTTCACCGCAGGTGTCATTATATAAGCATCGGCAATAGACAAAAGCTGCCAACGGTCCATATACGTTTGTAGCCTCATATCTTCTATATTCGTGTGCATTCCTGCAAATCCGATAAGGGCTTTCAGTTTGAGTCCGAACGACCACATATCGTTTATTTGGCGGATAAATCCGAATCCGAGTTCGCCGTATAGCTTAGCTTCGAGATCTGCGTTTGAGAAGTCGAAATTGCCTTCGCGTCCTGTACCATATAGAAGCAGGCGAGTGAAATCTTTCGGTATAAGCGAATATGCTTCGCCTCTAAGCGAGGCATCGAAAGTGAAAAAGTTTTTCTCCTTGATACGGAAACCGAAGTTGAGGACACTAAGCCCGAAACGAACATCGCCATTGATATTTCCACCAATACGTCTGTATAGCTCATCGATGCTCTCCGAGGGGCTGAAAGCCGTTGTCCATCGTCCGTTTCTTTTGAAAACAAAGTCGCGGAGCATCATAGCATTGTTACCTACCTCTCCGTAAACATCGAATAGAGATATATAACCCGAATATCTGGGCATAAAAGCAGGATTCCAAGATGTATTTTTAGGTACATCTTCCATAAAGTATAGCGTATTGGTCTGGGCGTTAGCCGCAAAAGCCATACATACGAATACTATCAAAAATATTATTCTCTTCATCTTGTCTTAATTTATTTTTTAAGTAAAGTATCTAAATTCTCTCTTATAGCTCCTTTGACATATACGCCGAGCGTAGCCTTAAGCCAGTCGGTAGCTTTTATGTGTATCGGGTCGGTAGCAGTATTGCCTTTGAGTGTATACGAAAGCAATATTCTATTCGATTGTCTTATTTTATAAATAGCGTTCGACGGCAATGCAAGATTTATACGAGTCTCTTTGGCAGACGTTGCGATACCGTTTGCGTCGATATTGGCAGACTGAACGGCGATATCGTCTATCGTATGAAGCTTAGTACCGTTTTTGTCTTCGAAAACCAACGACACTTTGCCTTGAACCGGTACGTGATTGTTGATAAGAAGCATTATTTCTACCTCGTCGAGAGTAAGTTTATATTTGTTGAGCACCGAATCGATTTTTACGTTTTTGATAGTATCGTTTACCACTTTTATGTTGCTCGTCGGGTCGAAGTGGAAAGGTAGTTTCACGTCTACGTCCAAGTCGAGATACGTCGGACGCGACAGGAAGTGCTGTATATGGTTTGTAAGGTCTTCAGCAGCAGCTGTGCGGTCGAACTTCAGGCTGAAAGAGTAATCGACCTTCGTCGGTTTCGGCACTCTAAACAAACCATGAGTGGCACCGTTGTCTCTGTCGCACACGATAGTAGTCTTACCCTTGCCACCTATAGAGGTAGCACGATTGAGCGATACCGATTTCGACGGACTTCCGTTGAAGTTGGCACTTGCGGTCTGTCCATTGTCGTTGCTGCACGATATTCTATCTATATTCAAAACAAGAGGCACACCGGCATTGTGTTCTATATTGAACGTAATTATCGGGTTGTGGAAATAGAGGTCGTTGTTCTCTATCGTCTTCGACTTAAATAGATTTTTAGGTAAGTTGTTTACGATAGTATCGGAGGTAATAGTATACTTTTCGCCTATCCATCCTTTTAGAAGGGTTACATTGAGATCGACGAAATCTACTTTCACAGACACATCTGCTCCGCTCGAAAAAGTGATAGTGTTTGTACCTTCGCAGACCAAAGAGGTTTTCATTCTGAAAGGTATTTTTGATTCGGGAAGATCTGCCGAAAGGAAAGTTACATCCAAGTTGTTAATGGTGATCTCTTGGGTTTGTGTGGCAGCATCGAGTGTAAAAGTATACTTCTCGGTTGTAACACCGGGGAAAGTCAGCTCAACTTTTATTTTCGCTCCCGTAGGCGATAAGCCTGTAACATTGGTCAAAGTCGTACGAAGACGCAGTTTGCCGTCGTGAATCCTGATAAAATCGGCTCTACGCAATAGTTCGGTACCGTCGAACTTGGCAAGTCCGAAGTCGAACTTCCCATTTATCGAGTCTATCTGCGAATTGATAGCAGCCACGTTAGATGAATTCACTGTAATAGGGAAAACCGCCCCTCCAAAAAATGCTGCAAGCGGTTGATGTTGATTTGCTTTACTATTACCCAAATCGACACGTAAAAATTGATTTACCGGAAAGTGATATTGCTCGGTGATATGATAATATATCATATTTTTGTCCTTATCGACTAAAATAGTCGAATCACTCAAACCGTGTAAGACCTCCGACGCCGTCAGTGTCGAATACCCAACAGGTATCACCAGCGACGTTCCATACTTCACATCCTTATCCATATTGTTGTAGTCGAACTTCTCCACGCAGGAAAACAACGACAATACAATAATAGACAGTGCTAATAACTTAACTTTGTTCATAAGTCGTCTAAAATGTTGATTTATTAAAATATAATTTTATATATAACAATTATTTCTCTTTCACGACCGCAAGTCCGATACGGTCAATTCCTTCCAATACATCGAATCTCATCAAATGAGCTATCCGAAAGATATAATTACCTTTTTTGTAAAATCTGATATGTTGCTTCCAAATGAATTGGTTGTCGAAAAACGTTCCCGAGCCTGAGCCTATCCATTTGCCGCTCTCGTCGAGCAAAAAGAGATTTACCGTATCGCACTGTATCTCTTGTCCGCGATACTCTTTGGTAATCCGTAACCACAGATTCTGACGAGGAAAAATATCGGTATTGCGTACCAATAGGTCGATTTCGTACAGAGCAGACGTATCGGCCACCTCTACATTGAAAGCAAAAGAGCGGTCTTTAGCCCAGACACCATTATCGACGGTCGTATACTCATCGAATATTGTATTGTCTGTACAAGAAATAAGAAACACCGATATTATTGCAAGCAAAAAGAATAAGTATTTTTTTCTATTCATTGTATACTAATGGTTGTCAATACACTAAATTTCTCCGTTTATGATGACAGTACAACTTTTCCTGCCCGTACGAATTACCTAAAAATATATAATTCACACCTATGCTAATACTGTTGTTTACAATTCAAAATAAGAGTCTTAAATATTAGTTTTCTCACAGGATGATTAATCAAGTCTAAAAGATGCGGCAAAATTACATATTTTTTCACACACAGCGACTACATCTCAGAAAAAAATTGATTAATTTTGCATCAACCACGATTGATTACATCTATATTTTTTCAGTCTCATATCAAAAAAACAGAAACAAATGCCGCATAAAATACTAAATATCATCCACAAAGCCCATAAAAGAGGCGAGAAATTATTTGCCGTACTTATCGACCCCGAAAAATGTAATGGCAGCCGACTCACCGCATTCGTCAGACTGACCGAGAAGGCAAAGCCCGACTTTATCTTTATAGGCGGGTCGCAAATAAAGGAGTCGATAGACCAGACCGTCCGGTATATAAAGTCGCATTCGTCGATACCGACAGTTTTATTCATAGGCGATGCTGTACAATTCAGCCCCAATGCCGACGCTATGCTGTTTCTCTCGCTTATTTCGGGCAGGAATCCCGACCTCCTAATAGGTCAACACGTGCTATCGGCTCGAGCCATCAGACAATCGGGGATACAGACCATACCGACGGGTTACATTCTCGTCGACGGCGGCACACCGACAGCAGTAGAGACCGTATCGGGTACACAGCCGCTATCCGACCCTCAGACGATACTAAGTACAGCTATTGCAGGCGAGATGTTGGGGCAGCAGCTCATATATTTGGAAGCGGGTAGCGGAGCCAAGACTCCCGTAAAACACGATATTATCTCGGCTGTACGTGCCAACACGGAGATTCCTCTGATAGTAGGCGGCGGAATACGTTCTATCGCAATGCTCGACGACGCCATATCGGCAGGAGCCGACATAATAGTGGTGGGCAATCACCTCGAAAACCACCCGGAAGATATGATACCGTTTGCAAAATTCATCAAAGGTAGTGGCAAATAAATTACGAGAGGAGACAGTACTGAACAAATTATCGTAACACATCATTCGCCGTCGACACTGTCGATAAGTGCGAATAGCTCCTCTGTGGTCTCGGCTCGTAGCATCGCTATGCGGGTCTGCTTGAAGTTGGGAATCCCCTTGAATAGGGGTGTTGCCGCTATATGTCGGCGGCAGTGAACTATCCCCTTGCGTTCGTCTGCAAGCAGGTCGATAGAGCCAAGTATGTGACGTTTGAGTATCTCTTTTTTGCCGTCGAAGTCGGGCACAGAGATATTGGCTGCCGTCAGATGGTTTTTTATTTCGGCGAAAATCCACGGGTTGCCTATCGAGCCTCGCCCTATCATAACCGCATCGACACCATAGCGGCGGAACTTCTCTTCGGCTCCCTCGGCAGTAACGACGTCGCCATTGCCAATGATAGGTATCGATATGCGTGGGTCGTTTTTGACCTCGCCAATAAGTGTCCAATCGGCTTCGCCCGTATACATCTGTGCACGAGTCCGCCCGTGTATGGTCAGAGCTGCTATGCCGCAGTCTTGCAGTTGGCGTGCAAGGGAGGTGATTATCTTCGAGTCGTTGTCCCAGCCGAGGCGTGTCTTTACCGTAACAGGCACTCCTACAGCCTTCACTACCGATTCCGTGATTTCGAGCATCCGTGGAATATCGCGCAAAAGCCCTGCTCCTGCTCCTTTGGAGGCTATCTTCTTTACAGGGCATCCGAAGTTTATATCTATGATATCGGGGTGGCTGCAGGCAGCTATCTTTGCCGCCTCTACCATAGTCTGAGGGTCTTTGCCATAGATTTGTATGGCGACCGGACGCTCCTCGGGCAATATGGTGAGTTTCTTCATCGTTCGGTCGACGTAACGCACCAAAGCATCGGCGCTGACGAACTCCGTATATACGAGGTCTGCCCCGAACTCCTTGCAAATAAGCCGAAACGCAAGGTCGGTTACATCCTCCATCGGTGCCAGAAACACCGGATAGCGGTCGAACTCTATATCGCCAATCTTCATTTAATTAAAAATTACGAGTTACGAATTACGTCCATCAAATGCGGAGCAAACTTTGCTATTAAGTGAGAGCAGTAACGAGTTTGTTCGAGCTATGCCGAGAGTGAGTATTTGAAGAGCCACAGAAAAATATTACGCAGTAAAAATAATTACGAATTATTAATTACGAATTACGAATTGATATTTTCTTTTTCATCGTTACTTGTATCTTGCCGATAATTTTACAAATCTCTTCTGCTTCGGGCACAATATCTTCGAACATCTCTGCAGTAATCATACCGGTAGCGTGTAGCAGCCTTAACCAATATATAGTTTCTCTACTCTCTTTATATGCTATACCTAATTTCGCCACGAAGTCTTTTTCCGACAGTCCTCCTATGGATTCCTCCACATTAGCCCCGATAGATGTCCCGCTACGAACGACTTGTTTGGATAAAATATAATCCTTCTTCTCTTCTCGCAAATGATTATACAAGTCAACTATCTTAACGGCAAACTTAAAACTTTTGTCCGCAAGTATATTGTCTTTCTTCATAGCAATTAATTGCTAATTCGTAATTCTTTTACTTCGTAAAACATTTTGCTCCCGCTCGGCATAGCTCGAACAAGTTCGGCTCTACCCTCGCTTACTCGCAAAATTCCTAATTCGTAATTGATTTTAGTAGCTTCGGGCGAATAGTACCCGTCCCTCGCTCGGACGCCCCGTAACCATACATACGCCCTTCTCTGCCTTACGGTCGAGAGGAATACAGCGTATCGTTGCCTTTGTCTCGGCTTTGATACGTTCTTCGGTCTCGGTGGTACCGTCCCAGTGAGCGGCGAGGAAACCTCCTTTCTCTATCTCGCTCCGAAACTCGTCGTAGCTATCGACATTGCGGGTAACGGAAGCTCGGTAATCGAACGCCTTCTTGTATATATTATCCTGTATCTCGTCGAGCAGAGAGACTATATATTGTTCGATGCCCTCGAGCGGCATAGTCTGTTTCTCGAGCTTATCGCGACGAAATACCTCTACCGTGCCGTTTTCCAAATCGCGTCCGCCGAGAGCCAGACGCACGGGGACACCTTTGAGTTCGTACTCGGCAAATTTCCACCCCGGCTTTTTGTTGTCGGAGTCGTCGAACTTGACACTCACGCCAAGCTCACGCAACCTGTCTACGACGGGGCGTATACGGTCTGCAACGGCAGCAAGCTGTTCGGCATTCTTATAAATAGGCACTATCACTACCTGTATCGGAGCCAAGCGTGGCGGCAGCACAAGCCCGTTATTGTCCGAATGTGCCATTATCAAAGCTCCCATAAGGCGTGTAGAGACACCCCACGACGTCGCCCAGACATATTCGAGTTTGTTGTCTTTGTTGACGAACTGCACGTCGAACGCCTTGGCAAAGTTTTGACCCAAGAAGTGCGACGTACCCGCCTGCAATGCCTTGCCGTCCTGCATCATCGCCTCGATACAGAACGTCTCCAAAGCCCCTGCAAAACGCTCGTTTGCCGACTTTATACCTTTTACCACGGGCAAAGCCATATAACGCTCCGCAAAATCGGAATACACGTTCAACATCTTGGTAGCTTCCTCCATAGCCTCCTCACGCGTGGCGTGGGCGGTATGTCCCTCTTGCCAGAGAAATTCGGCAGTGCGGAGGAATAGCCGCGTACGCATCTCCCAACGAACCACGTTAGCCCACTGATTTACCAGAATAGGCAGGTCGCGGTACGACTGTATCCAATTTTTGTACGTGCTCCATATTATCGTCTCCGACGTCGGACGCACGATAAGCTCCTCCTCGAGCTTGGCTGCGGGGTCTACGGTTACACCCTTGCCGTCGGGCGAGTTTTTCAGGCGATAGTGGGTAACAACGGCACACTCCTTGGCAAATCCCTCGACGTGGTCTGCCTCGCGGCTGAGGTACGACTTCGGTATAAACAGCGGGAAATAAGCATTCGAGTGTCCCGTCTCTTTAAACATCTTGTCGAGCTGTGCCTGCATCTTTTCCCAGATAGCATAGCCGTATGGTTTTATCACCATACAGCCCCGTACCGCCGAGTTTTCGGCTAAGTCGGCCTTTACCACCAAATCGTTATACCACTGCGAATAATTCTCTTCCGAAGAGGTAAGTTCTTTCAATTCTATCGCCATATTATTTTTATTGAATTATATATTTACTAAAAACGAAGTGCAAAATTACATCTTTTCGCCCGAATAATTAAATCGAGCTTTCGTACCCTTCAATCGCAATTTGTTACGCACTGACGGCCTTAATTCTTTTCGCTCCCCACGTACAGAGAAAATATAATTGCCCAACGGTAGACAATAGATTATCACAGGCGTGACAATGTCTAACGTTACATTACCGCCTTTGAGAGCGTCTCTTTTATAAAAGTATTGAGCGATACGCCCGCACTTTGAGCCAAATAAGCTATTTTTGTATGCAACTCGGCGGGAATACGTATATTGAAATTACCGCTATAAGACTTGTGCATAGGGATATTATGTTCCTTGCAGTGAGCTATATAGTCATCTACTCCATTATGGAAATCCTCTTTAAGTTCGGCAAGGGTATTTCCTTCGTATGTTATCATTGTTTTAGCGTCAAGTCCCAAAACCTTACCATATAGTGTATTGTCTTCGAGTTCAGCCTCTATGCTTCCAATAAATCCTTTGTAACGAAGTGTTTCCATTTTATATTAATTGGTTTTTTGTCAAATAATTCAATATGTCTTTCAGTGCCTTTTCTTTCATAACACTTGATGGGTGTGGTTTATGAGCCAGATATTGCATTTGTAGTTTTTCATTATAGAATTTAATACGTGAACCTGACGTTTTTCCTTTGTTTTCAACTTCAAATCCTAAGTAAGAAAACAAAGTTTTTAACTCGTCGAAAGTAAAATCCTTTGGAAGTCTGTATATCTTCTTTATAAGTTTTTCTTTTTGACTCATAAAACACTATACCAATATTTAGTTGCAAAGGTAACTGTTTTTTTGATATTACAAGCCCCTTAAATAGCAATTGCTACGCACTGCCGATATTCATTCTTTCATTTTTAATTCTTAATTCTTCATTCAAAAAAAACGGTAGCCCGTCTTTGCTCGTTAGCACAAGACGGGACTACACTCATGAAGAATTATTACTTTACTTTTTTCTTTTTCGCTATTTCATCGTTATGGCTTTCACCGTCGCACGGCGCGTCGATGCTTCGAGGCGAGCTATGTAGACGCCTGCCGGCAAGTGCGACAAGTCGTGGCGGCTGAAGCCAACTCCAAACGGTGAGGTGTAGACTACCTTACCCGATA
>ERZ773067.1723-NODE-1723-length-11450-cov-2.250022_pt1 | contig 11450 bp, 7 predicted proteins | sample MGYA00580622_ERZ773067 | MGnify/ENA primary metagenome ERZ773067 (study PRJEB29015, sample SAMEA2737998) | human oral metagenome | biome: human oral; feature: human-associated habitat; material: dental | place: China | collected 2113 ...
AGCGTTGCGGATGGTTAATTGCAATAGCAAATCAAACAGTTTTCCAAAAAGATTTCAAAGACGCATTCCTTTTTGAAGACATCTGCAAGATCATTAGATTCACTACCGTTGCCGCTGGTGATGCTCTTGAAAATCTTGGAGAAGTTAGCGCCATATTTTGGGGCACAACAAATCAAGTCCGGCCCCTACGGCGGCTTTTGTCTTGCCAGAAATCTTCAAGATGTAGCAACGACGGGTCATCCGTTAATCTAAGGTGAGCAATACTTCTCCGTCTGTGCTCTGCCCGACGACCGTATCAATCTCCCAGTGCCCAAACTCCTGACTCTCGTTCGCGCTTATCGAGAAGGTTCATTCACTCTCAATGCACATACATCGGCTTTTCGCATAAGAGCAACGCCAGATATTCCTCATGAGCCTTGATCTTCTGATCATATACCGCCTTTCGTTCTTGGATTTCACAACGTTGCGCAGTAATTGCAGACGGATCATGCAAGAGCTTTTCAAACTTGAAGGGTGATTCCATCTCCAATTGCTCAATCGCGATCAGACAGGAGGTAATCTGTTCCCGCGTTTTTTTCAATTGTGCCTGTAAACATTCCAGAGCATCTGCTTCTGCTTTTTTATCTTCCTCCGTAGTCTTTATCTTATCAACTTCGACTATCTCGGAAAGAATCTCTAGTTTCGTCAAATCTCCCATGCGATACGCATCCATCGTTCTCTGCCACAGCCCCTTGACCTTTTCCGTTTGTTCTGAATTCAGATCCGGATGCAGTTTCTTTGCCAAGAAGCGATAAAGCTGCTTGAGCCGTTTCGCATCTTCTTCAGACAAGACCTTGGCAGAAAGCGTCATCAAGGCAGTCTGATGCTCTATTTCCATTCTCCGTAGTTCTTCCTCATATTCCTGAAATTCCACGTGAAGCTTTTCTTCGATTGCCCCGAAATCAGGTTCAGCATCGCGATTCAGATACATACGAACCAAATCGATTTTTCTGCGAAGTGCCGCTTCCTGTACATAAGAGGCATAGCAAGCTTGTTCCAATGCACCGAAGGATTCTGCGTACAAGGCTTCCAGATGTGGTTTTTGCTGCAAGATCATATCATCATACACGCAAATCAATCTGCTCAACCTTTCCAGCGCATCCTTCTGCTGCTCTTTCAATCGCATATATTCCTCATGAATAATCACTATTTTATTCATAAAATTCACTCTCGCATAAATAAATCTACTTCGAGTACCATATCCTGTAAATCCAAATGAGTGATCTTGACATAAAGGAGTTTCCCTGCATCCAACAAACGTGCAGGAATATGATTCATACGACGCGGCATATACCCCAGTTTGCGTTTTTGCACATCCACAACCTGTATAGCAAAAGTGTCGTACAAGTTATCAGGCTCCCGCAATAAAGGAAGTTGCATACCTGCAATCATTTCCGAAACAAGTTTTTTCCAATTGGAGACATGCCAAGTTCCCGCTACTGAAAAATGTGTTAGATATATCTCTTGCACGAAAGGGGCAGGCGGTAATTTCCCATCTTTTCCCCATAATCCAACTACTCCTCTGGGAAGAACCGGCACCAAGCTGCCCATCCGAATCACCTCCCCTCCTCTAGCTTCCATCATCTATAGAGTATTTCATCACCTTATACGCAACAAATCTCCTCATCGAATTGGATATCATAGATATCTATTCGTTCCAATAAGAGAGAATTCCTTCCATATTAACACATAGATCTCCCCATAGGGATGCCTATATAAACTGTGCAGAGCTAAACTCCTTCATTTTATTAGTGGTTTCTTGAATGAATGTTATTTAATTAAACTTAATAATTCTTCCGCAAAAATCATGTATAATAATATTGTCAACAGCTATAGACAATTTTCCACAATAGCGATTTGAGCAGTCACCTTGTGGCGCTGCTGAAGGAGTAAGACATAACCTTGGTCACAATTCTCTAAAGAGTATTGCAACATCAGGAGGCTCTGTTTTAGAAGGGTATTCTTTAAGCAAGACGATGTTGTCTTGCCTACAGAACATATTATACGAGGAGGAGTCCAACATGAAAAAACTTTTTCTCATGGCTTTGATCATATCTACCGCCATGCTACTACCATCATACGTCTGCGAAGCAAAGGACGTATGGGTCGACCATTGGAATTCCGAAAATGTCGATATTTACGTTATGGACGACACGCTTACGAGCGATTCCTCAGGTAGCATAAAATATTTCAAGGTATCGACCAAAGAGGTGCGAAACGGCGAGCTGATACGCATCGTCCATTGGACTTTCAGCAAATACAAGTCGGATATGTGGCGATATGAAACGAGCACCATGCGCGGAGACCATACGACGGTCGTCCTCCCCAAGAATCAAATATTTGAGTTTTGTATGGATTCTCTAGGTTGGCCATATTACATTAAGGAATACTGGTACTATTGAAACCACTGCTCACGAAAGCATGGATTCCCCCCCAATATAAAAATCCCGCCTGTTCAGAAGACGATCTGCAACAGGCGGGATTTTTTACGCTCAAAGCGCATGATGCGGGAATTATTGCGCCTCCATCCCGAGCCACTTCGCAACTCCCTGTGGAGACGGTTCGATATCGGTATCCAACTGCTCGACCAACGCCGGATACTCCTCTGCCGAAACATCGCTAAGAAATATCGTCTCAAGATACGCAGAAGCGCGTGAGCTGCCGACATAGACGAGTCGTTGGCAGGTCGGCTTCACGAGCTTCGACACATGCACATCCACGAGGAGGACAGCCTTCGCCTCCAGTCCTTTGTAGCGACGCACCGTCGTGAACCAGACATTTCCCTCCGCCGGCTGATGAGCGAGAGGAATCCCAGCGAGAGATGTCACTCCTGCGAGCACGCTCTTTTCCAGTGTGCTCACCGTGAGGATCACGATGTCCTGAAGCTCCAGTTTCTCCTCGCTCTTCATACGGCGCACGAAATCGGCTGCAGCTGCTTCAAGCGCTTCTGCATCGGGAACGAATACGGCACGAGGCTTTTTGCCATGAATGGCATTGAGATAGTTCTTGTGCCTGCCCGTGAGGAAACTCTGCACCGTCCGCCCGATCTCCGCCGTATTGCGGCAGTTGCGATAGAGAACGAGTCGGCAGTCCATATGTGCGTCAATCCACTCCGCTGCCGTCTGCACGGTTCGCTCCGCAGAGCGACGCGCGATGATCGTCTGCCCGCGATCATAAAAGAGATAGAACGCCCCGTCATGAAGCTCCGCCAGCAATGCGAGATGTTCGAGCAGCGCACTCGGAAAATCCTGCGCTTCATCGACGACGATGTTCGGATATGTCCACAGTGTATCGTCAAATTCTGTCTGAAAGAAGTCTTCAAAATCACGCAGCACCGTCGTCAGCGGAAGGTTTCGATCCGCCATCAGCTCCTCTGCCAACGTGCGCTCATTGTGAATCGTGATCTTCTCATCCCAACGGCAAGAGCGCAGTCTCTGAAAGAGGAACTCGTTGAAGCAGAGATAGAGCACCTTCTGCCCCTCACGCGCCAACATGCGCGCCTTCTCCGCCGCCAACAGGCTCTTACCCGTGCCCGCCGCGCCGTGAATCGCCGCCGTGCGCTGATCGGTCAGATATTCCAGCAGAGCGAACTGCGCATTCGTCAGGCGCGCGGTCGACTGCTCCACCGCCTGCGATACGGAAGAAACCGTTTCCACGATGCGAAACACGGGCTGCAATGTCTGAATGACCTGTTTGAACACGCTCGGCGACTGCACGCGTTCAGGAATATGGAACAACTTGCGCCAATAGCTGTAAATCTTCTCCAATTTCGCTTTCGGCTCACGCAAATCGCCCGCGTCGAGGATGATGTCGCGCGGCGACTCCAACGGCAAAGGCTTGCCTTGAGGAATCTTCACGGAGGTGAACCAGACCGCCTTGCCCACGAGAGGCACATGCTGCGGCGTCCTTTGACGCAGCTCCGCAAGGATGCGCTGACAGCTGTTCTCCGCCTGCTGGAATGGATAGATGACCTTCCACTCGCCCGTGCGGCGGTTCGTCTGCTGCCATGCGCCATCTTCGTAGGCAATCCCGCCCGCCTTCACCTCAATCGCGAGAATGCCGTGACGGGGGTGGAGGACGAGAAAGTCCGCCTCCCCCTGCGCCGCCGTCCGAACACCATCGCCGAGCCAGCAGTAGGAGTGAAACACCGTATAGTCATCCCCGAGCGTTTCCAACGCACGGTAAGCCTGCCGCTCCCCCTCGCTCCCATGAAAATCCCCCGCGAATGCAGGATAAAATCGTGCCATCGCCGCCCCTCCTCATCTTAATGTTCACTCCCATAGTATGCGCTGCCCTAGGCATTGTCAACCCCAACGTCCGTCTTTGTGCTTGCGATTGCGTTGCTTGGCAAAACGTAAATTCGCAAAGTAACTTCCACTAATGCAGGCCTGTAGTATTTAGTCAGAAAAGACAGATAGGATTAGTGCAATAAGCCTTAGATTTAGTGCGAAACGGATGCCCTAAGCACAACATATACTCAAAATGAGCAAACCATAAGGCGAAAACTGAAAAATAAACATGCTTCGCACTCTGTCTTCAGCGCTCAAGCGGCTCTCTTTTTCATTGACATTCACATCCTATCCAATATTTTTTTCAATGCATAAGGCTTGGCATACTTAAGATATGCATCACTCACATATATTTCTCCAAACGCTTCCCGTTCCGCCCACATAGCAGGAACCATCTGCAATTTCTTCACTATCCCATTTCGTTCCACCAAAAGTTCATCCCTCTTCTTCCGAATGTGGCAATTCTTTCTCGCCAAAACATTACGCAAAGAACTCACCAGCGCTTCTTGCTGTTCCACCACATACGCATCAGGCAACATGCCTTCCATGCCCCATCGCAGTAAATCGAGCGCTGCGAAACGGTCAAGCAGCCCGTGGACATACTGATTCATATAATGCTTCAAACATCCATGGCAAGCGCTCTCACACGTACATCTCTCCAATAGTTCGCGCACATGCTGCAGCAAAGTTTTCAACCCCTTTGCCACCGATACAGCATATCCCGCCCCACTGGACAGAGAATCATAAAGATAAACATCCACAAAAGTCATTTGATCTTTTTGACGCAAACGGTAACCTGCCACCAATTCTGTAAACTCGATATCAAGCTCCTGACTCGTAACCAAGCGCAGAGCCTCTGCCAAAGATTGCGCAGCTCGCGCCAGCCATGGATTATTCTTGCGCACTGTATTGATCCGTCTGCTGTCCAAAGAAATTTCCAAAACCAGCATATCCGTCACGAAATCGTAACCCAGATTTACATTCGCTACATTTGTGTGAGTACATCCTTTGCCTTGACTCAAAAATTTCGTCTTATACGGACGCCCTACACCACCCAAGGCTTTTTTTACATCGCCAGGCGCAGCTGCTCCACAATCTTTGCAAACGACGAAGCCATGATCTTCAGCGCCGCTGTTGAGCATGATGATCTGCTGATTGAAGCGTGACGCCTGGCGGATATGCCTACATCCATCAACAGGCTTCATCTCATCCGCTTCCGGCAATGTGGAATAGAGAGGCTGCTGCACATACGAATATTCCTCCTCGATCTGTGCCGAAGAAATCTCTTCCGCATTCTTCGGCGCAAATCCCCACGGTCGAAGCATATCTCTTTCTTGCACCAAATTTGGGTTGCCGCAAAACGGGCATTCTTTGATATGCGCCTCCTTCACACCAAACCAGCCGCATTCATGGCAGGAAAGGATCGGCTTTAGATAATTCGGATCATCGAGATATGCAGATGCTGGCTTCAGACTACAGCCCTTTCGCCTTTCGCTGCCCGGGTAATACAGGCCTCCTATCTGATATGTTTTCTTGTCCACAACGATCGATCTCCCGGGAGCATATTCGCCAATGGCAATTTCCAAAGAACGCTCCACTTCATACTCTATTTTCTCCCCATCCTTTTGATAAATATATGTGCTGACAACATTTTTTGGGAAAGAGTATGTAGGAATCGCACCAATTTCATACAAAGCATCCAACAAGCTTTTTCCGTTTCGCGTTCCCATATATTCCGCGGCTCCGAACAATTCAGGATGCCAGTCTTTCTTCTTTTTCAGTTCCAGCAAGGCAGATTTCAAACTCTCGCAAAACTTCTTGAAGTCCAAATTCGCACGGCGCGGCATCAAGACGATTCCTTCACGCATCCTACACCGCTCCAAATATGAAAAGAAATCCTCCAAGCTGTCATCTAAAAAGTCTGCCGCCTGTTCAGCATCCAGACTGGAGCCTTTTGCAGATAAGAACTCACGCAAGATGACGATACTCAGATGGCGATGCAAAATCTTTTCTCCCTCAGTATCGATCCATGGCCTGCGCGAATCACCACGAAACATCGGCGTCGGATTGCTGAAATACAGGGTGTCATGCGGTCCGTCTCCGCAGAACGTGACAATTGTGGAAAGACTGGAACCCCGCCGCCCTGCACGTCCAGCTCTCTGCTGGTAATTTTCCCGCATCGGCGGAATGTTGCGCAGCCCTACGGCAACGAGAGAGCCAATATCTATGCCCACCTCCATCGTCGTCGTACTGCTCAAAACATCCACGGGAGTTTCGCCTTCCTTCAGCAAATCCTGAAACCTCAACTCATATTGCTCCGTCCTGCTCCATAGATTATCTCTCTGATCCTTATGCGACAACTGCGCTGTATGCTCTTCTGTATTGATCACCTGTATCCGCTCTCCTCTGAGCGCATTTTCCACAGGTTTTCTCCAATAATCCATAGCGTTATATTCCGATGCCGTCATCTCATGCGTGTTTTCTGCGCCGCAAACCGGGCACTTCCCTCGAAGCAGGAACGGCGTTATTTCTGAACACCGATCGCAGCGATGCCAGATATGGTCGGGTTCATATCTCGGTCGGACACAAGACAAGTCCACATAGCATCTACCATTGGAGGGATTCAAATCATCCAGAAACCTCCCGGTAAAAATGTTTGCATATATCAAAGCTTTCGCTGGATTTTCTCTCCATCCCATGATTTCTTGGATGTTCTGAGAAAATATCTTGCCGTCCTTCTGCAAGCCATACGGCTCGTAAAGAATACGAACGCTTGCCCTCACATGATCCGAGATGGCATGCCCCAAGGCCATCGCCTTGTCGCATACATGCAAAATCCATGCGTTGAACAATTCGACAAGCTCCTTCTCCCCGATTCGGATTCCTTTATCAGCCAGATCATACAGCACATTATCCATGACTTGTCTCGTCGGTTCCAGCCAGCATATTGCCGAATCACAGAGCGTATTGTAACCACCCGCAAACAACTTCAACAAAATCCCCTGCATCTGTTCAGGGGCTACCGCCATTGATATCTCAGCTTTATATTCACCTCCGCGCTTTATACGTCGCTCATAATCATGTTTTTTTTGACGACTGGCGCTTATGAACCGCTGTCTTTCATCGCCATGGAGAAGCATGACATTTCGTTGCCCGGCAGCAAGACAAACATACCCATAAAGCTTGTCCAGTGATGCTTTTTCTTTTTCAGCCTCTTCCATCATCTTGATGGCGACGACAAAAAGCTGGCGCGCCGCTGACAGTTCCGCTATCTCAGACATATCGCGCGCCAGTTTCGCCGCCCTCTGCCTGCTGTCCGAGAAAAGAAGCACCTTGCGGCCCTGATTCGGCAAACGCTCTGCATCTTCTGCCTTTCCTGCAACTGCAGGCTCGTTCTCGAATTGCGCCTGGATCAGACTGAAAAAAGCAAGATTTCCCTTCGTGCTGAAAGAAGTCAGCTGTTTCTTCTGCAGTTGGTGACGACAGTGCGGGCACGTCGAAAACGTAATGATCTGCGGCCGCCCCTTTGCCGTATAATTGCAATAATAAAGTTTCCGTATCCCCTCCGCCTCCGCCAAGGAATCATCGCGAAAATCAATGAAGCCGCTATGAACATCCAGATAGCAAGGCTTGATTGGATGCTTTCCCTGCTGTTTAGGAAGTCGATACCCCTTCGATGGTATGTAAAGGTGGATTTCATGCAAGCGTTGATCCAGCACCTGCCCAGGATAACGCCAAAGATAGGCACTCCCTTCCGTTGTCATCTCATCGCGGAAGATATAGCCCTTATAAAACAACGCTCCACAGCGGCGATCGTTATACAATTCGTAAACCAAGCTCTTGCAATGCGGGCATACAAGTTGACCCGTCGAAAAGAACACCTCGCCCAACGCCAAAGATTCATCCTCATGCGAATGGCTGCATTTTTCATTGGTACAAGCATAGACGCCTTTGATGCCTCGGAACAGCATGTGCATACGCGCAGGAAAAAGTACGCTTCCCTTGTCATTTCTAGCCAACGGAGCTATTGCCAACAACACGCTGACTGCCTGCAGCGCCTCCTCTTCCTCTGCCTCAGGGAAAATATCCGCTGCCAGTTCTTTCAAAGATATGGCATTGCCGCGGCATTTCTCGAAAAGACATGCGAACGGCCGATAAAGAATCAGATGATCGTACATCCAGCACGAAGCTTCCCCCATCGCGGAAAATTTCCCATCTCTTCCCATCACACCCCGCCAAAACCTGTTCAATTCAATCAAGCGAGCTTCCCCATCTTCTTCCAATGACGAAATCTGCACTTCCCTGAAATTTGCAAAAGGTATATCGTATTGCTCCTTGCCTGTCATATCTTCCTTTTCGCCCAGCAAATAGCAAAATTCCCCAGCATCATCCCGCGCCGTCAATTTTGCAGCAAACAGCTGCACAGCTCTGCGGTCATCCTCTGTTTTATTCGGCATACTTGCCGTCGTCAAAATGAACTGCACGCGATTGCGTGAAATGCCAAGCTTATGGAAAAGGCGCCGAATGAGCAGGGCCACCTCGCCGCCCGAAGCGCCGCGATACATATGCGCTTCATCAATAACGAACAGCAGCTTATTTGCTTCGTCCGCATGAAGCCAGCTTCTCGTTTCTTCCCATATGCTCGTTTCTTGTGGCCGAATCATCATGTATTCCAGCATGGAATAATTCGTAATCAGAATATCTGGGCAGCATCTCTGCATTTCAAAGCGGGTAATCAATTCTGCATCCTCTGCCTCGGGCATGTGATTACCTTTTTTCAGCCGCTCTATGAAGTCCTCCATATTCGCCTTTACCGGAATTCTTCCCTCACTGTACAAACGTTCAAAATATAGTTCATCCTCTTCATTCTTCGGCAACGCCATGGTTCGCAATGTTTCCGCCAAAGCGCGGTCTTCCGCTTTTTTCGGCTCCGCCCCGGGATACGGCGTCCTCCCCGTATACATGCCAAACTGCGGGCGTCGGCTGGTCAGCCCGCATGTTTCTCGGAAGATACGAATAAATTTGTTCTCTCGATCGCCAAACAAACGCCGCAGTCTCCCGACTTGATCAGAAACAAGTGCATTCATCGGATACAGGATGATCGCCCGGACGCCTCTCTTGCACCACGATTTCTTTGCATCATGGGCTTCCGAAGCCAGTTTCGCCATGATCGGCCACATGAAGCACTCGGTTTTTCCCGAACCTGTGCCGGTAGACACAAACAAATCTCTGCCTCCAACAGCGGTCGACAAAGCCTCCACTTGGTGCGAAAACGGCGTATCATATACGCCCAGTCCCTCCCGTGCCAACTTCATAAAAAATTCCTTCAGCCAGTCGGCGAGGTCGGCTTTCCAGATGCCATTCGCTATGGTCTTATATGCAGGGGAAGATTCGATATATGGCTGCTGATACAGGACGCCCTCCTGCGCAAAACGTGTACGGGCGGCCTCCAGAAGCAGGGGCACTTTTCCGAAGTACTGCGAACATATGTAATCCTCCAGGTTTTCTCGCAACTGCTTCTGTATGAAATTCGCGCCTTGCGACATTCAATCCGCCTCCTCAAATTCATAACCGATGCTTTCAAAAATTCCTTTCAATGGAAAAAACACTTCCTTTGATACGATGCGCGTAAAGGGGCTGGGAAGATTCGTATAGCGAAGAGGCCAGCTGTATAAGCGAAGGAAGTCAGACTCCGCCGGCGGATAGAGATATTTCACCCGCCATTCTACGATATTGCCTCGTACCTTATATTGCGTTTTGGGCAGATTGCCTTGAGCATATAAACAGCCGTTTGCCAAACTTCGATATGACCCTTCAATCGTTTGCCATGCGGGCAATGGTGAAAGGCGCATTTCATCCTCCCAAGAATAAAGGAAGTAGTCATGATTACCCTTCATTTTTGTTCTAGCCAGGGAAATTTGTCGTCGAACGGGTACATTCTGCCAGATTCCTCCCCAATTTTTTCTCGATGTTTTTTCCATACGCAAATACTCCAAGGAAAGATCCGGACACCGACTTTCCCATCGAACATTTTTCAGACTTTCCTGCCAAGGAGTGAAAAACCTGCCTCGCTCCAACTGAAACATTTTTTTGACGCCCTCTGGATGATGAGCTGCCGTCATCTTTCTATATGTACCCAGGCCGCTGACCCACCAATCTTTCTCACATATTTTCCCGCGTATAAATGCGATTCCTTCGAAATTCTCTTCCTTCGGTCTTGCAGGAGCCAATCGTCTTTCTCCATGATAGACCATCCCGGTCGAAACATGAACATCAAAGATTTCCTCAATGACAGCCTCGCCAATATCTTTGACGCCCATTTTTATTTGCGGATATATCACTTCAGCTTTGAGTTTTGCCTCCAGCTGCGGGTACATGTCAAGATAACACTGCAGCACATTGTACATCCGATGCTTATAATGCGTGATGGAAACATATTTCCCCGCATCATCTTCCTCCACATCCCACAAAGAGGCATACCCCATCTGCCCCAACAAGCTGTATATCAGCCGCAGAATATAATCAAGTTCCTTTTCCCCATCCCCTCGAAGAATGTGAAAATCTTCACCTATCTTTTCAATAAGACGATCCACTTTATCCCTCTCGCTCTCCCAGATAGCTGCGAATCAACGAAAAAGCTTCTCTGGACAAGCATTGCTCATCTCGCAGCTGAACAAGTTTATCGTCAAGGCTTTCAATCCTGTCCTGCCACATCAGAAGCGGCAATATGCAAAAAAGCATCTCACTGTCCTGAAGTTTCTGCTCAGATTCTTCTTCGCCGAAAATCCCACGAAACGTATCGAGCACTTGGCCGATGCGAGTTCTTGCCAACTCACTCAAAGAAAGCTCCTTCCATAACGAAGGCCTTCTGCCCCTGTCTTCTTTCACAAACGAGAGCAAAGAAACGTTGTTTCCCCCTTGATAAATCTGCTGAGGTATACCCTGCATAAACAAATCGGTAAACAAGGGTAAAAAATAATGCACAAAACCTTTGGGCTCCAACAGAAGATCCTCCGTATAGGCGGTCACTGCCATAAAATATTTATCAGACTGCACCATGAGCTTCGGCAAAGCCATATTCCATTGCGGATTAAAAATCTGATCGATGATAATGATGCTGTC
>ERZ773067.1724-NODE-1724-length-11449-cov-4.296823_pt1 | contig 11449 bp, 8 predicted proteins | sample MGYA00580622_ERZ773067 | MGnify/ENA primary metagenome ERZ773067 (study PRJEB29015, sample SAMEA2737998) | human oral metagenome | biome: human oral; feature: human-associated habitat; material: dental | place: China | collected 2113 ...
GTGCGCGGGAGGGCCGCCGGCGTCCGGGTGGTGGTCGCCGTGGTCCCAGTAGCCACCACCGCTGACAGAGACACCGACTCTGCCGTCGCGCAGGCGGGCCACCTCGGCGGCCGGCCCGTCGGCGACGAGTCGGCCGTCCTGCAGGAGGATCGCCCGTTGGACGACGTCGGCGAGCTCACCCATCTCGTGGAGGACAGTGACCAGGGTCAGCCCCTGCGCGCGCAGACCCTGCAGAATCATGGCCAGGGACTCCCGGCTGGCGCGGTCGATCCCGGCCAGGGGCTCATCGAGGATGAGCAGCTCGGGGGAGCGCACCAGGGCACGAGCGATGAGGACCCGCTGGGCCTGCCCGCCGGAGAAGACCTGGACGTGGTCACCGGCCCGGTGGGCCAGTCCGACGGCGTCGAGCGCGGCCATGGCCTTCCGTTTAGCCGTGCGGCCCCGGAGAATGCCCCGGTCCAGGAGACGTTCTACGGCAGCGGCCCCGAGGGCTACACCGACTATCCGTTCCTCTGACCACACCTGCCCAGTCTCTGGTTTTATCGCAAAAAGTCCACCAGCAGTGTGATGCAAGCCGGTGCTCTCGGGCACCAAGATCAAGAGCCCAATGACTGGATGCACTGGGATATCTGTATCGTGCAGTCTCTCCTCAAACCTCCGGTTGCCGCAATCTATGCGGCAACCAGAGGCTTCATCACGGGAGGTAGGCCTATTAATTTATCCTAGTCCTTCGTCTCGGAATGAACTCTGCTCTGCTTGTTCTTCCATATTTTCACGGAATCGCTCTTGCTCTGCCGCCGCCTCCGACCTATCATCAGCGCGGTCGACGGATTGGTCTTCGCCGGCTGCTATCTGACCGACATCCTCGACGAATTCTGGGTTGTTCCAGTAGTCGGAGTGCCCACCGGAGCCGGATGAGATGGGAGTCATACCATCCATCTGGTCGGGGCTGGGTCCAAATTCTGCGTCAGGTCCCATACCGACAACAAAATCACCGCTGTTTCCGGATACATACATATGGTCCTCGGGGACGTTGAAGTCATGCACACTGTCACCATAGGCTCCTGGTGAGCCGTATAGGGTCGCCGCATCAACGACGCCGGACTTTGAAGATGTCAATGCTGTACCCGCAACCAGGGAGCCGTAGGAATGGTCAACGGTGGTCAAATTTGGGTCGGTGCCTTGCGATTGATGCCAGCTATGAATCCCCTCATGGAAGCTGTTTAAAGCCGGCGCAGCGTGTTCTGCTCTCTCAGCAGTCATATAGTCCGTGTGTGAATTATTGGGATTGGGGTCTTCGTCCATAACGGGAATCCCGCGTGGTGCATCATATCCAAGCCAAGCCACAGTGGCTGTATTGACAGATCCAGCCTTATCGCGTAGGTTATCTCCATTTTTTAGCATCTCATCCATGCTCTCGCGAACTGTTGTGCTGATCCCGGGGACCATCGTGACAACATTAGCGGCATTGTCCACGTCACCGCTCGCAACGGCAGCCCGAACATCCTCCCCTGCACCGGAAGCATCCAGAGTGAGTAGATTGTAACCCTCTTTGTTCACGAGTCTATCCAGCGCGAGTAAGTCGTTCAGCTTTTGTTCAGCGCTTTTTACATCGTTATTGACCTCGGTACGCTGATCGGGATCAAGGGAGCTGCTGCTGTTATTCTTCCTTTCTCGGGCATCATTGAGCTCACGCTGAGCATCTTCAATCGCCCCAGGAAGACGATTTTTGTTTGCCTCAGCTCGATCTGCCATCGCGATGCCATCCAGGTTGCCGATAGCCTCTGGATGCTCAGCAATGATCTTATTCTTCTCATCCTCGGTGAGAGAGTTCCACCAGGCACTCACCTCCGTGGCCGACCAGCCCTCTTGCGGCAGATCCGGCAGCCCCTGCGACTCACTCGCCGATGTCTCATCGCACTGGTAGGTGCCGTCGTAGACAGCCTTCAATCGGTCGCGGTAAGCCTCATCAACTTCAACAGCGCGATTAATGGCATCTTTTATTTTGACATCCAGCTCTAAATAGTTCTGAGACCTGGTTGAGTTCTCCGCCATGTCCTGATCCGCTTGTTTCTTCGCCTTATCCCCAACCTCCACCGAAGCTACCCATGTACAGTCTACAGTACCATCGCTAGCGATAGTGAGATAAGAGTACTGCTCCGCAAAAGAATGGCATTCATCCACTTTGGTTTGTACTTCCCATACGCCATTAGAGGCTTCTGAGGTGGCCATCATCAGCTCAGAGACATCATTGACCAGTGTGTCGAGATCTTTATTCAATGAGCCCAACGTGGTCAGCATCGCATCCACCGCAGTCCCTGTCGACTGGACCCGGCTCTTCGCGCCGGAGGCCTCCTGCGCCTCGGTCATCAATGTGCTGCGCGCGGTGGATAGGTTCTCGCTCGTGGTGTTGAGATCTGCCGGATCCCAATCTTGGATATCAGCCCATCCGATAGCCATCAGTTGTCCTCCATTCTGCTCTGCCAATCCCCGTAAGTACCTGTGCTTGTGGTCCCAGAATCGTCCGACTGGGGAGGCGGCGTCCCCGCGGAACGCAATGACGCCTCGACGTCAGCTTCATTCTGGCCATAGGAGTTCGCTGCAGACTGCACGTCATCGCTGAGGTCCTGATATTTGTCCTTCACGGAGGTCCGCCGATTATCAACCTCGCTGGCCGTGGGCCCAATCCAGGAATTAGCCGACTCCGATCCCGGCATTGCCGATGGAGCATCGGCCATCGCCGTCACCAGATCGACGCCTCCAACATCACTGGCCACATCGCCAATATCCGAGGACAGCGCCTCCAGGTCGCCTGTCACGATATTCACATCACTCACAACGATCCTCCAAACCTGTTCACCCGAGCGGGACCAGCCCGCCGCCAGGGGTTTGCTACTGCGAATTAAATTGGTTTGCTAATGCTAACCCCATTGGCTGGGTGAAACAAACACCCTAGCCAGAAGCCAGAAATGTCTCGCGGCTCTGCCCGGTCGTGTGCGACCTGCGCAGAATCTGCCGGTGCCGCTGGCCCTGGGAACCAGGATCAATGCCGGGCTGCCATCACTGGTGATGTGGTGGATCTCGACGTCAGGCCGGGACGTAACGGCCTCCAAAGTCTCCCTCTCGGTGAGGGGGCAAAGGTTGCGGACCCTTGGGAATGCCGGACAGGTCAGGATGTCCCCAGGGTCAAGGTGGTGCGCTGGACGCAGTCCTTGCCGGAACAAGAACCGGAGGTGATCTCGATGATCTCGACGGGATCTGTGCGGGGTGTCAGCGGCTGATCTGGATCTTGGGTGCCCGGCAGCCAGGAGACGGGGGTGCCGGCTGGCGTGGCTTTGGTCGTCAGCGTTGTGAGTAGCCGGATGCTGCCGGTGGGTGTGAGCTGGTTTTTAACCGCCAGGCCGGTGATGTTTGCCCGGGCATCTGATCCGAGGTCCACGAGCTCGCGTGGTGTCTTCTGCCACTGCTGGACGTCTTTGGGGTTGATCGTGGTGCTGGCCGCGTCTATGAATCTTTCAGCCCACCCATAGGGGGTTACGCGATAGATGCGATCCACGGTGCTGCGGGATTGGCCGGTCGCGGGGTCAGCCAGGGTCAGCGTCACCGTGGCACAGGTCTCTTGGCAATAGGAGTTGTCGTTGCGTGGTGACAGGACAACGCTGTCGGCGGTGGAGCTGACGAGCCAGCCGGTGGCCGGCCAGCTGCTGGGCGGTGCCTCTGGGGCATCCAGGGAATAAGAGGAGATGGTTCCTCCATCGAGATAATAGGAGGAGATGGTTCCTTCATCGAGGTGTGAGAAAGGTGAGGTCTCCACGATGAGGGCATTATTCGTGAGGGCCTGGGCCAGGACATTGTGGTCAGTCTGCATGGTGCGCACCACCTCGCCGCTCTCGGCGGAAAGTACCACGATGGTCTGGGACTTCTTACCTATCGTTGCGTCGGAGTTATCCCATGGTGGAGAACCAACGGATGGTTCTTCCTCCCATACCGGGGCCAGGCGTAGCGCCATATACCGTCCATCGGGACTCGTCGAGATGTCGGCTCTTCTTGTGAGCTCCCTTTCATATTCTGTTCTTTTGTATTCCCTTCCGGGCTTGATGAGACGATACCAGCGCACCGAGCCATTGTCCGGATCCAGACTGACGACTGCGTTCTCCAACCAGAATTTCCGAATATCCGAATAGTTATCTCTCTTTCTGTTTCCCGTAAATATCACAGGGCCCGACGAGGTGGAAGTGATGTCGTTCTGGATCCAGAGCTCTGGAACCTGCCAGGTCGCGCCAGGAGCTCCGGCCTCAGGGGATCCGATAACGCCCGCGTCCTGGGCGGCACCGGCATCGGCGATATGACCGAGGTCAACTGAGATATCGTCATGACTTGTGGACCGGTTACTCAGGGGCCAGATGCCATGTACCACCAGCGCCAGGGCAATGACGACTCCCAGGATCAGGAACCACGTGCGCCGGGAGATTGTGCCTGCAATGCTCTGAAGTTTCACAATGGCCTCATCTCACGCCGTAGACATGGGTGCTGTAGTGGTAATAATCATCGCTAAAAGGGTTCGGATTTATCGCCACGATCACCGCGCCGGGCGTTGCCAGGAACCGGAAGCTGCTAGCGAGCGTACTCTGGTAGTGCAGGCCGCTGACACGTTCTTCGAAAGACCCGCTGCCGACTGATGCCCAAGGAAGTGGTATGGAAGCTTCTGGAGAGCCGTCCCCGGGCTTGAGGACGATAGCCCCCTCTGCTTCGCCGGCCTCGTTGAGGTTCGTTCGGTAGCCGACCTCGGCTCCGGCTAGTGAGGTGGATTGGGCGGCGGAGTGGACGGTGCCGGTGGTGGTGTCCAGGATTGATCCTACCCAGGGGCCGCGCCCTCGATCGTATTCCGCGGAGGGAGGATATGTGACGAGCTGGCCGGAGGACATGGATGCGATGTAGTTGATGCCTCTAGCCTGGCCCAACGGGATACGCTTGACCCCCTCTGAGGTTCTTTTGGCTGCGATCTCATCAATGCTAACGGCCTCAACCTCTCGGCTGCCTTGGAATTTATCGGCGGGAGAACCATCAGCTATGACGCCCGCCCAGCCATCTATCAGGAGCCAGCGATAGCATTCATCCGCAGACTCATTATGTTCAGCGCACGGATTTACATTCTCCAATGTGGTGACTTGCGTCGGGTCAGTGTCTGGCACGAGTTCAAAATTTACGGCATACCGGTTGTAGCGAGCCTCTCGGATGAAGGTGGAGTGGCCGGCTGTTCCGGTGAAACCTGTGTTGTGTCTCTCTGGTTTTTTATCTGCGTTGTAGTCCTCATTCTCATGAGGGGGAAATGACCATAGGATTGATCCATCGGTTAATGAAATGGCAGTGTCACCCACTAGGGCGGCGGAATCTGTCAGCTGGAGCGAGCATTTCAGGTCGCAGAGTCTTTCTGCTGTGACGTGGCCTGTCATCGTGTCCAGGATGATGGTGAGGGTCCAGTTGCCGGAAGCTGCGATGATGAAGGCGATGTGCTTGCGGTCTGGGCTGGTTACCAGATAGGGCTCAGATAACGCCTTATTACCCTTTTGGGGTTCGGAGATATTCAGGTAGGTGGTGTGGTCGCGGTGATAGCTCCACAGCGTGGTGCCGTCCTCGGGGTTGAGGGCTTCCAGGCCGTCCTTGGTGAGAATGATGGGGCCACGAGCACCGGCGGCGATGTCGAGGGGGTGGGGTTTGAATTCCCGGCTCCAGGCCGCTGCGGTGCCCACCGTCGCGGGCATGGCTGGTAGGGCATCGTCGGATACCGGGGTGGCAAGCTGCTGGGTGACTGGCGGCTGGGCTAGCAGTGCCGGCGGTATCAGCGCCAGGCCCGGCACCATGAGCGCTGGGAGCAGCAGAGCAGTCACAGCCACGCCCCAGTGACGCTGCGGGATCGGTCCCTGGCCCAGGGTGATCCTCGTCGCAAACCGGGACATCCGGGCCAGCAGCGGCCTTGGGTCGTATCCCGGCTCTTCTTCAGGAGAATCGATCAGGAGGCAGCAACTAATGACGAAGCAGAGCACCGCCGTCAAAGCGGCTGCGATGTACAGGGACTGATCCGCATTCACCCCGTAGGTCTGGTAGATGCGCCACCAGTTCCAGACCAGCATCCCTGCGCTCGTCAGCGTGACGGCGACGCAGATCATCGTCAGCAGATCCCTGACGAACCGGGCAATCCGGCCTGCGATGACAGCGTAGAGGCTGCTGAGCCCAGCGGCCAGCATCAGGACCGCAGGTATGAACAGCCACCACAACAACTGCTCCATCTGGGCGGCGACTTTCCAGGGCCACCCCTCGGGGATCAGCTTGCGCCACTCCGGGAGCAATGTGGGAAATGGACCCATGAAGAAGAAGGACGCGATCCAAAGACACAGGGCGCCCAGGACAAACCCCGCGCGCAGGGCATGCAGGAAGGTAGTGCGGAAAGACTGAGGACGTTGAGGCTCGTCAGTCTCGTCGCGCGTCTCCTGAACATCCTCATCAGCCTCATCAGCAGACATGACCGCTGCCGCCGTCGGCTCATCGTCGACCAGGTCTGGCACGTCGTCGTGGTCGGAGGGTTCAGGCGAGTTAGGCTCCCTCATGGCACCAACCTAACTCCGGGGTGGGTCACGATCCCCGCTTCAGTGCAACGGGACGTAACGTCCTGCTGTGAGGGCGCTACTTGCCCTCAGCGCACGGGGAACATGGGGTTGCCGTTCACGGCTTGAGTGGTGGGGACCTCCTCCTGTACGACGTCCCAGTGCTCCACGATCTTGCCATCCGCCAGCCGGAAGATGTCGACGGCGATCATGTCCTTGCCGTTCCAGTTCGTGTAACGGCCATGCACCATGACGTAGTCGCCGGACTCCATCGCGAGGCCCGGTTCGTAGGACGGGGTGGGGGCGTCACTGGTGATGGCGCCGCGCAGCACCTCCAGGCCGTTGGGCATGGCCGGGTTGTGCTGGATCATGTCCTGGCCCCAGTAGCTCTCAGCGACAGCCAGGTCGCGGCGGTTGAAGACGGCGTCGAGATAGTCCAGGACCGCGTCCCTGTTGCTTTGACCGGTGGCTTTACTCATGGTTTTCCCCTCGTAGCGGTTTCGCGTCACGGACGACTATCGCACCCTAACCGCGTGCTCACCGGGGCCTGGGGATTGCCACCCCGACCGCGCGTCGGCATGGAAAAGCCGGCCGGTATTCAGCGGGTGTGTGGCTGAGCCCGGCCGGCGCTATTTCTCTATTCCTACTTGGCGCTCCTACTGATTCCACGCCCTGACGAGCGCCTCCCAGTGGGCGTCGGTCATCGGCTGCGCAACGGTTTGCGTCGGGGTCACCCACACCCAGTCGCTCCCGCCTCGCACGGCCTCCTTCACGCCGGTCTCCAACTCATCTGGGGTGATTAGATCCTCTTTTTTCCTGCCCCACAGGCCGACGGACAGCACTCCGCTTCCCCCGGTTCTCTCGGTGAAAGCGGCCGCGAGGTCCCGGGTCGGCAGGTAGTCGGGCTCGGTGCCGAAGTAGTCCCAGAGAACGAGCCGGTCTGCGGCGTCGGCCAGCAGCCCGTAGTCCTGCCCGTTGTCCTTCCGGTCCCCGTGGGGGTCGTTCCTGGGTGAGCGGACCTCCATCCACAACTCGCAGCGACGACCTCCCGCAGAATAGACCGCGTCACGGACGCGGGCGACAAAATCGGCCATCGCCTTGCAACGCCATGCCACGATCCGCTCGTCATCGGTCTTGATATTGTTTTTCTCATCACGCGGCCAGTCATTCTCGCCTGTCGCCGTGTTGAAATGATCTAGGTCGTCCTCTCCGTAGGTACTGTCCTCGAAATACAAATCCGTGAGGCTGATCGCTGATGGGCTGTATCTCTCCACTAGCTCAGTCACCAGATCGATGATCCTGTCTCCGAATTCTCCTTTGACCAGGGCTGTGAGGCTGGGGAGAGTTGTTTTCGCGTGACCCTCGGTGTCTATGCCCGCGAATTTAGGACACTTCTCGAAGAATCTCTCGGCCTGGGCATCGACCACGAGGACGATTTTTTGTCCGGGATCGTCGTCTCCGGAAAAGGTGTTGATGGCATCCCGCAGCGGGTCCTTGTCGCCGTTTTCTCCGAAGTCGGAAGACCAGCTGCTTCTATCCTGTGAGGGGAAAGCGGTCCAGTCCACCCGGCCGGCGACGAGCCCGACCTTGTTGATCCTTGCCTTCTCGCACCAGCTAGCCAGCTCCTTGTGCCGGTCGGTCCCAGCCGTGACATCCGGCATCGCGACGCCGATCATCCGGTACTTCGGCACCGTGCTTCCGTCGTCACCGTGCGCGGCCAGTCCCCCCAGCGAGGCCAGCGCCAGCCCTCCCAGGGGCACGGTCAGGACTACACGCCGATTCAGCTTTCCCGGATTCTCATTCATAGTGACATATCCAATCTCGCGATTTCTTGGGGTGTGGTGAAGTTTTTGGATGCAAGTCATTGTCGGAGAGACTGCCATTCCGGCATATGACTGCCGGGCAAGGTGCCTTCCGGGCAGTGGGCTACTGATTCTCGATTCGGGAAGTCGTCCAGAAATAAACAAGACGCAAGGGCAGACATCAATCGCCGCGCATTCCGGCGATGGCCACTTCCTATGTTGTGCTCAACGCTGCCCCCAGCATAGGGGGATGCCGGAGGGAGACGCAATAGGGTGCCGTTGTGCCGAAGTACGGGATGGGCCAATCGGGGATCTTAAAGTGTAAATAGTTGTAGATAGAACTATTTCCCGGCGTATCGTCCTGTGAATTCCCCTTGGTCACGCCGGGCTGGCCGTTCCCCTGGCTGCCAGCCCGGGGTGCTCAGCCGTAGGACGGCGCGGAGCCAGGTCCACTACGTCAGCGCCGCGAGAGCGGTCCGGCTGCATCGTGCGGTGGAGGTGCTGCGGGAGCAGATCGAGGTGCTGGACTTCACCGCGCGCACCGCTCTGGTCTACGGATCACTGCGAGCAGATCTGGAATCATCTGGTATGCCCATGTCGCCTTTGGACACATTGATTGCCGCAACGGCCCTGGAGCACAGGCAGGATGACGCGGACATTGTTCTCGTGACAAGCGACCATGCCTTCTCTCGTATCCCGGGACTCATAGTCGAAGACTGGACCGTCGAGTCGAGCGGCGAAGGGCAGTGAAAGTCGTGCCGTAAGACGTGGTGCCGCCGGGAGCCTGGGTCCTAGGATCTCGCCGTGCTCGCTCTGGCGTTGCTTGCGGAACATCGCCAGGTCACGAGCCTGCCGGATCTCATCTTCCCTCGTTGATGAACTGCTCGGCGTCGGTTTTCTGCGGATAGTTGGGCAGCGGCGCTGGGGTGTCTTCGATGAAGGAGAGCAAGCTCTGCAACACCTCGGGGCTGTTCAACGAGTGGCCCATCCCCTGGAAATACTGGGTGCGCTCGATTGCCGGATAGGCGTGGAGGTAGGCCAGCTGCTCCTTGCGCCCGACATAGGAGCATTCGCCGAGCATCAGCATCGCCGGCACCTTGGTCTGGCTGAACCGTTCCAGGTCGAGGGTGTTCATGGTGGTGGCGACGCGGATGTTGGTCACCATGTTGACACGCAGTGGGTTGCCTTGGAGCATCACCTCTCCGGCTTTGTCCTTGCAGACGGTGTACCGGACCAGGTCCAGCTGCTCCTGCTCTGTCTGCGCGGCTACCGTCTCCTCCTGCGAGACGAAGAGGCTGCTGGGGGGCAAAGCCACTCTGAGCATGACGCGAGGAGCTGAGACGACCGAGGGCAGCCTCCCACCGAACTTCGGCGTGGCCTGAGGCGGGGTGCCGGGCACATGGGCATTGGCGTAGTCGTTGGCGTTCGTGATGGGCAGGCCTCCTGGCTCGGAGAACACCGCCTTCGTGAGATGGGGTTGGATGCGCTCGTCGGCGAGGGCACTCGCAAGCAGTGTGGAGCCATACGACTGGCCGATCGCCGTCAGGTTGCTGCTGGGAATTCTCGCGATGACCTCGGCCAGGTCGTCGATGTTGCGTTGATGTGAGTACTCCTCGGGACGCAGCAGGCCACTCATACCGCCTCCGGCCTGGTCGTAGGCGTAGACCTCGTAGCCGTGTTCCGTCAGCCCGCTGAGGAATCGCAGGTTGCTGGTGCCGATCATTCCTCCCGGACCACCATGGATGTACAGCACCGTGCCCTTCGGCTCCCCGGGCACCTGGGAGGGCAGGTGATAGGAGGCGATCCGGCTGCCGGTGCTCAGATCCCAGTACTCAGGCGACACCCCGGGCGGGGTTGCCGGCGGCATCGCCGACGGGTCACCCAGCGGCACGCACAGGTAGCCGAACAATGCCAGCTGCGCGCCAGCCAGCAACCCAATGAAAACGGTGCGGACCGGTCGCCTCCTGATCTGGCCACGCAGCCCTCGCCACACGATCAGGACCACCAGGCCCGTCGTCAGTACCAGCGCCAACAGACCGCCCCAGACGCCATTGGTGAGCAGCAGCATCCCATAGAACAATGGGATCGGAACCACGACCAACAGCAGCCAGACGCTGGTTAGCACCTTGAGGATCTTCATGTCTGCAAGCCAATCGCATCCATCCGCCGGGCTGCATCAGGCTGGTAACTGATTCTGCCCTGAGATTCCCTTAGCGAGAGCGCCGCCGTGTTGGCGTCGAGGCCTGTCAAGTGGGGTTCAGCCGTTTATAAGAAAGCTCTCATGTCGGCCTCATGGGCCACCTCATCATCGGTTGCGAAGCTCATACCAGTCCCCGAGAACGGGGACTGGAGAGAAAGGCAACGATCATGGCGGATACCTACCGGGTCCTGCTGTACAGCCATGACTCCCTAGGCCTGGGGCATGTGCGACGCAACCTGACCATCGCTCACCACCTGGTCAGGCATCTTCCCGAGGCCACCGGGGCCCAAGTGGCGGGCCTGCTGGTCTCGGGACTCGCTGACGCCTCCGGATTCCCCCTGCCCGAGGGGTTCGACTGGCTGACCATTCCCGGGGTCACCGGCACCATCCACGGCTACCGGCCACGACGCCTCCCCGGCGCCACCGGCGAGCTGATCAAGCTCCGCTCCCAGCTGCTGGAGGGCGCCCTCCTCGGCTTCAACCCCGACCTGGTGATCATCGACCGGCACATCTACGGCGTGATGAAGGAACTCCAGGAGCCGCTGCTGAAGCTGCGCATCCTCAACCCCAGCGTCAAGGTGGTGCTCGGCCTGCGTGAGGTCCTCGACGACCCGCAGATGGCAGCCGTGGGATGGGAGCGCCTCGGGCCTCCCGAGCAGCTGCGCGACGTCCTCGACGAGATCTGGGCCTACGGCGACCCCGACGTCTACGACCCCACCACCACCGGCGAGATCCCGTCTGCTCTGACGGACCGCATCCGCTTCACCGGATACCTCGCCCACGACCGCCACATCGGTGAGGACAGCGAACCCCTGGCCCCCCGGCCCTTCGTCCTGACCACAGCC
>ERZ773067.1727-NODE-1727-length-11429-cov-3.461052_pt1 | contig 11429 bp, 11 predicted proteins | sample MGYA00580622_ERZ773067 | MGnify/ENA primary metagenome ERZ773067 (study PRJEB29015, sample SAMEA2737998) | human oral metagenome | biome: human oral; feature: human-associated habitat; material: dental | place: China | collected 2113 ...
TAAGGGGCGGATCAACACCCAAAACTCCTCTACTTTTGAAGACTCTCGTGGATTTTATCCTTAAAATGATAGCTACGAATAAGCAAATTGCCGTCTTTTCGCCAAGAATCCCGACATCGTTGCACAACACACTTGGCCATTACAACGATACAACTTATATTCGCGAAAAGCAATTGTCTACTATCATAGAAAAATAATTCAAACAATGGTATAGCAACAGTTTCGGAGCCACCTTTGTTTCGCTTTTGTTTTCTCGCTTTGTCGTCTCCAAGAGCCTACGCCCCATATTGCGTTGCACGCGGCACAGAGAAAACACGCGTTGAGCCCCCCCTTATTCTCCACGGATGCGTTTCCGCTGTCACTCCTCCGTTTCACCTCCTCCTTCCATGGCCGGTGGAAACTTTGACGAATCGGATACAGCTCAACCCTCATGCAAAAACAACCGCTCCTCAGCAAAGTCTGCTTTCCCGTTGTTTTTCAACCTACCATTTCGAGGTATCAAAAAGTTTTTATACCGGTGCACCCGGCATTCGCAAATCGACTCCCAACTCAAGACAGCCGCGCGCACCAAAAATCATTCTGCCATAAAACTCATCCTACATATGAAATTCTACACCACCCCTACCCTCCGAGAAATTAAGCTCAATGCTGAACCCGTAATGAACACTCTTTCTATGGAAAAGCTCGACATTACGAAAAAGACACAGGTGCTCACCCAAGAGGACTATGTCAATCCCATTTGGGGAGAAGCCGAATCAACAGACGATGCCACCTCGGCCTTCGGCGACTTCACGGATTTCTGATCCCACCCCATCCGGTTTTTACCATGAGCGCATCGCCATCCGGTTGTGTCCATTGTTGTGCGGAAACCACTCATTACGCACCCCAATGATCTCAGGCTTCAAAAACAAACCAGCCTTGCGCTCTGCAAAGACGGCTCAGACAATACATTTGTCTGAGCCGTCTTTGTTTTCCTCCACCATGAAAGAGACCACCACTTGCCCGAAACTTCGACAAACCACTCCATGGCGCGCCGCTCACTACTCTTCGAGCGAGAAAAAGTAGGGAAGAAAGCAGAAAAAGCGCCCCACTTTCTGTCGAAACTCCACAACTATTTTCCGAAAAGCCCACGTTTTTTTCGGCTCGATGACGCACGCGATGCTCCCAACGTCGAAAAATGCGGTGAAAAACAACACATTTTTCGTCCTGTCGTTTGTTCTTTCGCGCTTTCCTCCCTAACTTTGCGCACACATGTCAGCAAAGCTCCGCACCCTCCGTCGGCAAGTGGCACTGGCTTGGATCATGCTCCTCGCCCTGCTGCCACAATTGGTGGTGAAGTCCCTTCACTACCACGACAGTGTGCCGACTTGCACCACGGTAGAGACCGCCGCTCAGGGCACCGCGACGGTGTGTCTCGACTGCTTGCGCGAAGCCGCGGCACAAGCCGCACGGCAAGGCCTTCGCAGCGCAAGTGGCACGACCGCCTTGCCCCAAGGCGTGGGCAAAAAAGCGGCCAAATGCCGACATCACAACGATCAACAGGGACAAGACTCAGGCGACCGACACCGAAATTGCAGCATTTGCCATTTCCTGCCCTCGCCTTTCACCGTTCCCACGGTAGCCCAATTTTGTTTTTTCGTTTCCACACCGGAAACACCCTTTCTTTGCGATAGCCCCTCGGTCTATCACACGGTGACGGAACGCGCAGTGTTGCGCGGGCCGCCCCACGTTTAGTTTTTTCTCCCCTTTTTCTTTTCAGCGTTCGCCCGTTTCCGCGGCGTGAGTGCGGAGTGTAGATTCACTGCGTTCTCCCTTCTGCGCAAAACGGCCTGCCGATGAGATGTCGCACGGCTTCATTGCCCGCACTCCCGCCTTCTGACGGTCACCGGAGTCGGGCTGCACGCCGTATTCTCCTGTGCTGTAACCGGCGTATCGGAAGAAGCGGCTCGTCGGCGGCAGTTCGCACAGGCCTCCCTTCGTCCCCTCGGCGCGCCACCTCAGTGAGCGCATGGCAGAAGGGGGCGCATGATGCTTTCGCCTCGGGCAAAATCTTCACGACGTGTGCCCCACCTTGCTTTCCCACTCATCGGTCGGGAAAGCCGAGAAGTCCTCTCCCCATGCGCCCTACACCACGCAGTCCGGCTCAGGACAATAGCCGCCGGCAGTCGCCCGCCGCACGAAAACGCCCCACCCCAGAACGCCTTCTCCTACTGCCCCGCAATGGCTCGACCACTGCGGAGCTTCCTGCCCATTGTATCCCTTATTTGCATGTCCAAGATTCTTATTCCCAGCCTTCTTTTCTGCGCCGCCGCGGTCATTCCCGCCGGCTTGCGCGCCGCCGAACCCCAACCGGTGGGTGCGCCGCGCTTGCTCATCACCGATCGCGACACCGGTCTCCCCGTTTCGGGCGCCGTGGTGCGCCGCGGCAGTCAATTGTGGCGCTCCGACGCCGCCGGTCTGCTCGTGCTCAACGAGAAATCCCTCCACGGCGACAGTCTCACCGTGAGTGCGGTGGGTTATGTCGACCGCCGCATTGCCACCGACGAGGTGCGCAGCCACCGCCCCCTGCGTGTGGCGCTCACCGCCCTGACCAACCGCCTCAACGAGGCCGTGGTACAGACCGGACGCATCATCCATTCGAGCAACACCGCCACGCAAACCCTCTCGGCCGCCGAAGTGCAGAAAAATCTCGGCAGTTCCTTTGCCTCCACCCTCGAACAGATCAAAGGAATGAGCATGGTGCAAACCGGTGCCACCATCGCCAAACCCGTGCTCCACGGCATGTATGGCACGCGCCTGCTCATCATGAACAACGGCGTGCGCCAGCAGGGACAACAATGGGGCGTGGATCACGCGCCCGAACTCGACGCCAACACCGCCGGCCGCATCAATGTGGTGAAAGGCGCAGAGGCCGTGCGCTACGGTTCGGAAGCCCTCGGCGGTGTGATCCAACTCGATGGCAAAGCCCTCCCCTATATGCGTTCGCAGCCCCAAGGCAACGTCTCGGCACTCTACGGCAGCAACGGCCGACGCCTCGCCCTGACCGGAACGGCCGACGCGGGTCTACCCTTGGCGGGCGGCCGTGCGGCGTGGCGCGTGCAGGGCACGTACATCAACGGCGGCGATCGTTCCACAGCACGCTATCTGCTCAACAACACCGGCCTGCGCGAAGCCAACGGGTCGGTGGCCTTCGGGTGGAAACGCGACCGCTTTGAAGCCGATGCCTATTACAGCCTCTTCTCCACCCGCATCGGCGTACTGTTCAGTGCGCAGATGGGCGACGAACAACTGCTGCGCGAACGCATTCGCATCGGCCGCCCGACGGAAGTCTACCCTTGGACGCGCGAGATCGACTACCCTTACCAAAAAGTGGTGCACCAAGTGGCCAAACTCCACACGCGCTATGCCCTTCCCACGGGCGGCACGCTGGAATGGCAGGCGGCCTATCAGCACGACGACCGCCGCGAGTTCAACCAGCGGCGCAACTTCCGCTCGCACGTGCCCACCCTCGACTTGCAATTGGAGAGTTTTCAAACCGACGGCCGTTGGCAACAGTCGTATGCCGACCACTGGACGACCGAAGCCGGCCTGTTCTATGCCAATGTCAAGAACACCAACACACCGGGCACGGGCGTGGTGCCGATCATCCCCAACTATGTGCAGCAAAATGCCGGGGTCTTCGCCATTCAGAAGTATTCCGGCCACGAATGGGGCGCAGAAGCCGGTGCGCGCCTCGACCATCAGCGCCTCAACGCGCGCGGCATCGATCTCTACGGCCGCCCCTACGGGAAACTCGACCATTATAACAATGTCACCTACACCCTCGGTGCACACGCCCACGTCTTGCCGGGGCTGGATGTGCTGACCAATGTGGGATCGGCCTGGCGCGCGCCGCACGTCCACGAGTTGTACAGCAACGGCGTGGAGCATTCGAGCGGACTCTTCGCACGCGGCAACGCCGGCTTGCGGCCGGAAGTGAGCACGAAGTGGGTTACTTCGCTCCGCTTCTCGCGTCCGCGCTTCTCGGCCTCGGTCGACGGCTATGTGCAGTGGATTGACAATTACATCTTCGACGCGCCCACCTCGGAAGTCATCACGATGGTGTCGGGCGCTTACCCCGTTTTCCAATATCGTGCCACCGATGCGTTCTTCCGCGGTGTCGATGCCGAAGCCAAATGGCAGGTTTTGCCGCGTTTGACGGTAGAAGGCGGCGCGGCTTGGGTGCGTGCCGACGACCGCGCGAAGCAAAAGCCGCTGCCTTTCATCCCTTCCTTCCGACTCTCCGACGCCGTGACGCTCCGACTCGGCAGCGTGGCGCACTTGCATGACTTCTATGTGAAGGCCTCGCACAAATATGTGGCGAAACAAACGCATTTCGATCCCGCCACCGACTTGATCGCCTTCACCCCCGCGGCCTATCATCTCTTCGGCGCGGAGGCCGGCGTGAATTGGGTCTTGCCCGACGGCCGAAAAATCAAGTTCCTGCTCACGGCCGACAATCTTTTCAACCGCGAATACCGCGAATACACCAACCGTTTCCGCTATTACGCGCACGACCTCGGCCGCGATGTGCGTTTCCTGCTCACTTGGGAGTTTTAAGTCCCGCGCTGACCTCTTATTTGCGCGAACTTGCGTCTAAAAACCACCCTTTCATCGAATATTTTGCGCTATGCGAATCCATCATTCCCTCCTCTTTTCCCTCCTCCTCGGCTGCGCTGCGCTGCTCCCCGCGGCTTGTTCGCTCGAACCCGAAGCGCCCGTGGACGAACGCCGCAGCAAAGACCACGGCGACCCCACCCGTGTCGAACTCACCCTGCGCCACGGCGCGTGGGACGGCACGATTTTCACCCCCGATGCGGGCGAAACGGCCGACACGCGCGAACAAACCATCACCTATGCCCTGCAACCCGAATTGGGTTGGGCGCCCTTGGCCGGCACGCCTGCGGGTTTCCAAGTGCGCCGCGCCGAAGGGGCGCAACATGCCTACGAGTTGCGCATCCGCTACTTCGACTTGGCCGGCGAAGACATCACCCGCCAATTCATCGACAACGGGCAAGACAAAATTCACCAGCACTTTTTCATCCCCGATGCCGTCTTCACGCCCGACAGCGTCGCCCGCCCGGACGAACAGCGCAGCGATCGTGTCTACCACTACACCTACGCCGACACCACGCCCTGGTATGACGAGCTTTCCACCCCCGGCACGAAACTGACGGGCGACGTCAACCCGATAGGCTTCAAGGGCATTTTCCAATTCAAGGAGGCGCGCGACCTGCACATCTACATTCGCCTGATGCACGCCCGCGTTTCTAAGTTCAGCAAGCGCAATCACAGCCTTTCGCCCTTCTATGCGCCCACTCCCGGGCAGTTGCAAGAAGACGCGTGGGACATCGCCATGCGCTTTCCCGTGAAAAGCCGATAAAACCTACACTCACGCGCCGAAATCCCGATTTCATCGCGCGTATCCTCACCACAACGCTAATCCTTCATCTCAATTTTCAGCCCTATGATTCGTAAAATCTTTGGCGTGCTCCTGCTCGCCGCCACCGCTTTCGCCTTCGGCGCTTGCCAAAAGGACAACAACGAAAATCCGACTCCGAAACCCGCGCCCGAAACCCACACCGGCGCAGAAGTGGAACCCGTGCGCGCCGAACTCACCCTCGCCGGCGGGCACTTTCACGGCGTGGCCTTCCACCAAGACGCCGACGCGAAAGGCATCACTTACAAGAAAGCCGTGCAACACCTCACCTTTGTGCGCAAAGGCAACGCGTGGGAAATCGAAAAAGGCAGTGCCGAAGCCTTCCGCGTGCTGAGTTCCACGCAATATCTCTATCCCTACGGACTTTGGATCAAGTATTACGATGCGAAAGGCCGAGACGTCACCGCCACCATCGCGGCCAACGGCGAAAGCCGCACGCACCAGCACTTTTTTGTGCCGGCCGACGTGAAGCCCACCTTCGACGGCAAGGCCGAAAAAGACGATCAAATCGCCGATTCGCTCCTCAACTATGTCTATATGGACACCAATCCCACCGACGGCATTCTGAAATCGACCACCGACAAGGCAACGGGCAAAACGATTCCCGCGGCGAAACTCACCGGCTCGAAGGTGATCGGTCAAAATGCTCTCGGCAACATTTTCGAACCGCTCAACCCCATCGGCATGAAGGGCTTCTTCCAGTTTAAGAAGCCGCGCAAATCGTTCGTGCTCACCGTGACGCTCTTCCACTTCGACGGCGATGCGAAATTCCCCGGCGGCAAACCTTCGCCTTTCTTCGCCCCCACGGCCGGACAATTGGCCACCGGTCACCGCGAAGTGGTGCTCCGCGTGCCGTTTGTGGTCTACGCCTCGCGCGAAGAAACGGGCGAATGGGAAACCCTCGACGCAGTGCCTTACGCGAAACTCCGCCCGGCCGAACAGCACTTGGTGCTTTCCACCGCTCGCGCCTACGGCATCTCCGAAGAACTGGCCACGACCGACTGGTTCGCCCACATTCTCGGCGAAGTGGACAAGGAGAGCGGCGCGCTCTGGTTCTGATTTTCTTTTGGACTGCGCCACTGCATACTTTGCCCTCCCCCTTCCTCCCCGATAAAACCACTCATTTTGTCGAAAAGGCCGGAGAATCGCCCGATTCATCGGTGGCATACTGCCGCAGCGCGCTGCTTGCCGACAAAAGTCCGCAGGTTTTCGCGAAAAGTTGGGGACTTTTCTCAGAAACACCGCATGTTTTTCCGAAAACGTGCGGTGCTTTTGTTTTTCGGGGCGGACGCGAAGGACGAAAAGCCCCTAAATGTTTGTCTTTCCGCCGATAAACGTGTAAATTTGCTCATCAGTAAACTCCTTTCTTATGAAAATAGCACTCATCGGATACGGCAAGATGGGCAAAATGATCGAATCCATCGCCCAATCGCGCGGGCACGAGATCGTGGCCATCATCGATGTCGACAACCGCGCCGACTTTGACACCGACGCTTTCCGCTCGGCAGAGGTGGCCATCGAATTTACGACTCCCACCTCGGCCTACGACAACTACCGACAAGCCTGGGCACAGGGCGTGAAGGTCGTGAGCGGATCGACCGGTTGGCTCGCACAGCACGAAGCCGACGTGCGCCACGCTTGCACCGTCGAGGGGCACACGCTCTTTTGGGCATCGAACTTCTCGCTCGGCGTGGCCATCTTCTCGGCCGTGAACAAATACTTGGCACAGATCATGAATGCCTATCCCGACTACGAGGTTTCGATGGAAGAGACGCACCATGTGCACAAACTCGACGCGCCTTCGGGCACCGCCATCACGCTGGCCGAGCAAATCGTGGAACGATTGGATCGGAAAACGGCGTGGGTGAAAGGCGAGGTGCACGAAGCCGACGGCTCCGTCACGGGCAGTCGCGCCAACACGCCCGACACGCTGCGCATCGACGCAGTGCGCCGCGATGAGGTGCCGGGCATCCACACGGTGACCTACACTTCGGAAGCCGATAGCATCACCATCACCCACGATGCCCACTCGCGTCGCGGGTTTGCCCTCGGGGCGGTGCTCGCGGCCGAATATACGGCGAAGCACACCGGTCTGCTTTCGACCGACGACCTTTTCGATTTCTAACCAACGACTCTCTTTTCGGTCGACCGAACGCGGTGTGACGGCACACTGCGCGAGGGCGGAACGCGCCGGCACCGAACAACCGCCGAAGGGCGAACAGCCGACCACGAAACGGCGCGCACCGAAACCTGAATTTACCGATCAAAACTTATGGATAACAAGGCCAAAATCACCACTCGACAGTGGATCACGCTCGGCATTGTCCTCTCGCTCTATCTGCTCTTCCTCTATTGGGTGGAATCGTGGTGGGGCTTGTTGCTCGTGCCCTTCATCATCGATTTCTACACCACGCGTTTCATCAACTGGTATTGGTGGCGCGACTCGAACAGCAGCGTGGTGCGCCTCATCATGGGCTGGATCGATGCCATCGTCTTTGCTTTGGTGGCCATCTACTTCATCAATCTCTATTTCTTCCAGAATTTCGTCATCCCCTCCTCGTCTTTGGAGAAAACGCTCTTGACGGGCGACTATCTGCTGGTGTCGAAACTGAGCTACGGCCCGCGCATTCCGCAAACGCCGTTGACCATGCCCCTCACCCAGCACAATCTGCCCCTGTGGTTGGGCGGCGGCAAGAGCTACCTCGAATGGCCGAAGTGGGACTACCGTCGTGTGAAAGGATTCGGGCAGGTGCAGACGGGCGACATCGTGGTTTTCAACTACCCCTCGGGCGATACGGTGGCCAACAACTTCCAAGCGCAGGATTACTACCAGTTGGTCTACTCCACCGGTGCGCAGGCGCTCGGCGTGACTGAGCCGGTCGACACGCTTTCGCCCGCTTTGCAGCGCGTGGCCTACGAAAAGATCTATGCCGTGGGGCGCAACTTGCTCCACACCCGGCCGGAGGTGGGCGGCATCCTCACCCGGCCGGTCGACCGCCGCGAGAATTATGTGAAACGCTGTGTCGGCGGCCCGGGACAAACGTTGCAGATCAAGCACAACGTGATCTATCTCGACGGCCGCGCCCAACCGCAACCGAAAGATGTACAGTTCAACTATCTCGTGCACTTCAACCGCCCGCTGACGCCCGATTTCTGCAAAGAAAACGGCATCACGGCCGAGGATCTCGAGCGCAACGAGGCCGGCACGGTGACCATGCCGCTGACCGAAGACTTGCGTAGCAAATTGGAGCGCATGCCCGACTTCTGCGACAAGCCGATGAAAGCACCGAGCTTCGACCAATGGCTCTTCCCCCTGAACATGGCAAAGAAATGGACCGTATCGGACTACGGCCCGCTGTGGATTCCGCAACGCGGCGCCACGGTGCAGCTCACCTTGGCCAACTTGCCGATGTATGAGCGCTGCATCGCGGTCTATGAGAACAACCGCCTCGAGGTGCGCGGCGAGCAAATCCTGATCAACGGCCGCCCTGCGAAGAGTTACACCTTCAAAATGGACTATTACTGGATGATGGGCGACAACCGCGACAACTCGGCCGACTCGCGCTTCTGGGGTTTTGTGCCCGAAGACCACATTGTGGGCAAACCGCTGATGGTGTGGATTTCGCTCGACAAAAACTACGGCCTTCTCGACGGCAAAATTCGTTGGAACCGCTTCTTCAAGTGGGTGGCCGACATCCAATAAACCGATACTCGGTGAGCTTTTCGCCTGTCTCCACAGACTGACGCCGCACTGCTCCCTTCTCTGCCGCCGCAGCTCCGCCACGTGCCGAGCGGCGGCGGCCGTTTTTGGCCGACTGCGCCCACGGGCTGCGCCTTCTTTCCCCCTTTTGCACGATGATTCATCTCCTTTCTTCGGCCTATCTCGGGCCTATACATTATTATACGAAGCTCTTCGCCGGTTGCCCCGTGATCGAGGAGCGTTGCGATCACTATGTGAAGCAGACCTATCGCAACCGCTGCCTGATCGCCACGGCCGACGGCGTGCTGGCGCTCACCGTGCCGGTGCAGGGGCGCAGCAAAAGCGAGGGCGGCGACTCGAAGACGCCGATGCGCGAGATGCGCCTCTCGGAACACGGACGCTGGCGCGAGATGCACCTCAACGCGCTGACGGCGGCCTACGACCGCACGCCGTATTTCGAGTATTACGTGGACGAGTTTGCCGAAATCTATCGTACGCCCTTCGAGCGGTTGGTTGATTTCAACGCGGCTTTCCAGCGATTGGTGTTGCGTCTGCTCGACATCGAGCCGCAATGGAGCGCCAACGAGGGGGAGTATCTGCTCGCCGAAGCGATGCCCGGCTGCATGGATTGGCGCGAAAAGATTCGTCCGAAGGTGTCGCCGGATTTCGACCCCACGTTTCGCCCGGTGCCTTACTATCAGGTGTTTGCTGACCGCAACGGTTTTCTGCCGAACCTGAGCATTGTGGACTTGCTCTTCAACCTCGGTCCCGAAAGTCGGCTCGTTTTGCGCGATTCCACCGTGGCCGGCTCCGAAAAGTAATGACGGCCTGCCCTCGGTGGTCGGTCATTAGTGCGAAAACGGGGACGACAGTGCCGGCGTGGCGCACCGCCATTAGCATAACGAGGAAGTCAAGGGCAAAGGATCGAGCTGCGTTTTTCGTCGTTGGCGACAATGGGTGAATAGAAGGCTCAACCTAAAATGAGCCGTGAGTTTTTTAAGAAGATAAGCGATATGGTATATGTACTTTTGCTACGAGGAATCAATGTAGGCGGAAAGAACAAAGTGATTATGAGTGAACTGAAGAAGAAGCTTTTGGATGAGGGGTTTGAAAAAGTGGACTCTTACATCAATAGCGGAAATTTGTTTTTCAGCAGTGCACTCAGTCCCGAAAATTGTATCTCGAAGATTGCACGATTATTAGACCGAAACTACGATTTCTCTATCCCATTTGCTGTGATAAGCAGAGAGGAGTATTTAGAAGAAAGAGCTGCATTGCCAGATTGGTGGCAAGGAGACTTGGCAAGAAAAGATGTTCTTTTTGTTTCCAATGGCATGGACAAATCAGCCATTGTGGATTTCATCAACGAATCCGAGTTCCACAATGAAATCGTTCATCTGGGCAAGAATGCGATCTTCTGGGGAAAATATGATGAAGCAGAATATCTGAAATCAACCTACCATAAGCAACTCACGAAACAAGTTTTTTACAAGTACATTACGATCAGAAACGGAAAGACCTACGAAAAGATCGCAGACATCCTGGAGGGAAAAGGGTGAGGCTACCCACCAATCGCTGCAAACGGCCATAAAAAAGAACCGCCGCACTCGAAAACGTATTCGAGTGCGGCGGTTTTTGATGCCACCTGCGCGCGTTGTGACGCGGCAAGGGCGATGTGTAGCGAAAATCGGCCTTAGGCTTTGGGCGCGACGGCTTTCAGAATCTGTTCGGCGTGGATTTTCGTGCGAATCTGTCCGGGCGTGAAGATGCGTTCCACACATCCCTGCTCGTCGATGAGGAAGGTGGTGCGCAACAGGCCGACGGTGATGCGGCCGTAGCGATTCTTTTCACCCCACACGCCCATGGCTTCGATGAGGCGCTTGTCGGTGTCGGCAATGAGGGGGAAGGGCAAGGACTGGGCGGCGGCAAACTTCTGATGGCTCTCGGCCGAATCGGCGCTTACGCCCAAGATGTCGTAGCCCAAGGCCTGCAATTCGCCGAAATGATCGCGCAGCGAGCAGGCTTCGGCCGTACAACCGGGGGTGGAATCCTTGGGATAAAAATAAAGTATGACCTTGCGGCCGGAGAAATCGCTCATGCGCCATTCGCGTCCCTCTTGATCGACTCCGAGAACTTCGGGTACTTTGTCTCCAATTTGCATAGTGATAATATATATATTGTGATGTTGGGATGAGACAACAAAGATGCACATTCTTCGGCGTTCCACCAAATGAACGGAACCTTAAAGCG
>ERZ773067.1728-NODE-1728-length-11422-cov-11.794317_pt1 | contig 11422 bp, 6 predicted proteins | sample MGYA00580622_ERZ773067 | MGnify/ENA primary metagenome ERZ773067 (study PRJEB29015, sample SAMEA2737998) | human oral metagenome | biome: human oral; feature: human-associated habitat; material: dental | place: China | collected 2113 ...
GATTTTGTCTCAGCATACCACCAGTCAGTACCCGCTCGCTTGCTGGGATAGGCCATAAATAGTCGCGGTTTTCCTCCCAAGTGATGGCGATGTTGCTCAGGGCATGTATGTTCCCCGATGTATTGTTGGTAAGTATGATGTCCTTACCGATTTTGAACGCCGCACCTTTGAAATTTCCCTTGGTTGTAGTGTATAGCAACACATCGGCCTTTCCATCTCCATTCATGTCATATTCGCCCGGACCGGGGAAGTAACAACCTTCGAATTCCTTGGTCAATTGTTGCCCTTCTTTCCAACGGAAGATATCCCACAAGCGGAATCCTTCCAATGCAAGCTCCACGGTACGCTCGCGTCTTATCTCCAAGATGACACCGGTGTTCGCACTTCTTGTGACATTCGGATAATATTGCAAGAGCAGATTGTCCGGATTGGAATTGGCTGCCGCCATATTCAAATGAGGCATACCGACTCTATCCCTTATTCTATTGATTGATTTATCCAAATCAGCCTGTGTCAAAGTGCCGAGCTCAGCCTTTGCCTCAGCAAAATTCAGATAAACTTCGGCTGCTCTAAAAAGCGGATAATCCGTGATGGCTTTGAGTGAACCATCATAGGGCGAAGCATTCACATATTTTATCGGTCGGTAACCTGTTAAAGCACTGAGGTCATTAGCCGTCTCCTTCGTTGCCCCCACCTGAATATATCCGGGACAAAGTACGGTCTGTGCCATGCGCGGGTCCCTGTTTCGGGTTTCTGCTGCATAGTCCATCGTCCTCCAGCCTACCTGATCCTCGAAACGTGTTCCGTCAGCCATCAAATAATGATTCATAAATCGCTTTGTAAAGCTTTGGCGATAGATGATGATGTTGAAAGGAATGCTGTGGCGCACATTTGCAGTATTGCTATGTCTTTTTGCCAGTATAATTTCATCACCGACAGCATCAATGCTATTGAACAATGTCCGATAGGGTTCGGCCCCATTGGTGTAAAGCCTATAGCCACTATTATCAATGAATTGCTCTCCGGCGGCTACAGCTTGTTTTAAGTATTTCTCAGCATCGTTCATGCCACGGTATTTGCGGAATGTTCCTTCATAGAGAGCCACACGACTCTTCAGTGCCAAAGCTGTCCATTTGGTTACACGCACCTGATCTTTCTTTGTTGGGAGCATTCCAATGGCTTTGTCTAAATCCTGCATCACTGAATCCATAATGATTTCCCTGTCTTGACGCGGCTTAGCGAGCAACTTGTCGTCATTAGAGTTCAGTACTTGATCATACCATGGAACATCACCATAGCGTTTCACCTTATCAAAATAGAAATAGGCACGGAAGAAATAGGCTACCCCATCATACTGCTTTCTTACATGCTCGTCAGGACATTGATTGGAGTGCTGGAGATAATAGTTGATATCTCTCAAGCGTTCCCAAGTCCATCCGTTTTCGCTTGCGGCACTGCGTTGTCCCATCAGTGTCTCACCCAATTCAGAACTGATATTGTCATCGGCATTCTGTTTGGCAAGGTCGTCAACATCGGGAAACAAGCTATAAAAATGGTTTGTCCACAACTCGAGCTGCGGCCCGTTCTTGAAATACGTTTTCGGACTAAGCGTATCTTCTGGAGCCAAATCCAAGTTACAAGAAGAAAAAACGAACAAGCCCAATAAAGTCAGGCTACTGAAAAGATTATTTTTATTCATGATGATACAAGTTTAAAAAGTTATGTCTGCTCCTACAGATATAGATTTAGAGAATCCGTAACCCACACCAGACTTACTTTGGTAGGTAGAAGTACTGTTCACCAATTCTGGGTCAACAGCCTTTGTATATTTCTTCATCGGCGACCAATAAAACAAGTTCTCACAAGCCACGTAGACTCTAGTCTTCTTTAATATTTTATTATTCTTGATGGGTAAGGTATAACCTATGGAAAGATTCTTGAGCCGCAAATAAGCTGCATTTTGTAAATACCGGTCGTTATACACGTTGAGTGCACCTGCACTGTAGGCTTGGTTGCCACGTGGTCGGGGGAAGTATGCGTCGGGGTTAGCTTCTGACCACACCTTGCTTTCAAAGTCAGTCGGAATGAAAGAGACTGACGGCAGGGAATAAGGTCCCCAGAAGGTGTAAGCATATTGGGTCGGATACCAATTCTGCTTACCAACACCTTGGAAGAATATCGAGAAGTCAATGCCTTCATATTCTGCTCCTAAGCGGAAAGAATAAGAGTATCTTGGCAAGTTGTTACCGATAATACGCTTGTCACCAGGATTATTAACCGTTCCAGAACCTTCCGATATGACATTGTCACCATCCAAATCAAGGAACTTCACGTCGCCAGCACGAAGACGGTTGTCTGTTTTTGAGTTATAGACTCTGTTATTTACCGCTTTGTCGTTTATTCTTGCTTGATATTGGGCGGCTTCCTCGTCAGACTTAAACAATCCACCAACTTTATAGCCCCACATGTCGCCCAATGTCATGCCCTCATAATAATCGGATATGAGTTTGTTGGGATTGTCAAACTTAGTAATCGTAGACTTATAGTCGCCTATGGTTGCCGACACATGATAACGTAAAGGTCTGCCTGCAACCTTAAACTGATCGTTCCAGCCAACATATAATTCCCAACCATTCGTACGTAAATCTGCACAATTGGCTTTGGGGGCCTCTGCACCGAAGACAGCGGGTAGTGTCAGTGAATGAGTGAGCATGTCCTTCGTATATCTGATGAAATAATCGGCAGTAACTGTCAACCTGTTTCTCAAGAATGCCAAATCAATACCAAGATTGTAGGTGGTTATCGTTTCCCATGTCAGGTTTGCCGACTTAGGATTCGAAACACTTGCGTAATAAGCTCTATTGAGTCCATCAAAGGTATAGCTCATCGAATTGTCTGTTGAAATCTCGTCGAAATATGCATAAGTGTCAACCTGCTGGTTTCCGAGACTTCCCAATGAGAATCGTAACTTCGCATTATCCCAGAAACGATGGAGCGGTTCGAAGAATTTTTCATCACTCACTCTCCAGCCAAACGAAGCTGACGGGAAGAACCCCCATCTGTCATGGCTTGCAAAACGAGACGTACCGTCCCAACGACCACTTGCCTCGACAAGGTATTTGCCCATATAATCGTAGTTGAGACGACCGAAATAACCAAGCGTACGAAACGCATTGATCTCTTGTGTCGTAACGGTCTCTCCTGTGGCAATGCTCATGGAAGCCAATTCTTTGCTCAGCAAATCATTCTTGGTGACAGAGAGTTCGTTGCTACGATAATCTTCATATTGCATACCACCGACGGCTTTGAAGTTGTGTCGTTTGTCCCATGTGTGTTGATAGGTCCCGTATATGTTAAGGTTATGGTCACGGATATTGACGTGGGTTTCTTGATAATAGTCTTTTATCGTTCCAGACGTGAAAGTCTGCGTGACCCCTTCCTGTCGTGAATATTCAAAAGGCATGTTACGGTAGCTGCGCACACGGTTGCGGTCTTTATAGGCATATGAGAATGTGAATATCAATTCCTTGTTCACTTCCAAATCCAACTGGTTGGTAAGTACCAAGTCTTTGTTTGTACGCCGGTTCCTCGCTTCGTTTGCGGTCAGGAAACCGGCATGGCCCCCACCAAGGGGCGAATTGCCTGTCATCTGATTGATATATTGCACGATCGTCCCGTCAGGATTACGCGGAACAACATTGGGGAACAGATTATAACTGAGGAAATACAGCGTCTGCTGCTCGTCCTTGAAACCTGCATATTTGTATTCAGTCGTATTGAAATTGACATTCCCGGTATAGGTGAACAATTTATTCAGTTTTGCACTGAGCTTTCCACGAAATGAATAGTTGTGGTATTTGTCGTGATATATTTTGAAGATACCATCCTGATCCAGTATTCGTCCGCTTACAAAATAGTTCATTTTGTCATTACCGCCCGTGACGGATACATTGTGTTCGTTCTCTGGACGGGTTTGACGGAAGAAATAATTGTACCAATCAAAGTTCGCATAATACATATAACGTCCTCGGTTATCCGTCATAACCCATGGCCGATTAGGGTTCTCCGTCTTGTCATTCCTTCGGTCCAGCAACATCTGCATGCCTTCGTCATCATAAGAAAGCCATTGCTTGTTGTTATAAGATTGGTAATATTTATTTACCAAAGACACATAGTCATAACCGTTGCGGATAAAATCGGTCGAGGTGGTGTTTCGTTTCCAGCCTATACGCCCGTTATACATAATGGTGGCTTTTCCTTGCATATCCTTACCTTTCTTGGTTGTGATAAGGATAACGCCCGAACTGGCCTTGGCTCCATAGATGGAAGAGGCAGACGCATCTTTAAGTATGGAGACAGACTCAATATCGTTAGGGTTGATTTGGTTGAGGCTCACTTCCATGCCATCTGCCAATACAAGCGGGGTACCGCCATTGATAGATGCCACACCACGAATATCAACGGAATAGTCGGAATCAAGGGAGCCCGAATTGAAGGTCAGGTTCACGGACGGGTCGGCACCTTGCAATGCACCTGCAGATGTGGTGACAGGACGGTTACCGATGTCGTCAGAGCTAATGGTTGCCACTGCACCAGTAAGATTGGCACGTTTCTGCGTTCCGTAGCCTACTACCACCACCTCGCTCAAGGCCTTACTGTCCTCTTGAAGAACTATTTTTGCAAGTTTGTGGTCTAAGGCCTTCAACGTAACGGGTTGAAAACCAATGTAAGATATTGAGATCTCGGCATTCTCGGGCACGTCTGCCAGAACATAGTTGCCATCAAGGTCCGTAAAAGCCCCATTGGTCGTGCCTTTGACCATTACTGTGGCGCCGATAATGGGATCGCCGTTGGCATCTGTGATTTTTCCTGAAACTTTTCTCTTGTTGTCGTTTGAAGATTTGGAGCGGTTCTTTGACGCTTTGGGGTGCACTGTCACGTAATTTCCGTCAATCTCATATTCGCAGTCGGCACTCTGCAGCACGAGCTTAAGCAAATCCAAGGCATCCCCCTCTGTCTTAGAGACGGAGTGTGTGCGTGACGTGTCTATCAATGTAGCGTTGTAGACAATGCGGTACTTCGAGGCTTTCTCGATTTTTTCAAACGCTTGCTTTAGTGTCACTTTGTTCGATCCCAGAGAGACTGTCTGGGCATGAACCGTCATGCAGCCTGCAAGAAAAGCCCCTGCGACAAGGGCCGAGAGTCTTCGTGTGTTCATAAACTTTGACTTTTGATAGTTGGTTTTCTTTTGTTTTTTGGGTTTTCATATTTCTAAAGACCTTAAAAGTTGCCGTTACACCCAACAGAAAATAAAAAATATCAAAAATAAGACCAAGAACCGTAAACCCGAATCCGTTTTTGAAAAGTCTGTCCGTATTGGATAAGTCTCCCGTCGCAGTCGCTCTCGCCGAGAAATCAACCAAATCTATCCAAATATTCCAAATATTTTTATGCATCAATATTTGTTCGATTTGTTTCGATTTGTTCGCTAACGCTCAACAACCCGTGTGTGATTTCTGCCTGCAGAGCACTCTTTTCCTTCGTCATTTATGCACACCGGTTGAGCAGACACACGAGCCGTGCATCCCTACATGCCTCTTGCCTGCAAATCATCTTGATAACAGGACGAATCATAAAGGTCAAAGTTCAATGTTCAAAGTTCAAAATCAAAGTCCCTACATGCCGCACAACAATCAACTTGTTCACCCGTTTGCTCGTCAACTGTCAACTAAATGGATAATCAACGACCTACACTTCGTTTTCCAATCTCAGCTATTTCGTCGTGCAATATGGCTGGTCTCATCGCACAATATGACTCGTATTACCGAGCAATCTCAGCCATTTTACACACGGCAGGCAATATGGTGCCTCGCTCGCCCGTCATGCGTTTACCGACAAACCTCAGTATATGACGACACTGTCTCCATCAATTTTGTATTGGAAATCAGGAAAGATGTTGCCTATGACCCTAAGGGCTCCTTCAAGAGTCTCCCCGCGGTTGAAGTGTGCAGTGACACATTGACGACGGTTCTTCCTTGAACGGATAGAAATTTTAACGCCGTAAACCTCAGAAAGCTTGTTCATCGTTTCTTCCAACGTCATATTGTCAATGGTGATTTGTGCCGTTTTCCATGTGGGCACTAACTTTGGAAGTCCTCTGCCCAAGTTGACGCTCCCGTTCTTCACGTTGTACGAAAGACTCTCGTCTTGCGAGAGCCTGTATGTGGTGTGTCCCTTTTCCGGATAGAGTTCCACGCAGCCGGTTTTCACATAGACGTAGACCTCATCTGTCGTCATGTAGGACGACACGGTGAACGAAGTGCCGATGTCGGTTATATCAAAATAGGGCGTTATAACGTGAAACGGCTTCGCACTATCGTGATGAATGTCGAAGAAAGCCTCACCGACAAGGTAAAGTCTGCGTTCTTTGCCATCAAAGGTTGTCGGATATTGAATTACCGTTCCACCTTTCATATCCACCTTCGTCCCATCGGGCAACACGAATGTCTTGCGTTCTCCTTCTTGGGTATATTTATATTGTAAGGTGAAGGCTTCTGCCTGCTTCATGTTATTAATGACATAAAACTCGGCCAATCCGACGAATATAAGTGCAGGCAGGAAGACTGCTGCGACTTTCAGCCACAAACGGTTTCGCAAGAACATACGCTTTTTCTCTATACGTTCCTCCGTTTCTATCTCATCCCACAATTGCTGATAGGCTTCCGTAGCGATACTGTCGTCTTTCGTCGCTGCCAACCGCCTCAAAATCTTTTCTCTTGTTTCCGGTCTTACCTCATGATGAGCGTAATATGCGATTATTTTTCTTATCGTGTCTGTCATATTAAACGCTTATGATTTGTTTTTCCTTTTTCTAAAATTCATTCTTTTATTCTATAGAGACATATCGGGAACGAGCTACACCCAAAAGAGCGAGACGAACAGTATCAGGAACAGTTCATTTTTAATATCTTTTAGCGCAAGATTGAGATGATTCTCGACCGTTTTCTTCTGTATGCCGAGCCTTGAGGCTATCTCTTCGTTTTTCAGATGCTGCTCTCTACTCATGCGATAGATCGTTTGTCGCTGCTCGGGCATATTCTCTACGACCATTTCTATCAGTAGTTGCGTGTCACTTGCCACCAGATAGTCGTGAGGGGTCACGGCATCCGTTTCCTCCGATATCTTGTCCGAGCCATTATTTTTCATCTTTCTCGAAGACAGATAATCCAGAATGGAATTCTTTGAAAGCATGAAAAGATAGCTGTCCAAGCTGGCGACCTCTAAAAGTCGTGCTCGCCTCAGCCACACTTTCATAAAGATGATTTGACAAACGTCGTCGGCATCCTGAGCATTCTTTAGCAGCATGAGGGCAAACTGATGGACCTTGGGGAAAAAGGTCTGGTGCAATGCCTCGAAAGTGCGTGCGTCCCCCTCTGCCAACTTTTTTATTTCATTCTGATTAAAAATCATGCTTTCTTTTGCTCTAATAAATATTTTCCTGTGACAAAAATACCTAAAATTAGTTAGTTAGCCAAATAAAATAATATTTTTATCAGTATCTCTTATATGAACTTATAAAAAAGATATATATTATTTTTCGGTTTTTTCATTTAACACGGATATATAATGTTTTATTTATCAATCTTTATAATGGTTAACTTCATATTCTTTCCTTTTATTTCCCGCTTTTCCCAAAAGTGTTCCAATCTCTTTATATACCTATAATTTAGCAGCTTGATAACAGTATTCATCATTAAAATTATCAAGCAATGGAATCAAACAGCAATGACAATTACGTGCTGGTCTTGGAAGACCGCACGGAAGTGAAGAATGAGCAGGAAGCGGGTAAATTATCCGTCGTATCCAGTGTTGACGAAAAGGGAAACCTTAAAACAACAGAGGCTGGCGCTGCTAACCAAGCGGCATTCTTGAAGTTCAACAACAAGGATGGACTCCTCAAAAACTTCATGACCAACTTCCTCAAACAGTTCAATAACCCGACTCATTTCGGGTTGTACAAGGTATTGGCAGACAATGTGGAGCAGGGCGTGGACAACCTGCGCACCATGCTCCAAAGCCGCGAAAAGTCCGAAAGCAAGCAGCAGCTGGCTGAGATGGGCATTTCCTTTGAGGATTATTTACCCCATCAGAAGAATGCCACCGCCATAGACCTGGAGAAGGTTGATTGGAAGATGCTTGACAATCTCGGTCTTTCCCGTGAAAGATTGGAACAGAGTGGAGAATTGGAAAAGATGCTCAATTGGCAGAAGAGCAATCTCTTGACGATTGCCGTACCTATTGGCGACACGACCATCTACAGCGAAGCACGCCTTGCTTTCCGCACGGACGAGAGCGGCAATATCGGTTTGGCAATTCATCCTTTGAGAAAAGAACCACAGCTTGACTTTCCCTATATGGGCTACAAGTTCTCTCCCGAAGAAAAGGAGCAACTCCTTGCTACGGGTAATCTCGGTAAAACTATCGAAGTAACTCCCAAGAACGCTGAACCTTTTTCTGCTTACGTCTCTATCGATCCGCAGACCAACGAAATTATAGCCCTGCGTGCTGACCGTGTGAACATCCCCAAGGAAATCAAAGGTGTAACCCTTTCCGATGCACAGTACAAAGAGCTTGTGGAAGGCAAAGCTGTGAAGGTGGAGGGCATGACCGCCAAGAGCGGTAAGACATTCGATGCAACCTTGCAAGTCAATGCCGAGCGAAAAGGCATTGAGTTTATCTTTGGTGACAACAAGAGTTTAAGAGAACGACAGGAACACAAACAGGCTCAGCAGCAAGGCGTACCCCATAAGCTCTGCGGACTGGAACTATCAGAAAAACAGCGTGAAGCATTGGATAGCGGTCGTACACTATATCTAAAGAATATGGTGGACAAACAGGGACAATCATTCAACGCCTATGTTCGCATGGACAAGGAACAGAACCGCCCACGTTTTTACAAGTGGAATCCTGACAAGAAGCAGGAAACCGGCAAGGAAAAGGTAGTTGCTGTAGCCGAAGAGCACAAGACGCAGGTAGCCGTGAATAACCACGGTAAGACCAATGAAGCCACCAAGAACGTGAAAGAACCGCTGAAAACAGGACAGACACAGCCTACTGCCGAGCAGAAGCAAAAGCAGGACGAAAACAAGCAGAAGAAGTCCCGTGGACGTAAGATGTAACCCTTAATTCTATTATCGACTATGACAACTTGTATTATCGCCGAGAAACCCTCGGTAGCCAGAGACATTGCCCGCATCGTAGGGGCAAGCAACAAGCAAGAAGGATATTTGGCTTCCACTCCGTCCGCCGATTTTCAATTGGAAGGCAGCGGTTATCTCGTTACTTGGGCAATGGGACACCTCATCGCCCTTGCCATGCCCGAAGCCTATGGCTTTTCTACCTATAAAGCCGAAGACTTACCCATCCGTCCCAATCCATTTCAGTTAGTGGTACGACAAGTACGTAAGGACAAGGAGTATATATCAGACCCTGCAGCATTGAAGCAACTCAAGGTGATACGTTCCTGCTTTGACAAGGCAGACCGCATCATCGTTGCCACCGATGCAGGGCGTGAAGGTGAGCTCATCTTCCGCTATATCTACCAACATCTTGGTTGTAGAAAGCCTTTCGAAAGACTTTGGATAAGTTCACTTACGGACAAAGCCATCCGTGAAGGACTTTCCAATCTTAAACCCGGAAGCAGTTACGACAATCTCTATCATTCCGCCAAGGCAAGAAGCGAAGCTGACTGGCTCGTGGGTATCAATGCGAGTCGTGCGCTGTCTATTGCCCGCAAAGGCGGCTATTCCTTGGGACGGGTACAGACCCCGACACTTGCTATGGTCTGCCGTCGGTACATAGAGAACCGTGATTTTTCTTCCGTACCCTATTGGAAACTGTCTGCTCTTATAGAGAAAGAGGGCGTGTCGCTGAAAGCCGTTGGCAAAGAAGACTATGAGAGTGAAGCATCGGCACAGACTGCTCTCGCTACACTTCGCAGTCAGAGCCGGCTTAAAGTAGAGTCGGTCACAAGACAGGTAACGCATACCTCGCCACCACTCTTGTATGACCTTACTGCCTTGCAGAAGGAAGCCAACAGACACCACGGCTTTTCTGCAGACAAAACCCTCTCGATAGCCCAGAGTCTCTATGAGAAGAAAATCACGACCTACCCCCGAACAGGCAGCCGATACATCAGCGAGGATGTCTTCGAGGAAGTCCCCACCCTGCTACGCAAGATAGGCATGCCACTATCAAATCCACTTAACCGCCATTCTGTGGACAATACCAAGGTTACCGACCACCACGCCATCATCCCAACTGGTGAAACACCATCAGGATTGTCGACAGATGAAGCGACCGTCTACCAGATGGTGAGCAATCGCTTTGTCGAAGCCTTTTCCCCCGATTCAGAGGAAGAACGCATGCTGGTGCGATTCACTGACGGCACCAATACCTTTACTTGGAAAGCATACCGACAAATCTCTTTAGGCTGGAAAGCTGTACAGAAAGGTAAAGAAGTAGAAGCTGAAAAGAAAGAGGATAGCGATGAACAGATTTTGTCTTCATTGCCGACCTTGACTGAAGGTGAAATCCTGCCACTTGTCGATGCAGAAATCACCGAACATAAGACCAAACCTAAACCTCTCTACACAGAAGCAACACTACTTTCTGCTATGGAGAACGCCGGAAAAGAGGTTGAAGATGCAGAAAGCAAGAAAGCAATGGCAGCGTGCGGTATCGGCACACCTGCCACCCGTGCCAACATCATCGAAACGCTTATCCTCCGTGACTATATCCGAAGAGACAAGAAAGCTATCATACCGACAGAAAAAGGCCTAGCTGTCTATGATATTGTCAAGGACAAGAAGATTGCCAATACAGAGATGACAGGCAGTTGGGAACTGGCTCTCGCTGCCATTGAGGCGGGGAAAATGCCTGCGGATAAGTTTTCACAGGGTATCAACTCTTATGTGAGTACCATCTGTGAGGAACTCCTTTCACTTTCTTCTGATCAGAAGTCCTATCCTGTATACCGCTGCCCAAAATGCGGACAGCAGAGTGTCGGTATCTATGCCAAGGTAGCCAAGTGCAGACTTGAAACCTGTGGATTCCACGTGTTTCGTGAAGTCTGCGGCATACATCTCTCTGAAGATAATATCCGTGACTTGATAAGTTCTGGTCGTACGCCTATCCTTAAAGGACTGACCAGTAAGGCTGGCAAGAAGTTCAATGCCCGACTGGTTCTGGGTGAAGACTACGCCACTTCCTTTGAATTTGAGAACAAGAAAGGAAAACAAAAAGGGAGATAATCCCGACAGAAACAACGAGGAACAGATATATGTTGGGAGATATAAGTATTACCTGCCGACCTTTTTACCTCCACTTATTAAAAGAAAACACTATGGCATACAATAAGAAA
>ERZ773067.1729-NODE-1729-length-11417-cov-8.341577_pt1 | contig 11417 bp, 13 predicted proteins | sample MGYA00580622_ERZ773067 | MGnify/ENA primary metagenome ERZ773067 (study PRJEB29015, sample SAMEA2737998) | human oral metagenome | biome: human oral; feature: human-associated habitat; material: dental | place: China | collected 2113 ...
AAAATTAACTCTTATATAATACTCTTTTTTTCTGACACTTTTATGAAATACTTAACGGTATAATTATATCATTTACTTGTTATTTCTCAAATGCAGCGCCTTTAGCTTTAGCGCACTTTGGGTAAGCTCCAATTATATTTAATAGCTAGTAGACGGATAACTAGTACAACAGTAAAAGCACCATATACAGCCTCTCCAACCCAATTAGAAATAACCATTAAGTAATAAACGATACCCCCAATAACACTAGGCAGAGCGTACACGTCTTCTTTCAAAACAGACGGAATCCGTTGAGCCAGCATATCTCGGATAATGCCGCCACCAACAGCAGTAATAGTTCCTAATAAAACAATGAAAATTGGCAACTCTGGATATAGTTTAAATCCTGCAGATGCCCCAGTTACTGTAAAAGATGCCAACCCGACTGCATCGGCCAATAAATAGCTTGCTCGACTACGAGGGCCCATAGCATGCTTGCGATAACGGCTGTTATACATAATAAATACGATAATTGTTACGGAAATAACCACTGTTACATATACTATATTGCGTAATGAGTTCGGTGGAAAATACCCCAAGAGAACATCCCGTACAATACCACCACCGATTGCCGTGGCCAGTGCCAATACAGCCATACCAAATATATCCATTCTCCGCGCCACCCCAACAAGTGCTCCGGAGATAGCAAAGGCAATAGTGCCAATCATATCAAATATATACCAAATAATATCCATAATACCCTCACACAATCTATTCGCATAACTGCGTACACTATGATAGACTTTATGTAAGATATTATACATTAAGAGGTATGAGAATGACAAAAGACATTACACCTATAGAGATTAAAAATATGGATGAGCGTACTCGGGACGAGTATTTCATGGCGTTTGCCCTAGAGGAAGCTCACAAGGCCTATGACTTAGGAGAAATTCCTATCGGCGCCATTTTAGTTCAAAACAATACAATCATTTCACGCCACCATAATCGCCGCGAATTAGATCACGATGCAACGGCTCATGCAGAGGTGCTCGTCATCCGCGAAGCATGCGATGTGCTCAAGCGCTGGCGGTTGACTGGTTGTACCCTGTATGTTACGATAGAGCCGTGTCCGATGTGCGCTGGAGCCATTATCAACAGTCGTATTGACCGTGTTGTATATGGTGCAAGTGATTACAAAGGAGGCGCTGTAGAATCTCTTTTCAATGTACTCTCTCACCCTGGTTTAAATCATGAGCCTGAACTAGCATCTGGTGTCCTTGGTGATGAATGTAGCCAAATCATGAAAGACTTTTTTAAGGAGCGCCGTAAAACACGGAGGAGTACCCAAGAGGCTGAAGGGTCCGCACTCGAAATGCGGTAGGTCGGGCAACCGGCGCGGGGGTTCAAATCCCTCCTCCTCTGCCATATTTTCAAGTGTTGCCCCATGATTGCTTATGATATCGTAGGGCATTTTTTATTAGGGTTTATCTGCTTTATTGATATTCCTAGATATCGCATGACACCGTCATAATCCCCCCGTTCTGCCCCTTTACTGCCCCTTTTTTAGGGCATTCGAAATATAAGGAAATACTAGCCTCACTTAGCATAATCCCCTCTTTTCTTGCCCCTTTTTTATTGGGTCGGAAAATAATACTTTAACCCCATATAATCACCTCTAGCCCTCTCTTGATGCTGATCAACATTAAGAGGGGCTTTTATATATTTGGATATGTCAACAGTATAAGGTGGCGATTTGCCATGTCAGCTAATTCTCTGCCTTTAATTGTCATCATATGTCATCAAATACTTGAGCATTATATAAAAATAACCTTAACATTTATCAACATATATGTGGCTGTCCAGTTAAAGCGCCTCCCCTTATAAGGGTACGAATTAAATACGCCCCCTATTCGAGTTGTTTCAAAATTACACGATGATCAAACGACCTAGATACAACCTAGCCCCTTTTAACCGCATCGGCGGGATGTAAATTATAGCTCGTTTCTAATACTCACAATCCTCTGTATGTAGTATCTCGAGTACCAAAACGGTACTTATTACTTTTTTATTACCATTTTGCGAGGCTTACTTAGTTACATTTTTATATACTCTCTGATGACATGTGATAACGTATGTATATTTTGTAACAGCCTTGTAACCAATGTAACCCTTTTTTTCAACTCATTTCTTATATATATATATATATTTATTTAATTAATTATAGAAAACAGGTTACAAAAGTTACATATGCTATTTTAAAAGTCTTGTGAGTATTTTTTTAGTTACAAATTTAGTTACATTTTAGTCACAACGGCTATTTTTCGGTTACAAGTTGCCACGCTTTATAGGGTTCTGTGCTAGCTGTACCCCTAATTGCTTTATCATTTGTATAGCCTAGCGCTTTCATACGCCTACCAAACTCGTGCTTACCTAGCGACTTATATCCGCTCTCTTTCGCCCAATTCTGATATATCAAATATAAATCTCTAGCAAATACGTCCTTTGTAGATTTTAATATATTGATTTCATCGTCAAACCCTAATGCAGAACCATATACAGGGGTTTTCTGTACATCCCCGTTTTCAATATCTTCTAAAAATTGAGCTACTTGATCATTATCTTTTAAGTATGACTTTGTGAGTACTACTACTCTAGGCGGTTCAGTAAATGCACCTTGTGAACGTAAACGCCGTAACCCCTCTAATGCTCTATTGAGTAATACGGTTAAGCCGTTACTATTCACAATATCATGCACTATATAAGGGCTTGCGATGCTTGTATTTCTGATGCGGTTAGTCATAGGAATAACTACAAGCCTGTCCTGCATCCCTGTAGACGTATCATAAATACGAGGGATAGAATTGCAACTAAAAAATAACTTGGCATGCGGGTTATAACTATATGGCTTACATCCTTTATTTTCTATGACGATTGTATCGCCTGTAACAATCTTTTTAATGTTCGATGTACTTAGAATAGCCCCGCCGTCTATATCATCGCCGATATTGGCAAACTTACCCATAATTTCAGCTAATCGGAATTTATTTCCGTCAATATCAATCAACGCAATATTAGATACATTGACCTCGGTTAATAGGCTTGTGAGTAATTGCAAGAACGAGCTTTTACCGTTACCGCCCTCACCGTATAAGATGAAAAACTTTTGAGCGAATGTATTATTCACAAGACAATAGCCTACTACCTCGTATATAAACCGCATCATTTCCGCATCATCATCTTGGCCACCGAATAGATTGCTCATAAATGTATCTAGTTGATCATGCTCTACTAGATTGGGATTATACTCAACGTTTGTCATGCGTGTTGTAGTCACTATGCTAGGGGCTTTCTCTAGCACCGCATCATTTTCTACATCATATAACGTATTTCTAAATGCTATGATGTTTGTATCAATAAAAGGCAATACATTCGCATTAGCATTGATATAGCGTATAGTATCGTTTATCTTATTTGAGGTTATTTCTAAATCACCAACATAATCATAAATAATTTTCTCTAATGGGGCTCTTCCTTTTGTAGTTAAGCCCTCATATACGCCATATTTTGCATTATAACCATATAAAGGAGTAGTTAAGGCATCAATATTATTCATGGTAGGTGTTGCTTTAATGTGCACAATATTGCGCTGATCTATAATCAGCCGTCCTAATTTAGAGGGTAGTATTCCCCCTTTTTCGTTGGTAAACGCCCATGTATCGATTTTCATTGTTGCTTTTCCCATATATCCCCCTAATCGTAAAAACTATTAATAAATTCTTGCTGGGCTAATCTATCAGCCTCTTTACGCTTGCGGTCTAAATGCGCTATAACGTGGCGTATGGAGAGCACTCTATAATACATAGGGTTATGGCCTGTATTGCCTACTTGCCATTTATCCCGTTTCGCTAAGGCGGAAAGACAAAATATATCGTGCATCTTTTGAGCATCACCCCTGCACCACATATATAAGATTGAAAGTAAACCCGCATCAGCTCGTGAGGCATCACCCTCAAAGTCAGATATATCGCCGTCATCAAATAGCTTTGTGAATTTATCCCCCTGCTTACTGTTTTTAATACGGTTTATAAGCTGTAATACATCTTTTTCATGATATACAGGCTCTAGGCTTATACCATTAAGCACATCGCCTGCATCGCTTTGACCATTATCAAAACTATGAACAGAAAAAGTATCGAATAGCGTTTGTATGGCATCTTGTCGATATGGAATATACTCACAATCTGCCACGCCCTGCACTCTGTTTCCCGTCATGGTAAAGTATCGCCCTTGTGAGTACATCTCGAACCCTAGAGGGCTATTTTTAACGCTTTGAGGGGTATCACCTTTCACAATAATATGTAACCCTGTACCCGAGGGGCTGTATTCTGTATAAGAGGAACATTCAATAAATACCTGCATGGCCAACTCATCCAAAGCCCCATTTTCTACATGGTGATCTAGGTCTATTCCTGTAAAGGGCGTACCGTCAAAATGAAAGCCTAGCCCGTCGTATCGCCCTGTTTTGAGTGCATCCGTAGCTTGCTTAAATGTACCGCATATACTTTGGCTATTCCCCTGCTTATGCGTTACGGGGCTATATGGTATCTTGCCCTTTCTCACAAGCCAATTACGGTATTTACGCATTTCAAGCGGTATATTATAATAATGACAAAGGTCTTCCGTATCGCCTTGTGAGTGGCTCGGTATTCCTTGACTAGTTACGCTCATGATGTTACCCGCATCATGAGCGTTTTTATTTTGCTTATTTTCCATGTGATCGCTCCTGCTCAATTAACTCATTTACCTGCTTTTCAATTCTTACTAATGCGCTAAAGATAATCTCTGATAAATAAGCCCCGTATATATCTAAGTGATTTACTGTAGGCGTTAAATCGTCCCCATGCAATGCATGGCCTTTCTTTTCTAGTGCTGTGAGCTTATTTGTACAATCACCGATTAACATATCTGTACGTTCTAACAACTCATTTAAGTAAGTCATTTCGCATTTAATACCAACTAATGTGTTTAACATTTCCCCGTTCATGATTGCCCCCTATTTAAAATTCACCATGTCTTTTGATTTTAGAAATTCCATAAATAGCTCTACATTCACAAGAGTTAGATTATGACTAATGCGTGTTACGCCTGCTTTAAACTCCTCTGTGAGTAGCATCTCATTAATAAATTTCCCTACCGCTGTACGAGATAGGTTAAACAGTAATGTCAGTTGTTTAGGCTGAGCCATAATAGGCGCTATTTTGTCTTTTAAAGTATCTTGATCCATAATTTTTACCTTTCCGAAGAAAAACAATTCATTTATTTCGCCTGTATGGGCGTTTTGAGTATCGTCTTAATGGATTACACCTAAGAGCATTTACACCCCTCTCATCGTTCACAATCCCCGCATCAATTTCGATTTTCCCATAATAATATATGGCCACATTTTGAAACCGAAACGAATTACGAAAATTCTAATTACTAGATGCGCATCGAGGTTCGAATGACCCTCTCACATCAAACCGTTTAGGAGTACCTACAAAGCCCCCTACTTTGTGAGCGATGCACCCTATAGCCTAAGAGTGTGATTATATGATTGAGTTAAATCGGCTATAGGTTTTTACACTCACAAGATGATGCGGACTAGTCAGCTCTTTCAAATAGATCTGATGCATGCATCCCTAAAGCATCCGCAATTTTTACACACGTTGACGGTATAACAGGCTCGCCATGATACACCTTAAAAATAGTCTTGGTTGAAAGCCCTGTTTGTTTTTGCAATGCGGTATAGGATGCGCCAGTCTCTAATAATGCAGTCTCTAGCTCCTTTATTTTTACTTTGAATTTCATTAAATCACCACGCTCTCTATGATCCTGTATTAGAAAAATAACTCATCTATTGTTAGCGTATATCCTAACTTTTCAGATAAGACATCTCTAATCTTGGCCATATCGTCAGCAGTAAACTTTACTTTTCCGTTTTCTTTGGCGCTATAAGCCTGTGTAGTTATTTCCAATACTGTGCCTATTTCTCTTTGAGATAAACCGCATTGATTGCGTACACCAATTAATTTAGAATATCTTTTCATTTACTCACCACCTTATTTTGTATTTCTAAATATCGACTTTGTAATTTTAGAATACAATATTTATTATATTTTTGCAATACAAAATTGACATTTTAAATTATTTTAAATAATATAAGGGTAAGAGGTGATTATATGATAATTTCTAATTTAAAAGGCATACTAGATGAAAGAGGACTATCTCCTAATTTAGTTGTTAGCGAAACAGGCTTGCCTCGTTCTTTTATAGACGGTTTATACGAAAATAATTTAGATAGGATCACAACCAAAAATCTAAATAAATTATGTGAACACTTATCCGTATCACTTGATACATTGTTATTTTTTGAGCCAATAGAAATATACATTCAAAATAAAGACGAGCAATATATAAGCTTTATTTCTCTTGTTAGCCAATTTCAAAATAGCGAGAGTAATAAAAAGAAATCTAAATTTAATTTTGATGACTACTTATATTTAGTTAGGCCTACAATCTCGGAATATTCTGCCAACTTTTTAATTAGCCACAACAAGCAAGAATATAAACTATCAGCAGGATACTACTTAGAATTTACCGAAGATAGAGAACTCTGTGAGCAGTATATTTCTGTTGTATTTGTATTCGATAACGAGGATATTTTCAAAGCCCTACCTAGAAGAGCTACAGCGCACTTTATAGTATGGCTACAATATTTATTCTTTGGCCACCTAAAAAGCATGGGGATAGGTTATGACGGCTATGAACTCAATGGACTTCTAGCCGATATAAAAACATCGGTAAAACATAAGCACAATAACAATGAATACAGCGAGATTATTCAAAAACTAAATCAATTAGAGGCCAATCAAAAGAAAATCATAAGCAAGTTAAAGCTAACCGAAAAATAAGGGTACTTCTTAATACATCAAACGCCTACCATAGAAAGGCGGTTCATTATGTGGGTAGAAACACTCACAAATAGCAAGGGTACACGCTATAAGTATTGTGAGCGGTATGAGTTGCCAAATGGCGAAACTCGTAAAGTATCCATTACGCTAAACAGTAACAGCACCTATGCACGCAAGCAGGCAAGCATAGAACTGCAAAACAAAATTAAAGATGTAATCAAGCAATTACATTTAGATCCTAATATCACGATGTACGAGGTGGCTCACTTATGGCTAGAACATACTGAACCTACGGTAAAGGTAGCTACCCATATTAACCACACGCTACACATTAAAAAGATTTTTACCTATATTGATACTAGTATTCCTCTTGTGAAAGTAACGCCTATCATGATTGAAAACATGATACATAGCGTATATTACAAAGAGGAGTTATCCTATTATTATGCTAAGTCGATACTCACAACAGTACGGGCCATATTCCGCCATGCAAAACGTAGACGGATAATACAAGATATCCACGAGATAGAAGATATCAGCGTTAAGAAAAAGCCGTTTACGCATACCGAGATAGCTAAAAAACAAAATAAATTCCTTGATGCGGCCGAACTTAAAAGCGTACTCTCTCAACTCACAAAGCTAGCGCCTAGAGTATCCCTGCTCATCGAATTTATGAGCTTAACAGGTTTACGCATCGGGGAACTATTGGCATTACGCTATTGTGATTATGACAAAGAAAAAGCTACCATTAATATAAACGGTACATTACAGTACTTTTATAAAAACGGTAGCGATATAAAGCGAGGTACTCCAAAGAATATATACTCTGTGAGAGATGTAACCCTAGATACTAGATGCGTTAAAATACTAAACTCGATCATAACAGATAACAAACGCCAATCATTATGGTTTAAGGGCTACGAAGAACAGGGCTATATATTTACGGCGAAACGTGGCAACCCCTATGACATGCAATACATCAATAAGCTATTAAAGCAGGTACACATAGAGGGCAAACATTTAACAACTCATATCTTTAGGCATACTCACATAAGCATATTGGCCGAGTTAGGTATACCATTAAAAGCTATCATGCAACGAGTTGGCCACAATGACCCCGCTACTACGTTAAGCATTTACACGCATGTAACGCAACATATGAAAAATGATATTGTAGAGAAACTTAATAGCCGTAACAGATAAGGCCTGCCCCTTTCTTGCCCCTTTGTGAATACAAGCGCTCTCAAAGCTAGTAACAAAGCGAATAAATGGCTCTATTCTGTTTTTCTCTGCCATATAAAATATATAAAGCGCTAACCGTGGTTAGCGCTTTTTTGCGAAGGGACCACTACTATGAAAAAATATTACCCTTATCTCATTACGGTGAGTCATATGATTAACGACTCCTGTCAAAGTGTATTACCTGCCCTCTTGCCATTATTTATCTACACTTATGGACTTAGTTTAGAGCAAGCAGGCTTTCTCATATTAGCCAATACAGCATTATCTTCATTGTTACAGCCATTATTAGGTTATGTCTCTGACAAGATCAATCAGCCACGGCTCATCACCTTAGGTGTTCTGCTCTCAGCTTGTAGCACAGGTGCCATGGGGTTTGTAACCTCCTATGAAAGCTTGCTTGTTTGTGCTACCTTAGCTGGTGTAGGCTCCTCTATCTTCCACCCTGAAGGAGCGAAAATCATGAATCGCCTCGGAGGTGGTAAAAAAGGTAAAGCCATGGGTACCTTCGCCATCGGTGGTAGCTCTGGTTTTGCCATCGGTCCACTCTTTGCGGGCTCTATTGCCTATACAGTAGGTCCTCATGGACTGGCAGCTTTCACCATAGTAGGTCTTATCATCTCAACGGTTTTATTCGCCCTCATGCCGCGCATAGTAACTTGTGCACGCACTATCGACCAAGCGGTAGCTATGGAAAATCCTACATTAGTGGCTAAGCCGCTCAAAAATTACTGGAAATACTTTGGTATTTTGTTCGTTATCATCCTAAGCCAATCGGTAAACTTCCGCGTTATCAATGCATTCATTCCTATCTTCTGGACTCGTGAACTCGGCACTAGCCCAGAGCAAGGTAGCTTTGCATTAACCATATTCTTTAGTATAGGCATCTTCATGACATATATCGGCGGTCTATTAGGCGACAAATATGGTCCTATCAAAATCATTAGACTATCCCTATTAATTTGGTTGCCAGCTATGTTCCTATTAACAGAAGTGCCAACCTTCTCCCCTGTTATCATGATGCCTATAGCCTATATGTTACTACTCATGATTGGCGCTGCTAAAGCTCTTAGCTACAGCCCCGTTATCGTACTAGGCCAAACCTACCTTGCTAAAAGCATCGGCTTTGCCTCTGGTATTACCCTCGGTGTGAGCCAAACTATCGGTGGTATCATCGCACCTGTAGTAGGTAACCTTGCGGATACCTATTCTTTACCTGCCGCTATGATGACACTCGTACCATTCCTAGTAGTGGGTCTTGGGGCTTCATTGATACTTAAAGATCCTAAAAAATTACAATAAACAAAAAAGAACCCTTCACGTGAACTGTACCCCAAAAATTGGACACAATTTTTGAAGGTACAGACCAACGAAGGGTTCTTTTTATATTCAGCTAACCACGCCACTTGCAGTTTAGTGTTTTAGCATTTCATTCAATATAACTACATCCGTTTCTTTCATGCCTTGTGCCACAGCACCAATACTGCGGATAGTTTCATCAACGGAGTATGCTACAAGGCCATCGCCTTTTTGGTAGTTTTTGTTAAGGCGAGCTTGTTTATATCCCATAAAGGCGCCATCAAGGGAAATTGCAATTTTACCTGCACAGGATGGTTTCGCACCATCACATACGATACCAGATAGACTTGCAAGACCATTTACAAGGGTATTCTCAATGATATCTTTACTATCACCTTTCAAAAAGGCTATGCCTGCTACGCTTACCACACCGGCAGATACAACGCCACAGTATGCAGACAATTTACCAATACCAGATTTAACGTAAAGCGTTAACAAGTTAGCAAAGACGAGAGCGCGATACAATTCATCATCACTTTTACCAAGTTCATCGGCAGTCGTAATGATTGGTACAGACACGGTTAAACCTTGATTACCAGAGCCAGAGCAGATAACGACAGGCAATGGGCAACCACTCATACGCGCATCAGAGCCAGCTGCGGCACGAGCCTTACATTTCGTTTCGAGAGATGGATTTTCTTCATCTAACAATAACAATTGTCCAATATTAGATCCATAATCATTGGACAGACCTTCCTTAGAAATTGCAGTATTATACTCAACTTGCTGTTTAATTTGAGGTAGGATACCAGAAATATCACCTGTTAAAGCAAATTCGTAAATGCTATCGAAGGTCATGGCATATTCTGTTTTAGCCGCTTTCTTAATTTCATTGACTGTTTCAGAGACAATCTCGCCATCTACTGATACATATGTTACATTCGTATGGTCATTTTCAATGCGAACAACCGCTGTATGTTCATCTGTTTCTGCAGTGATTTCTATATATAGATTATCTACGCCTTCAGCAAGTGAAACGGTACAGAAGTTAGCATCAAGCAATGTACCAAGCCATTTGCGATCTTCGTCTGTAGCAGATTCCAACACCTCTAGTTCACGCTCTGGATGACCTACAATAGCACCCAGTGTAGCGGCCGCCGTTAGTCCTTTTCGCCCCCCAGAATTTGGAATGACTACAGATTTTACATTTTTGATAATATTCGCGCTGCATCTTGCGTGAATATGGTTAGGAAACTCATCTAAAACAGAGACTGCCTTCGCAGCCGCATAAGCCAATGCAATTGGCTCAGTACAACCGAAGGCAGGACGCATCTCTGACTGTAACAAAGAAATATAATCCATCTTATACTTCCGCAATAATTTCCACTTCTACAATAACGCCTAATGGAAGGTCTTTTACTGCTACACATGAACGAGCTGGTTTAGAAGTGAAATATTTAGCATACACTTCATTAAATGCTTTGAAATCACCAATATCAGCTAAGAAGCAAGTTGTTTTAACAACTTTGGAGAAGTCTGTACCAGCTTCAGTCAATACGGCTTCAATATTTTTGCATACTTGTTCAGTTTGCTCTACAATGCCCCCTTCAACAACTGTACCAGTTGCAGGATTGAGTGGAATTTGACCAGAAGCAAATAATAAACCGCCAACCACTTTAGCTTGAGAGTAAGGGCCTACTGCCGCTGGTGCTTTGTCTGTAGAAATTGTTTTCATGATAAATCTCCTTTTATAAATAAATATAAATTAATATGACTATATTTAAGGTGCGAAACTCATGTTGATGCCTCGATATATATGACTTACCTCAATATATCACATATTACATAAAAGTACGTATATAACCAATTATTTAATTGATTTGAATGCATTGTCAAATATTGGTTTGAAATAATCACGTTGTACATCAGTTGTTATACCTACATACA
>ERZ773067.1731-NODE-1731-length-11411-cov-2.447605_pt1 | contig 11411 bp, 11 predicted proteins | sample MGYA00580622_ERZ773067 | MGnify/ENA primary metagenome ERZ773067 (study PRJEB29015, sample SAMEA2737998) | human oral metagenome | biome: human oral; feature: human-associated habitat; material: dental | place: China | collected 2113 ...
TACCCTGATATTCCTGCTATGAGCCTCCTCCACAAATTTGGCAAACAACTCATTACTTGCCTCTAAATTTTTTTTGCCGGTAACTCTTTTGATATATTTAAAGGCATTATCATTATTAACATCAAACTCCTTTAAAACACCTTCTCCGTCATCCACTATCTTTCCGATATGCGGATCTATATAATCATAATCCTGAGTGTCATATTTATGATTCGAAGGTGATACAAATAGAGGGTTAAAGTATATTACCTCAACCCCAAAGTCCTTCAAGTAGTCTAATTTTTGTAAAACTCCCGCCAAATCTCCACCGTAAAAATACCCAACATCAAAATTTGAAGGATATTCATTCCAGTTTTCCTTATGTTTTACCGGTAATCCCACATAGATATATTCATCATCAACCACGTCATTGGTCTCGTCTCCACGATTAAATCTGTCTATAAAAATCTGATACATCAAGGCTCCTGTTGCCCACTCAGGCATGGACATATTATTAAATTCAAACAATGCCTCTTTTCTCAAATCATCAGTTAATCCTAATCTGGTGTAATAAAATGTTTTTCCGTTTTCAATTAATTTAAAATAATATTTGAAGTTTTCAGCACATAAATCGACAAAATAATAATCAAAATGTGCACTGCTTCGCCCCTTTAACATTTTAAATTCAATACCGTGGGTTACCATTACGGCTTCCACATTTTCATCCTTAAAAACCCTTAATTGTATTCTTACTGTGTCATCATTTTTACCTCTTTTCGATACATAATCAAGTGTTTCATCACTAAAAACCGCTTCCCTATTCATCTAAAACAATGCCTCAAATTCTTCAAAACCAATTTTTTCTTTCTCTATCAAAAGGGCTGCACATGAGTGAAGGACATCCTTTCTCTTAACAATTATTTCCTTTGCTTTTTTATAGCAATCATTAATAATATTTCTGATTTCCTCATCAATCATATTTGCAGTTTCTTCACTGTCTGCCCAAAATCTCTTCCTATGAAGATTTCATCTCCCTCATTGCCATAATTTACAAGACCGGCCTTTTCACTCATCCCAAATTCCATTACCATAGCCCTTGCAATACCTGTTGCCTGTTTAATATCCGAACTTGCCCCGGTAGTTATATCGCCAAAGACTATTTCCTCAGCAATCCTTCCTCCAAGACTTACCATAATATCATTTAACATCTTCGACCTGGTATTAAACATGCGATCCTCACCCGGTAAAGGCATTGTGTATCCCGCCGCACCTATGCCTGTCGGTATAATTGAGATTGTATGTACAGGACCTACATCCTCAAGTTCTCTAAAAAGTATTGCGTGTCCGGCCTCATGATAGGCCGTAATGGACTTTTCTTTTTCACTTATAACTCTGGATTTTTTCTCGGTACCTATCCCGATCTTTATAAAGGCTCTGTTTAAATCATTTGCAGTAACATATTGCCTTTTCTCCTTTGCGGAAAGTATGGCCGCTTCATTTACCAGGTTCTCAAGATCCGCCCCGGTAAATCCTGATGTCTGTCTGGCCACCGCATGAAGATCCACATCATCTGCCAAAGGTTTTGAAGCCACATGTATTTTTAATATAGCCTCTCTGGCAGCCACATCCGGCCTTCCAACAGCCACCTTTCTGTCAAATCTCCCCGGCCTAAGAAGTGCAGGATCAAGTATATCTGCTCTGTTTGTTGCCGCCATAACTATTATTCCCTGATTGCCGACAAACCCGTCCATCTCCACAAGAAGCTGATTAAGAGTCTGTTCCCTCTCATCATGACTTCCTCCAAGTCCCGAACCTCTTCTTCTACCTACCGCATCTATCTCATCTATAAAAATAATACATGGAGAATTTTTCTTTGCCTCATCAAAAAGATCTCTTACTCTGCTGGCACCGACCCCGACAAACATTTCGACAAAGTCAGACCCCGATATTGTGAAAAACGGAACCCCGGCTTCTCCTGCCACTGCCTTTGCTAAAAGTGTTTTTCCGGTTCCCGGGGGACCCACAAGTATAATACCCTTAGGTATCCTTGCTCCAAGTTTTGTATACTTCCCGGGATCTCTTAAAAAATCTACTACTTCTTCAAGTTCTTCCTTTTCTTCCTCAAGGCCTGCCACCTTTGAAAAATTAATGTCGCCGACCTTTGCAATTTTTGCTCTGCTTTTGCCGAAATTCATCATCTTACTGTTTCCGGCACTTCCTCCTGCCGCCATTCTGCTGTTCATATACATTATAAGAAACATAACAATAATGGTTGTCAACGCTATAGGTAATATTATATTTGTAAATATCCCGTCACTCGGTACATCATCCAGTATGTATGTAATATTTTTCCCCGCCAAGGTTTTAGTAAGTTCATTTACATCCGATACAAAATAATGCACTTCTCCCCTACCGTATTCATTAGCATCTTTAAAGTATATTATAGCTTCACCTGTAGGTGTCTGGGAATTCTGTCTGATTTCAATGTAATTAATTGTATTTCCTTCAAGTGCGGTATTAAACTGAGTAGAATTTAACTTGGTAATACTCAGCTGATTTCCCATATTAAAAATCAGCCATATCACCAAAGCCACAACAAAAAGCAAGAATAAACTTCTTACCGGATTATCTATTCTTTTCATTTTTCTCCAATCTTTATATTTCATTTTTTGAAGAATAAATATTTCAGCCTTAATATAATAAATGGAGCCAAACTCTTCACTCTTCTAAAGAATTCTATTCCGAGAATTCCATAACCCCGATATATGAAAGATTTCTATATCTTTGATCATAGTCAAGTCCGTATCCGACTACAAATTTATCCTCGATTTCAAAGCACACATAGTCTACACAAACATCTTTTTTTTCTCTTCTTGACGGCTTATCAAGCAATGTGCAAAGCCTTACAGAATGCGGTCCTCTTTTTTTAAGTATGTCAACCAGATATGAAAGAGTATTCCCCGAATCAATTATATCTTCCACAACCAGCACATCCTTGCCTTCAATGCTGTCATCCAAGTCCTTTATTATCTTTACAACACCTGAACTTTTAGTGCCTGCACCGTAACTTGATACACTCATAAAATCAAGTCTTATATTTCCTTTTAAATGTTTTGCAAGATCACACATAAACATTACTCCGCCCTTTAATACACATATAAGGGTAAGGTCTTTCCCCTCATAGTCCTTATTGATCTTCTCGGATATTTCCACAATCTTTGATTTTATTTCTTCCTCAGTTATCAAAACACTTACTTTCTCTTTCATATTCTCTCTCCTAAATTATTGATATCTCTAAAACCTTTTTTGTGCTCTTATCAATTTTATAAATATTTCCGATCCTGTCTAAAACCGGAATACCATCCCTTCCCTGCAATATCCATAAAACATCGGATCCGATTGCAAACACCCTATACTCATTTCTGACTCTTGCAGGTATTTTCTCATCTGTCATAAGCTTTTTTATACTCTTTCTACCATTACCGATATGTATAAAATCACCACTTTTTATCTCTCTGACGACTATGGCAGCCTTTAAAAATTTATATTCAACATCCTCGCCTATAGAGTTTGATATTGATTTGCCGTTATATTTTACTATATTTTCCACAACTTTGTCAAAATCAAACCATTTTTTTAATTTATCTTTAGGAATATTTTCAGTGCTGAATTCATTTATTATGTTATATCTTATCCCTGATATTATGTTATTTGATTTTTCATTTGTCTTTTTTACAAATCTGATATCTCTATATTCATTATATACCTTTATAGAATATTTTAAATCTATTTTTTTACCATTTTCCGATTTTACCAAATTTAATACATCATCTATATGCACCATTCCTATATCTTTAATGCCAAGTCCGTATTCTTTTAAGATTTCTCTCAAACTGTATCTGATAACATATCCGGCAACTATATGAGGAAGTGATAATAAACTCTCCTTATCTAATAAAAACGAGTCCTCACTATATATCAAATGTTCTTTGCAAAATGATTTCGCAATATTTTCAAAGTATTCATCCGCCTCAGTGAGAAGCTTTGAACTTTTACAAATATTATTAATTACATTGCTGTTTACACTCTTTTTTAATATCGGAAATACTTCATTTCTTAAAATGTTTCTGGTGTACTCATTCTCCAAATTTGTACTGTCAGTCTTATAGGGAATGTTATTTATCTTTAAATATTCTTCTATTTCCTCCCTGCTAAAGCCTATCAGAGGTCTAATAATATTTCCTGATTTAGGCAATATTCCTTTTAAACCTGAAATACCGCTTCCCCTGCAAAGATTGTGGAGGACTGTTTCCCCATTGTCGTTTTTATTATGAGCAATGGCAATTTTTATATCGGCAATATCAAGCTTTTCCCTTTTTGAAATATCTTGTGCAATCTTATAAAATGCCTCATACCTTGCCTTCCTTCCGGCCTCTTCCTCGCTGATTTTTAAAACCTTCGCCATTTTAGGAATATCATATTCAAATTTAAAGAACTCAACATTCAGGCTCTCACAAAATTCTTTTACAAAATCTTCATCACGCTTTGCCTCAACACCTCTTATACCATGATTTATATGTACAACAAAAAGCCTTATTTCTAAGGCTTTTTGTAATGCATTCAATGTATGCAGCATACATATTGAATCCGCACCTCCGCTTACACCGATTACTATTCTGTCTTCTTTTTTTATTAAATCATTGTTCTGTATAAAATAACTTAATGTCTCTAAACTCAACATATTATTTTTCTGCCTTTATAGCAATCTCATCAGGAAAAACCAATCCAAGTTTCTCCCTTGCCATTTCTATAATATAGCTGTCGGTCTGTACATATTTTCGTCTTTCTTCCAATGTATTTGCTCTGCTTTCCTCTTCTGCAAGATCCTTAACTATATTTTCATTATAAGCTTCTCTTCTTGCCAGTTCCTGCTTAATACTGCTTACCCTTACTCCAAGTATAAGTGCCATAGAGACCACCGCCACCGTTACGGTAATAATTGCAAGTTTATTTTCTGTTTTTCCGACTTTTTTCTTCTTTTTTACCATAATTACCTCCTAAAACTTATAATCATTTATGTTCCGTAATTTCCGGGGTATATCAGTCCCCAACCGTAGCGATTTGTACTCTATCCTTATAATAATATCATCCTGTTCTTTTTGCAAGCATCTATCATATCCTGCGGCCACACACTTGACTGCACCTCTCCCACATGTGCTTTATTAAGAAGAAGCATACAGAGTCTGCTCTGTCCTATTCCTCCTCCTATTGTATATGGAAGTTCTCCGGATAAAAGAGATTTATGGAAAGGAAGTTTCTTTCTATCCTCGGCATTTGCGATTTTTAACTGTTTTTCCATAGCCTTTTCATCAACTCTTATACCCATGCTTGAAATTTCAAGTGCACAATTAAGATGTTCAAACCAGAAAAGTATATCGCCGTTTAATTCCCAATCATCATAATCAGGAGCCCTTCCGTCATGAGGCTTACCGTCTCCTAACACTCCTCCGATTTTTTCAACAAATACACAGCCATGCTCCTTTGTAATAAGGTTCTCTCTCTCTTTTGGAGTCTTGTCAGGATACATCTGTCTTAATTTTTCTGATGTTATAAAATATATATCATCAGGAAGATGGTTAACCGCCTCAGGGTATTTATACCATACTTCATGCTCCATATGCTTTATAACCTTAAAAATTATTCTCACCGTGTCCTCAAGCATTTCTATGGTTCTGTCTTCTTTTCTTATAACCTTTTCCCAGTCCCACTGATCTACATAGCATGAATGCAGATTGTCAAGTTCCTCATCTCTTCTTATGGCATTCATATTTGTATAAAGGCCTTCACCCGGTGCAAAATTATATTCACTAAGAGCCATCCTCTTCCATTTTGCCAATGACTGAACCACCTCATACTCCTCACCTGCTATTCCAAGTAAATCAAATGATACAGGTCTTTCCACTCCGCTAAGATTGTCATTAAGACCGCTTGACTTTGAAACAAATAAAGGTGCTGAAACTCTGTCCAAGTTCATTTCCCTACCGAATTCTTTTTGAAATGTATCTCTTATATATTTGATTGCTTCCTGAGTCTGCCTAACACTCAGCACAGGATCATAATCCTTTGGTAATATTAATGCCATAAACACCTCCATTATTAATAAAAGCCATAAACAACTCTTTAAAAGACTTATGATATCACTAAGTATGTTAATATACAAGGTAAAATTAAAATAGTTATATAAGCATTCTCTAATAATTTTAGAAATTATAGTAAGCATTATAAATTTGCTTTAAGGGTTTTTATTTTCTATTTTATTCAGAGTACACTTAACTCCCACAAACACTCCCATTGTTGGTTGTCTCCATAATTTTTTAAAATCAAAGCATTTCTTTATAAGACAGTTTTTCAGGTTTGTAGCTTTATTAAAATCTGTTTTAAATTCTTCTTTTGATTTACTTTTTAACAAGTCCTTAATATTATTTATATTGCAACTTCTAACCAGTTCTTCTTCTATATTACATACCTGAGGAATAAGCACCACATCCTTTATCTTTTTGCTTTTTACAAGACGTTCCAGGCATTTTATATTATCTTCTAAAGTTTTTATATTATTTGTATCAGTATCAAAAACTAAAATCACAACATGATTTTCTTTAAAATTCATTATACGAGTATTTTTAATCGGCTTCTCAACTACATTAAAAACTTCAACTTTACCGGCTTTAATAAAGTTAAACTCTTTACTTAAAACTTCCACCAATTTTTTTTCATTTTCTCCCTCAACATAATACTGGTATATAAAGGCCATCAGTCAATATCCTCCAAGTCATACAATAATTCCAATCTTGGAGCTGCTGCGAAAACATCATTTTCCAATGCATTTCTTACAGAGTCTGTAGGTTTTTTTAATTTGCTTGATGCAGACTCGCAGGTAATAGAGATATTTCCTCCATTACTAGCTTTTTTCATAAACCAAAACGAATGCTTAGGCAAATTCATGTCTACAATATCTAAGTTGTGAGTTGTAAAAAACATCTGTTCCCCCTCTTTTAACTTAGATATCATTACAGATAGTAGGGCTCTTTCTATATCGCTATGTATATATGAAAACTTTTCATCACAATAATAGAATCCATTTTTATGTTCTATTATTGATGTTAACAAATCGGCTATATCTATTCCGGCTTTAGTACCGCTTGAAAGGATATTATTCGGATCAAGTAATTTACCCTTTTGTATAATAAGCTTTTTATTATCCATAACTATAGCATAAGTGTTTTCAATATCCTTTACTCTTATAACATCCACAATAGAATTATCCAATGTCATAAGTGTGCTTTTTAAAACCTTTAAATACAGAGCATTTTCCAAATCGCCGATTTTTATATTAGTGTTATAGTAATCAGAATCCAAAGGATATGTAAAATACCATCCAAATCCAACTGCATTTGAAAACTTCTCCAAGCCCTCAAGACCATTTAATTCTTTGATTTCCTTACCCATATCAATCTTTTTGGCACATCTTTCATAGCTGTCTTCTTTTTTAATTTTTACCCATTTAATAGATATTTTACATCTATCAATTGAATACTCTTCATCTCCTTTAGGAGGAATATTAACCTCTACCCTACATAAATGAGTTTTATCCGGTATAAAATCGATTAAAAAATAACTTTCCTTTTCAAAGTCAGCTATACTGTCTGTTATATTTACAAGTTCTTTCCTTCTTATAAAACTAAATATATTCTTAAACATTTTCCCCAAAGAAGTCTTTCCGCTTGCATTTGTACCCATCAAAATATTTACTTTTCTATATCTGAAATTGGGGAAATCCGAAAGAAATTCATTTTCTATTGTACTGTTTAATATCTTTTTAGGGTATGAAAAATTTATGTGAAAGTCTTTAAATGCACATAAATTGTCTAATTTTATATTCATAATTATCATAGGCCCCTCCTTTTATTACTTCTGATAAATAGAACTAATATATTAAATTATAGCATGTTTATATTAATTTTCAATTATCTAATAAAAATCATTTATAAATTTACTTATATTATTTTTTAATACATATACGATAAAAAATCTTTCTGTATACTTTAGTCCGGTATGGGTATTTATCTTTCTTATTCTCCTTGTAAAGGTGATATCTTCTATACTCCGCCCTCTATAATAAAAAAGGACCGGGATTATCTCCTCAGTCCTCTTAATATCGCCTTTCTTTCATCACTTATTCTATAGCTTTCTACGGATTTTTGGATGGTTTTATTATGTGTCCATTTATCCAGCCTGTTTTCCTTTATATATTTTAGGCTTTCGTCCCATTTCTTTGCAAGGGCGGTGGCAAAATACCAGGCAATCATCATATTTACATAATACTCTTTTGAACTCAGACTTGCCGGTATTTCAAGATATTCTTCTTTAAAATCCTCATCCAGAAAATGGCTCATAAGCATTTCTATACCGAATCTTATTGTATATTCATGCTTATCCATCACCCATCTTTTTATATCTGAAATCAAATGCGATCTGCCTTTTTTAAAAACTTTAGGAGAAATTATATCGCAAACCGCCCAGTTATCCACATATGGCAAAAACTTATCCAAAAGTTCTATGCATTCATCATAATTTTTTATTTCAGAAAGTAATAAAGCATGTATAATATTTTCATCATAGTAATGATGAGGCAATGCTTTAAGAAAATCCTTACAATCATCTTCCTTTATAAATTGCCTTGCAAACTTTCTTGCAACAGGAACTCTTATGCCTATAATATTTTCAACTTTAATATTCGGGACAAGCTTCGCTTGAAATTTTGCATAATTCGCATCTGCAAGTTCAAGCAATCTCTCGGTTATATCCATATCCTCACCTTTGCCTCTGTAAAATTATATAATCGTTTTCAGTCATATCTTTTAATGCGATTATTCACAATTTATATCTTAACTTTCAGCCTTCATATAATTTCATAAGCCTGTCCGTCATAAGAGTATATATATCAAGCTTATCAAAGTTAGCTTTTACAATTTTACATATCTCATCAGTATATCCCGGTGCCACAATTATTATAGCTGAAAATTTTCTTTCTCTTGCTTTTTCAGGTGATATTATAGGTATATGTGATGCCGGTGCATATCTTCCCTGTTTAAAAGGAGCGGAATCTATTATACAATCTACAAACTTGGCAATGCCGGTAGTGGCACAGAGTGTAAATCCCTGATGAGATGCTCCCCATATAGCCACCTTGCCACTTTTACTATACTTTTCCACTGTAGTAAATACATCATCCGCAATATCATTTTTCTTTTCAATAATACCGCTTATATCAGGTAATGCCCTTTTTCTTACAATTACAGACAGTGTATCTCTGTTTATTCTTTCCTTTTCTAAAACTTCAAAACCGCATATATTTAAAAGATGAGTAAGACTTTCAAAGGTATAATATGCAATATGATCAGGAATAATCTCATAAAAGCTTTTTTGTTCCAATATATATTCAAAGCTTGGCACCGTTATAAGACCGTATCCGTCATCTGCCAAATTATTATATATCGCCTTTAAATAAGTCCTTGGATGTGGCTGATGCTCCAGGAAATTAAAAGACATAAAGGCATCAAACGGAGCATTTTTAAATTTATGATCTTCACTATCGGGGAAATCACAGTCCACATTAAGTCCCGACTTTCTTGCAATTTCTACAAGTTCAGGCTTGTGCTCAGTACCAAACCCCTGTACCGGAAAATCTGACAGCATACCCAAAAATTCACCTCTTCCACAACCCACCTCAAGTATCTTCTTTCCTTTAAGCGAAGCAAATTCTATAAATTTAGCGTATTGAGATTTTCTAAGTTTCTCCATAGTGGTGGAATATCCGCCTGCCCTTATTACATCTTTATAATAATAAACCGGATCATTTTCAAGTTGCACAAGCCCGCAGTCCTCACATACACATAATGAAACTTCTATACCCTTGTCACTGTTAAGTTCAGACTCTAAAGGTATATCCTGTGCACTTGCAGGCATATTTTTAATATTCATTAACTCTTTTAAAGAGCCCTTACAACAAATACAATTCTTCAATTCTTTCTCCTGACCTTTTAAAGCTTTTATAAAATTTTGTTCAATATCTTAATTAAAAACAGATATCCCTGATGCCGTTTTCAAAACCGTATATTTCTTTAAATCCAAGTTTTTTTAATCTGCCGGTATCAGGATTTAAAAAAGGTATTCCCTCGCTTACACTTTCCCTTTTTTCTATAATAATATTGCTGTCACTTTTAAGTATTTTTCTGATATCCCTTACATAGTCCATCAGCACTCTGTTTTTATCTCCTGCAATATTAAATACATACTCTCCTGCAAGATCTTTTTTTGCCAATAAACCTACAGCATTGCAAAGATCCTTAATATATATATAGTTCCAGGATTGCAGGCATTCACCTATATGTATATCCTCATTTTTTTTAAACTTATCCAGACATGAAGATATAAGCGAGGTCTCATGATCTCCCTCCCCAAATACTGAAAATATACGCAGATGAACATACTCCACTCCAATTGTATCTCCCAGTTCTTTAAGCATTGTTTTTAAACTGAGTTTTGCTTTTCCGTATTCAGACTTGGGATTTTCTTCACTGTTTTCATCCTGCTCCCTTAAAGAGGATATATCAAATTTATCACCATATTTTTCTTTTACATCTTCTAATGTCTGACCATATTCAGCCTGAGAGCCTGCAAACAACATTCTTTTTGCATTTTTATTTTTACATACATGCATAAGCTTTACAGTATTTTCTATATTCTCATTTTGTACACTCTTATCCATTCTCCCTGATTTTCCGATACCTCCCCAGGCAAGATGTATGCAAATGTCGAAGTCTTCATTTATTTTTTCTATATCTTTCATGTCCAATACAATAAGCTTAAAATTATCATCTTGAATATATTTTAAAAGATATTTTTCCCCTCTTGCATTTTCCCTTATCAGTGCCATCACCTCATCACCGCTTTCAAGAAAATAATCTACAAGATATCTGCCTAAAAATGATGCGGCACCTGTGATAAGTATTTTCATAAATAAAGTCCTTTCAATTATTCTTCGCTTACTTTATAAGTCCTCTGCCACCGGCGTTAGGTTTCGGGATGCCGAATGTGTCCCGAATTCTACCGCCGGTGTTGTGCCTAAGGCGGGCACATGCAGGCTTACTTTATAAAAGTCTCAGTCAATAATTCTTGGTATTATCATATTTTCGTCCATTTCCTCATCCGGCAAAAATGGAGTAAGATCTTCAAGCGGAGGACTTACCATCCTTCCGTCTGCAAGCTTCTTACCTGATGACTTAGGTTCAAAGTTTTGCTCCTTTGTTACAAATGCTTCACAAATAACCGGTCCTTCTGTCTCAAAGGCTTTTAATACAGCTTCTTTTAAT
>ERZ773067.1732-NODE-1732-length-11411-cov-2.275625_pt1 | contig 11411 bp, 10 predicted proteins | sample MGYA00580622_ERZ773067 | MGnify/ENA primary metagenome ERZ773067 (study PRJEB29015, sample SAMEA2737998) | human oral metagenome | biome: human oral; feature: human-associated habitat; material: dental | place: China | collected 2113 ...
GCTTTCCCACCGAAGATAATTGTAATTGGTCTTGCTGGAATGTTTCCGCTCTTGATATCTAAATATTTATGAATCACATATAAAGCGTTCATTTGTTGACGTTTATATTCGTGCATACGTTTGATTTGGATATCAAAAATAGAATTTTCATTCACTGTGATGCCTTGCTTTTCTTGCAAGTAAACACTTAAACGTTTCTTGTTATCACGTTTAATCTTGTCTAATTTTTCGCGAACAATCGCATCATGACGGAAAGCTTTCAACGCTTCTAATTTAGAAGCATCCTTACGCCACTCTGTTCCAATTGTTTCATCTAATAATTTAGCTAGTTCTGGGTTGGCATGCATTAACCAAAGACGGAATGTAATCCCATTTGTTTTATTGTTGAATTTCTCAGGATAGATTTCGTAGAAATTCTTTAATTCACTTTCTTTTAAGATATCTGTATGCAGTGCCGCAACACCGTTTACGCTATATCCGTAGTGAATATCCATATGCGCCATGTGAACACGGTCCTGTTCGTCGATGATGGCTACTGATGGATCTTCATATTTTGCTTTTACGCGAGCGTCTAATTCTTTAATAATTGGCACTAAATGTGGCACTACTTTTTCTAAGTATGCTAAAGGCCATTTTTCTAACGCTTCTGATAAGATTGTGTGGTTTGTATAAGCTGTCATTGCGGATACGATTTCCACTGCTTCATCAAATTCAATTCCACGTTCCCCAAGTAAACGAATTAATTCAGGAATCACCATTGATGGGTGTGTATCGTTAATTTGAACTGTTGCGTATTCCGCTAAGTCGTGTAAGTTACTTCCCTTAGCAAGTGCTTCGTCGATTAATAATTGAGCCCCGTTACTTACCATGAAGTATTGTTGGTAAATACGTAGTAAGTGTCCTGCTTCATCACTATCATCTGGATATAAGAATAATGTTAAGTTTTTAGCGATTTGAGTTTTATCAAACTCAATTGAATCACTTGAAACTAAAGACTCGTCAATTGAATCCACATCGAATAAGTGTAATTTATTTTTAGTTGATTGTTCATATCCTAAAACATCGATATCAAACATTTTTGAAGTCAATGTAAAGTCAGCAAACGGTACTTTATAAGAAGTTTCTGTTGGAACTAACCAGCTTTCAGGTGTTAACCAAACGTTTGGCACAGCATCTTGTTGGTTATCTTTGAATTTTTGTTCGAATAAGCCATAGTGGTAGTTTAATCCAACACCGTCTCCCGTTAATCCAAGCGTTGCGATGGAATCAAGGAAACACGCAGCTAGACGTCCTAGACCACCATTCCCTAAAGACGGCTCTAATTCGATTTCTTCGATTTCAGCTAATGAATGTCCCGCTTCTGATAGCACTTCTTTCACTTCATCGTAAAGCCCTAAGTTAATTAGATTGTTTGATAATAATTTACCGATTAAGAACTCAGCAGAAATGTAATACACTTTTTTCTTACCATTATTTTGTGGTAAGGCTGCACTCTTTTCTTTTGTAAATTGTAATAATGCTAAGTAAACTTCTTCTTTTGTGCAGTCTTTTAAAGACTTTTCTAAGTTTCCTTCTACATATTGTTTAAAAATTTTCATTGTTCTCTCCTTTTTGGTTTGCGTGAGGTTACTTTTCTTCCTCTACTAACTCCTCTTCATCTTCCACTTCTTCAAGATGTGGATTTGCACGATCATACAATTCAGTAATCCCAAGTAAGAATTCTTCTACAGACTCTGTTAACTGCTCTTTGGTCATTCTCCATACCCAGTTTCCTCCGAGCGTACTTGGAATGTTCATACGAGCCGTCTCATCTAATTGTAGTAAATCTTGCATTGTTGCAACTGTCATTCGACTAACCGAACCATATAACCCACGTAGTAAAGCATAGCTAATTGGTTCCTCATCACGTCGATTTAAGTAACGATTACAAAATTCTCTTGTTTCTGTTGGAACCGACTTATACCATCCTAATACTGTATCATTATCATGTGTTCCTGTATAAGCAACCGCATTGACTGGATAATGATGAGGTAAATCTCCACTCTTAGGATTTTCACCCATAAATCCAAATTCCAGAATTTTCATTCCTGGGAAACCAGTAGCTTCACGAAGATTGATGACATCTTCATCCATAAATCCTAAATCTTCAGCAATAATCGGCAGATCTCCAATTTGTTCCTTTACTGCTTTAAACAAATCATATCCTGGGCCCTTCACCCATTTCCCAATTGTTGCATTTTCAGCCTCTGCTGGAATTTCCCAATAAGCTGAGAAACCTCTAAAGTGGTCAATACGAACCACATCAAACAATTCAAAGCTCGCTTTTAGTCGTTTGCTCCACCAAGTGAACCCATCTTCTTTCATTGCTTCCCAATTATAAATTGGATTCCCCCATAATTGACCTAGCGGAGAAAAATCATCCGCAGGACATCCAGCTACGCAAAGTGGATTACCTTCAGCATCTGTTTTGAAGTAATGCGGTGTTGCCCACATTTCCACGCTGTCAGCTGCTACATAAATTGGCATATCTCCAATAATTTGAATGAAGTGATCATTCGCATATTTTTTTAGTGCATGCCACTGTTCATCAAATAAGAATTGTGTCACACGGTGATACTCTAATTTTTCTGCAAGACGTAAGCGATATTCTGCTAATGCATCTTTTTGACGACGTTTAATCGCTTCGTCGCTCCAAGCTGTCCACGGTTTCATATCAAAGGATTCTTTAATCGCCATGTACTCAGCAAATGGCTCTAACCATTCTGCTTTTTCTGCAACAAATTTTTCGTATGCAGGAGTTTTTCCTTTAGATAGAAAAGCAGCCACTGCTTTTTCTAAAACAGGTCGACGTTTTTCATATAATAATGCGTAGTCAACCGTTGTTTCTTCAGCGCCCCAATTCATCTCAACATCTTCTTTACTTAGAAGTCCTTCTTCTATTAAAAGATCGAAATCGATAAAGTTTGTATTTCCAGCAAAAGCCGAAAAAGATTGATATGGAGAATCTCCATAGCTAGTTGTTCCTAATGGTAAAATTTGCCAATAAGTCTGTTTCGTACGAACTAGAAAATCTACAAAATCAAATGCAGATTTACCGAAAGTTCCGATTCCATATTGACCAGGTAATGATGAAATATGCATTAACACACCTGATTCTCTATTGCTCATATATTTGATACCTCTCTCCTTAATCAGTATATTTATCCATGTAAGCGCAATAATTCGCGCAACCGTTTGCTTTAATATTAGAGTATTTTTTTTAATAAAACAAGTATTATTTTATAAGTTTTTAATACATCTTGAATATACAAGGATAAAATAAACTTAATTTCTATTTAATTCAACCAAAAACCACTTATATTCAGTATTTTTTATTCCTTTAATTTTTTTAACAAAATACTTGCAAACGGTTTATGGAAGCGGTATACTAAAACCAGTTAAGAAATCGTTTGCGTAATCTACAACGAATTTTAAGGAGGAAAATATTATGGCAAACAAATGGTTTAAAAAATCTTTAATGGTTGGCTTAGCTGGTTTAGCTTTAGCAGGCTGTGCAAGCGGAGGTAACCAATCAAACTCTTCTAATGGAGGCTCTGAAAGCAAAAAAGAATTTACTTTATATAGTAATAAGAGCGAAATCCAAGAAGCCCTAACAGCATATGCTAAAGAATGGGGAGACAAAAACGGAGTTAAAGTTAATATTAAAACTTGTTCTGGTTCATGTAAGATTTCTGACCAACTAAAAACTGAATTTACTGCAGGTACTGCACCAGACGTATTCGTAATTGAAGGTCAAGCTGGATATGATTTGTGGAAAGACAACCTACAACCATTAAAAGGTGACTGGATTGATAAAACTGAGTTTGAATTTAAACAAGGTAACGACGTATACGGATTCCCAGTATCTGTAGAAGGATACGGATTAGCTTACAACAAAGAAATCTTAACTAAAGCTGGAATTGATCCTGCTACTCTAACTTCTTTTGAAGCAGTTGAGAAAGCAATGGCTACTTTAGAAAGTAAAAAAGATGAATTAGGATTATCTACTGTTGTTGCTACAGCAACTAAAGAAGGTGAAACTTGGATCATGGGTATCCATGACTTCGGTGCTTACTTAAGTAGTGGTCTTCCAAATGGTGATCGTTCAGTTACAAACCAAGTGCTTAAAGGTGAAATGGATAAAACTCGTTTAGAAAACTACACTAACTGGGTTGAATTATTATTCAAACATACTGATAAGAAACTCTTAACAGTTGGTACTCAAGAAGATATGGACTCAGCATTTGCTTCAGGAAAAGCTGCTTTCCTACACCAAGGTAACTGGAAAGATCCTAACTTAAAACAATTAAATGCTAACTTCGAAATGGGATTCATTCCTTATCAAACTTTAGGTAAAGATAAAAATGCTGATGGATTATTCATCGGTGCTCCTTCTTACTATGTAGTGAACAAAGATACTAAAGCTTTAGATTCTATCAACAAATTCTTCAACGACTTAGCTGATACTAAAGAAGGTCAAGACTACATCGTAAACAAAGCGAACATGATTTCTCCATTTGCTAACACTACTGAGAAACCATCTGCTCCATTATCTCGTTTCTTAGCAGAATGGGTTAGCGCTAAAAAACCTGTTTACTCATTTGACAACCCATACTTCATGCCTGACAACTTCTTAATGAACAAATTAGGACCAATTTACGGTCAATATGCTCAAGGTTCAATTGATAAAGCTAAATTCCAAGAATTAATTATCAACCAAATTAAAGAAGTGCCAAGCTTGATTAAAAAATAATCAATAATATTGTAGTAAACAAACCCACAGCTGCCTTTTAGTGGCTGTGGGTTATGTGCTACAATAGGTATACATACAGGTGCTACCCCACCTGGAAATTATTAAAAGGAGGAACTCTCTCATGTCTAAAAACAAGAAAGCCTTAAGCAGAGATGATCGTGCAAAACGCAATTTTTATAGATTAGTTTTACCAGCATTTATCATTTTTGCACTCGTTATTATTGTGCCTTTCTTCTTAGGGTTCTACTATTCATTAACCGACTGGAAGAGCGTTACACAAACCAACCTACAATTTGTAGGTCTAAAAAACTTTACAGAAAGTTTGGCTGACACTCGCTTCCAATATTCTTTAATGATTACTGTGATTTTTGCGTTATTCAACGTTGTCGTGGTAAACATTGTGTCATTTAGTCTTGCCTTACTTGTATCCAGCAAGATTAAATTAAAAGATATATTCCGCGCAGGATTCTTTATTCCAAACTTAATCGGGGGACTTGTTCTTGGTTATATTTGGCAATTCATCTATAACTCAGTATTTCCTGCTTTAGGACAATTAATCGGTAGTCAATTCTTAATCGATAACTTGTTCCTTGGTGATGTGAAATTAGCTGTGACTGCATTAATCATTACTAATACATGGCAATATGCTGGATATATTATGATGATTTATTTTGCAGCTTTACAAAATGTACCTTCAAGTCTAGTTGAATCTGCTTCACTTGACGGTGCAAATGCATGGCAGCGTCTACGTCACATTATCATTCCAATGGTAATGCCAGCGTTCACTGTATCGCTCTTCTTGACTATTACTAACTCATTCAAGATCTTCGATGTGAACTTCTCATTAACAGGTGGTGGTCCTTCACTACTATGGCATGACAAAGCCATTCAAAGTACTGAGTTTATTACAATGAACATTTATAATACTGCTTCAGGTGATAACTTAATGGCTTTAGGTCAAGCTCGTGCAGTTATCTTATTCTTTATCTTGGTAGTAATCAGCTTGATTCAAACTTCAATCACTAAACGGAAGGAGATTGACTTATAATGAAAAAACAAAAATTGGGAATCTTACTTCTAGAAATTTTAGGAGTCATCCTTTTCTTACTATTCTTGAGTCCAATCGTTCTTTTAGTGATTAACTCAGCTAAAAGCTCTGCTGATATTCTTTCAGATCCGTTAGCTTTACCTGCAAGTTTTGGTCAACTATGGACTAATATCGTTACAATTTGGAATAACCCTTCCATCAATTACCCATCATCATTTTTATCATCAACGATTATTACTGTGATTTCTCTTTTCACAATCACTCTATTTTCGGCTCTTGCTGCATGGGGACTTGTTCGTTTCCGTTCAAAAGCTTCGACAGTGATTTTCTTCATTTTCGTAGCTTCAATGGTTATTCCTTTCCAAGTCGTAATGTATCCACTTGTTACTTGGTTTAAAGTTTTAAGTGATGCGATTACTACCCCATTATTTGGATTTAGCTTATTACGTTCTTATCCAGGGATTATCTTAGCGTATACTGGTTTCGGTATGTCACTATCAGTATTCATGTTCCACGGATTCATTAAAGGGGTGCCTTTAGAAATCGAAGAAGCTGCGGAATTAGATGGATGTAACAAAATGCAAACATTCTTCTACGTAGTACTTCCAATCTTAAAACCCATCTACGTTACAATCTTAATCTTGAACGGTATCTGGATTTGGAACGACTTCCTATTACCACTTCTATTACTTGGTAAAGGAAATGCGATTCAAACATTACCGATCGCGGTATCAAACTTTGCCGGATCATTTACAAAACAATGGGATATGATTCTAAAATCTACATTACTGATTATGTTACCAGTAATCATCTTATTCCTATTCGCTCAAAAACATATCATGAAAGGTATGGTTGACGGAGCAATCAAATCATAGTTCCTTAAATGCTCTGGGCGTGAAAATAACAGTTTTCATGCCCAGATTTTTTATTTCAATAATCACTCTACTAGGAAAGGAGGAATATAGATGGCATCCACTATTAAGGATGTTGCAAAGCTTTCTGGAGTCTCCCCTTCTACTGTTACAAGAGTACTTCAAGACAAATCTAGTATAAGTGAAGCGACGAAGAAAAAAGTACGTGAGGCCATGGCTTCACTGAATTATCATCCCAATGTTAATGCAAGAAGCTTAGCAAGTAATAAAACAAATGTCATCGGCGTTGTTCTTCCCAAAGACTCAGATATCTTTTATCAAAATTCATTTTTCCCTGCGGTAATTCGAGGAATTTCGCAAACAGCAGCGGACCATCAATATTCGATACAATTATGTACTGGAAAAGATACGAATCAACGTTTAGCCATTCTAAAAGATACGATTCTTGGAAAACGTGTAGATGGACTCATCTTCCTGTACGGGGAAATTGAGGACCCCCTTGTTGAATTTGCGATTGAACAAGAATTTCCGGCTGTTGTAATCGGAAAAACATTATCCCCTCTTATTTCATTTGTTGATAATAATAATGAAAAAGCAGGATTTGATGCAACAGAATATATTATTCAAAAAGGAGCAAAATCTATTGCATTCATCGGTGGTCGCGACCAATTATTTGTATCCCGAGACCGACTAAAAGGATATGAAAAAGCTCTTAAAAAATATGATATCCCAATAAACGAGAGCCTTATTGCTCAAGTTTCTGAATTTACGAGGGAACAAGGATACCATACTTTAAAAGAACTTCTTAAAGAAGGAAATATTGATGGTCTAGTAACAGCAGACTCTCTCTTTACAGAAGGAGCTGTTCGATATTTAAATGAAAAACATATTCATTTGCCTATTATCACTTTTGACTCGGTACAACCTTCTGTTCGAATTGATGCTTATGTTGATATTCATACATTAGAGTTAGGACGTTCTTCGTTTAAATTATTACGAAATGTGATTAAATCCTACAATAATAAAAATATGATGTGTTACAGACAAATCATTGATCACTCTATAAAAGAAATGTAAAATAGTAAGGCACAAGTTCCAAATAATTGGGACTTGTGGCTTTTTTAATCATTTGTATTTTGCAATATAACTTATACATTATAAGTGCGATTGATCTTTCTTTTTTATTCTATAATAAATATCCATCAAAAAAACTCCCAAGCACGAATGCATGGGAGTTCTTCCATTTGTTTAAGATTAACGACGTAAGCCTAAACGGTTGATTAATTCACGGTAACGTTGAACATCTTTGTTACGTAAGTATGCTAATAAGTTACGACGGTGACCAACTTTTTTCATTAATCCACGGTTTGAGTGGAAGTCTTTTTTATGAACACGGATGTGGTCATTTAAGTGGTTGATTTCGTAAGTTAATACAGCGATTTGTACTTCTGGTGAACCAGTGTCTCCTTCGTGTAATGCATACTCTTTGATGATTTCGTTTTTCTTTTCTTTAGAAATTGCCATTTCTAAACACCTCTTTCTTTTAATTTATGCCTTGTACTGAGTAAAACGTTGGTGATTCGCAAAACTCTGTAAAAGGTCTGTGCATTAAGCACTTATTCAATGTACCTTATTTTCAGTAAAATTGCAAGCTTCTTAATCTATTATTTGAATATCAACACGGTTAAAATATGCATGATTTGGTTTTAATGGTTGTCCTGCCATCAATTCATCTACAGTCACCAATTCGTAACCTTCTGCTTGTAAATATTCAATAATTGTTGGTAATGCCTCTACTGATTCTTCATGAATATCATGCATCAATAAGATTCCGCCATTATGAGCATTTTCCTTAATATGCTCAATTGTCTTGGCTGCATCTCTATATTTCCAGTCTAGCGAGTCAATTGACCAGTTCACTATAGCAATGCCTGCTTGCTCCGCTACCATTTTATCAAAACCACCATATGGCGGACGCAAACTCATTGGTCTTAAACCACCTGAAGCTTTGGCAATGAGGTCTGAAGTGTTATGAACCTCTTTATACACTTCGTCTGCTGATTTCTTTGGTAATAAAGGATGACTATAACTATGGTTTCCAAGTTCGTGCCCTTCAGCCACAATTTGCTTAATATTTGCAGTTTCAGTTTCTTGATAACCAGGAAGGGCATCGTAGAAAGGATACTGGATGTTGTCACGGTGCATGAGCGTTATATTTTTTTAGAATTTCTAGTACTCTTGGCGTTGTTTCAGGTCGGGGGCCGTCATCAAACGACAATGCAATTCTCTTCTTACCTAGTTTTTCTTTAACAGTTGCAAGATATTTTGTATAGTTCTCTTTCTCTGTTTCCGGAATCATATTTTCATTCATATATGCAAAAAGCTCGGTAAAAGGAATTGTCCATTCTGCATCTGAATCGTTTGCATCTTTGTATTTTATGCGAATTCCATTTTGAATGATTGATGTATCTAGTTTCTTCCAATTATTATCTTTAAATTGAGAAGTAATTTTTTCTGTTAGATTATCAGATAATCCATCTACTTTAGATTCATCTAATGCTTTCTTTACAAAGAAGTTAGATACTGCTAAATCATTATTAAAGAGTTTTGAAATTTCAAATGGTTGTAAAGTATCTGCGAAAACAAGTTGATGTGTTAACTCCGAAAATTCTAGCTGTTCAAAACCACGATCCTTTTGTTGATATACAGATACATAGTAATGAATATCATTCACGTTTGAAACAACCTTTGTTTGATAAGCTTTCAAGAAAATCAAAGTTTTCTTAGAGGCTCCCGCGTATTTTTCTATTACCGTTTGTTTTAAAGTCGAAATCTGCTCAGCAATAGCCGTAACTTCATTACCAGTACTATCTGTAGGGATTAATTCCTGAATTTCAATATTCCCATTCGTTTCATCTTTAACCGTAAAATTTTCGTTATATTTTTTTGTATCGTCTTGTTCAACTTGAATAATACGTTTTAATTCTTCTTCATTAAATTGATCTGCCATAATACGATGAATCGTTAATAATTCAAATACTAAAATAGCTAGAGTCAAAACTCCTATCACCCAAAAAATGGTTTTAGGAATTTTCTTCTTCGGTCTTTTCTTTTTTGAATCCTTCCCACCGAATCGTTGGTTCTCTTGATTCTCCTCTTGAACTGCCTCTTCCTTCAAATCAGTCTCTAGCATTTCTTCAGGATTTTGTGTATATTTATTTTCTTTTTTTGGATGTTTTTCTTTGCCATTATTGGCTCTTCGTTGAATGACCTTCTCCATTCTCCACGACCCCTTATTAAATACTATTTTTCTTTTTTCTGACAGTCCGGACAAACACCATAAACTTCCATTCGATGTCCTCTAACTTTAAACCCTGTTAATTGTTCTGCTGCTTTTTCAACATCATCTAAAATTGGATAATATAAATCCACTACTTTCCCACAAACATCGCAAACAGCATGATAATGTTGCCCTAAATCAAAATCGTATCGGCTTGCACTATCTCCATACATTAATTCTTTAACAACACCCTCTTTAATAAACAGGTTTAAATTGTTATATACTGTCGCCACACTGACTTGAGGATATTCTCTTGTTAATTCAGTATAAATCTCTTCCGCAGTTGGATGAGTATCCACGCTAGCTAAAAATTCAAGCATTGCCACTCTTTGAGGAGTAATACGAACTCCTTTACTACGTAATTTCTTCACTACTTGATTAATTTCTTCTTTTCTCATATATTTCCCTAATTTCTAATACAGATTACGTCGATTTTGATACTTTATTCTCTCAAATTTCCAAGGAAAAATCAAGTTATTCATTTAATATTTTTGTAACATTGTAATATTTTTGTAACAAAAAAGATTTGTTCAAAAAATAGAACAAATCTTTCTATCATTATTTTTTTAAAAGTTTATTGTACTGCATCCCTTCTCGAAGTGCAGAGGTATCTGTTCCTAATGCTTCTGCTATTGTATAAGCAAATTCGAAACTTGCAGCTGCACCACAACCTGTGATGATTTTTCCATCTTTTTCAACTAACTTGCCTGTATAAATTCCGTCGTTAATTTCATCTTCAAAACCGGGATAACAAGTAAATTTTTTCTTTTTCAGAAATCCTGCCCTGTGTAGGACAATTGGCGCTGCACAGATTGCTGCAATAATTTTCCCTTTTTTCGAATATTCTTTCAGCTTTTGAATAAGAAACTCATTCTCTCTTAAGTGATGCGCCCCTGGAATTCCACCTGGAAGCACTAATGCATCAATTTGAGCCCAATAAAATGTCTCTAATTCATCATCTGCCTTCACTGAAATTTTATGAGAACCCGTAATAACTTGTCCACCAATGCCAACTGTATGAACAATATGACCTGCTCTTCTCAAAATATCAACTGTAGCAAGGCCTTCAATTTCTTCAAATCCTTCTGCTAAGAATACGACGACATTTGCCATAGGACAGCCTCCTCTTATTTTTTGAACAAGCCCATTACTCCGCGAGTAATCACTCGGCCTACTTCACGTCCAACGCTAGACATAATATTTTTGGTAAAGCGATCCATCGCAGAATCACCTTTCTTAGTTGCTGCTTGTCGTGCTTGACGTTCTAGTTCTCTTTCTTGACGTTCACGTTCTTTTTCTTCTAATTTAGCCTGTTTTTCAGCCTCTTTTTGTGCAAGAGCTTCTTGTTTTTCAGCTTCT
>ERZ773067.1742-NODE-1742-length-11378-cov-8.785834_pt1 | contig 11378 bp, 9 predicted proteins | sample MGYA00580622_ERZ773067 | MGnify/ENA primary metagenome ERZ773067 (study PRJEB29015, sample SAMEA2737998) | human oral metagenome | biome: human oral; feature: human-associated habitat; material: dental | place: China | collected 2113 ...
CTTATAGAAACCTATACAGATAATTGTTTGCGCTTTATTCCTTTGCAAGAAAGTAGGTAATGTTTCAAATGTGTTGTTAAATCCTCATTGATAAGGCACGAGCTACAAGCTCGCACCAGCAGGAGGATATGCTATAAATTATTAGATAAACTTAAAACTGTATTGCAATTATAATTAAAAACTTAACCTATAATCATTATTTCTTTGGATTTTTGCAAAAAATGGCAATTTATTTCTTTGGATAATTTTAATTTCGTACTTTTATCACCTGATATATAACATCTTTATTACAATATGCTATCACATAAAATAACACATTTATTTGAGCAAAGAGGTTATTTGCCCCTAACTGAGGAAGAAAAGGAAAACTATACCAAAGCGCTAATAAGTTTAGGTATTCCTTTAAATAGTGCTTTTGCAGCATTCAATCTTTCGACTATAGGTCCCACTTTTGCTGAGAGAGGGTATGAATTGTATAATGTTTGTTGGTTCAAAATCTATTCTGAAGATTTAGATTATGCTATAGAAAATGCATCAAAGATATTCCTTTTGCCTGAAGAATATCTTCCTTTGGACAGTTTTGAAGCAGAAAGTGGCTTTTTCTATAATCGCAATACAGGAGAAGTACTACACCTTCAGTTAGGTCAAACACTTTCTGATTTCCTAAAACCTCAATGGAAAGATTTTAATACTTTCTTAGAATGGTTTTTCAATGTATAAGAAAATAGAATATAAATATTAGCATACATTCTCTTCCACCGAACGATGAGCGAACGATGAGCGAATGATAAGCGAATGATAAGCGAAGGAAAGTCGGCGAGCTGGCGCAGCCGAGTATGTGACGAACGATAATTACACATCGCTCTCAGCAGACCAGAAATCGTCATCGCTAAAACCTACTAAATAAGCCTTGCGTTTGGCGCGGGTCAGCGCAGTGTAAAGCCAGCGGTAATAGCTCTCATCAATTACGTAATCAGGGGGAAGGTAAGGCTTTTCAATAAAGACAACGTCCCATTGCCCCCCCTGACTTTTATGGCAGGTTAGGGCATAGGCAAACTTCACCTGTAAAGCGTTGTAATAAGGGTTTTGCTTCAGTTGCTGGTACTGCTGATGGGTAGAGGGTGCCTCGGCGTATTCGCTTAGCACCTCCTCATACAGCGATTGGCTTTGGGCAGGACTAAGGGCAGCCGAGTCAGAAGTGAGGGTGTCGAGCAGGACAACCGTATCAAAAGGCGGTTGGTCGGGGTAGTCGATAAGCTGGGCGGTAATCTCGGCAAAGCGAAAACCGTAGTTTTCGTAAAAACCGAGTATCTCAACTACCTCTATAGTGTCGCCGTTGGCAATAAAGCTGATTTTAGGGTTGTCTTTGCACCAAAAATAATTGTTTTTAACAACCATTAGCAGGTCGCCAACCTCTATTTCGTCTTCAGCCTCGAGGATAACGCGTCGCACTTGTTGATTCCAATCCACAGCGCGCTTATTAGCGCGCACTATGATAGTAGTTTCATCAGAACCATAATTATCATAAGCCTCGACGAGGGCTTCTTGTATTTCCTCGCCATTATACAGACGTATAAGGTCAGCCGATTTGCCTATTCTGAATTGAAAATAAGGCTGAGAGGTATTGCCAAAGATAGTTTTGCGCAGGGCAGTAGCATTGCGCAAGATGCCTGAGCGGCGGCGTTGGCGCACCACATCGGTTAGCTGTGTGCTGACCACTTCCTTTTGGTATTGGTATTCTAAATGGGCAATATTCAGAGCAGGACTACCGTGGGTGTGTACGGGGGGTAGCTGGGCGGCATCGCCTATAAGCAGCAGCTTGCAGTCCGTGCCTGAATAAACGAAGCGCATAAGGTCGTCTAATAGCGAGCGGCTGCCGAATACCCCCTCATTATCGGCAATCATAGAAGCCTCATCAACGATAAAGAGGGTGCGTTGTGCCTTATTGGGGCGGAGGGTAAAAGCGAGTTCGCTCCCTTCGGCGCGGTGATAGTAGATGTACTTGTGAATGGTAAAAGCCGGCTGACGGGTGAAGAAGGTCATCACTTTGGCAGCTCTACCGGTGGGGGCAAGCAGCACAGAATGGTGCGAAATGAGTGGCAAAGCAGCGATGAGGGCGTTAGTAATAGAAGTTTTTCCGGTACCGGCAAAACCTTTCAGCAAGAAGAGTTTTTCGGTGGCTTTAGAGTCGAATAAGTATGAGCTAAAAAGCTGTAAGGCAGTGTGTTGCGAGGGTGTTGGCGTGTGCGAAAACGCTTGCAAAAGGGCTTGAAAAAAGGTGTTTTCAGTCATAGAAAAATAGAGTTTCGAGAGCAAAGTTATAAAAAAAAGTTAAAATAATTTTTTAGTTTGAAAAAAAGATTGTAGTTTTGCGCAATACCAGTCAAAAAGATGTATTATTAATTATAGTATTAAAACGATGAAAAAAATTGTAACTATTGCATTTTGGGCATTAGGTTTAGTATTTTGCTACCTAATTTATAGGTCAGTTACAGGACCTATTGAGTTTAACAAAGTAAAAACCGAGCGTTATACTGAGGTGATTAAAAAGCTGAAAGATATTCGTGCGGCACAAGACGCTTACCTACGCATCAACGGTAAGTACGCCGACAATTTCGACCAGCTAACTAACTTTATCGAAAACGCTAAGTTTACTATTACTTCGCAACGCGATACCAGTTGGACAGCTTTTGATAAGACGTTCAATATCGAGGTAATGCGCCAAGGGGTTCGCATCGATACTTTGGGCTATGTGAAAGTGAAAGACTCTTTGTTTAAAGATTCTGACCGCTACAAAACTTTGCGCTACGTACCTAAGTTTACTAAAGACGAAGCACCTCTTTTATTCACTATGAAAACAGGTGAAATAAAAGACAAAAACAACGTTGTGTCTTCTGTTTTTGAAGTGTACGTATCTAAAAGAGATGTCCTAAAAGGGCTTGACAAGGACTTAGTAGACAAAGAAGTAGTGAAAAACTCAGTAGATGATGTGAAAGGCGAAAATATAAAAGTCGGCTCTCTCGAAGAAATCACTGTTAATGGTAACTGGCCAACTTCTTATGACGCAAAAATTGCAAAACAATAATGAATTAAACAGCTACTTTAAGGAATTGTCCATTCAAATAAACTTGGATGGACTTTCTTTTTGTGTCTTTAATCCGGTGCTGAATTATGTAGAGGCTATTTACAATTTCCCAATGAACTTCAGCTACAAAACACCTCAAGAAATAGAGCGACAGATACACGCTGTGATAGAGGGCGAGACTGATTTGCGGCAGGACTTCGATAATATAAGGGTACTGCATAACTCGCCTAACTTTGCCCTGATTCCGCAGCCGCTCTGTGGCAGAAAAGAGGAGATGATAGAGTATCTGAAGTACAGCATAGATGTAACTGATGTGCCAGCGCGTGCGGTAGAGATAGACAAAATCCCTTCGATAGAAACGGTTAATGCTTATCTGCCTAATGCGATGGTCAATAACGCTTTGCTGTCGTATTACGGTCGCTTCGACTATCAGCATTTTGCAACCTCATTGCTCAAGATGTTTCTAAAGCACTACGCCTCGCACGACTATGAGATGATGTATATCTATGCCGAAGTGGGGTCATTTTACTTTGTAACTTTCAAGGGTAGGCGGTTGCATTACTTCAATCGATTTAGTTACGAAACGATTGAAGATTTCTTATACTACATACTTTTCTCAATAGAACAATTAGATATTAATACAGAGCAGGTGGCGCTCTACATTACGGGCGAGTTAGACCCTACGGCGCTGTTTTACAGCAAAGTGCGTAGGTATGTCAAGTATATTTACCTGCTGAAGTACCACAAAGAGCATTACATAGCAGGAATGGACGAAGAGCTTATCAGGCGTAACTTTGTGCTGACCCAATCATTTTAAACCTTTTTCTTACTAATGAAACTATCAAACGTATTAAGTCTTTCATTTCAGTTGTTTAAGACTACTTTTTTAACACATCTGTTAGGCTGTTTGCTCCTTTTTGGCGCACTTTTGGGGCTGTATTGGTTTTTAGCTCCTGTTATTTTCGGAATGCCTTTAGAGGAAGTTGCCCAACTATCAAAACAGCCTGAAAAGATAACAGCTCTTGTAAACAATGGCGGTTTTGCTATCAAATTATCGCTTTTTCTGCTGCTGGTAGATGGTATTGTAACGCCCTTTACTACCGGTATGTACAAGAATTATAGGTCAGTGCAGCGCAATGAAGCGGCTACCATAGGGCAGTTGTTTAGCTTCTATCGCTCTACCTACACCGGCAGAATACTTAGTTATGTGTTGCTGCTTACGGCGCTGAAGAGTGTTGCTTTTGTAGGGATAGGCGCCTTAGGGCTTCCGGCATTTGCTTTGGCTACCGTTACGGTAATGTCGATTGTGTTTGTGCTTACTTTGCCTATCATCATTTTTGAAGACCAATCGCTGCTCAGGGCTATGGGCAATAGCTATAAGCGCACGGTACCTGTCATTTTTACAGTGATGCTCGCCTTAATCTTAGGAGGGATTGTCAGTCTTTTAGGGGCTTTTGTGTTTGGCATAGGTATTGTAGTTACCTTCCCGATGCTATACGCAGTGATTTACAGCCTTTATACTAATAGTGTAACCCATTAAAAAACATTAAAATATGTCATTCTCAAACGTTTTCGATTTTGCAGGACAACTCTATAAGAAAGCCCTGCTTGTGCACACTATAGGCATGTTGCTGCTTACGGTAGTAATTATTTTGCTGATGTTTATAGGTATACCTTTGCTGATGTCTTTTCATTATGATGAGATGCTTATTAATGCAAAAGATAATCCTTTCTATGTGGCAGAGTTGATGTCTTCGCCTCTTATGCTTGCTAAAATCTCTCTTATGTCATTAGTAGTAGGGGTGTTAGTAGCGCCTTTATCAGCTGGTTTTTACCAAAACTTAGATGCCATTGCAAAAGGAGGTCAGTCAGATTTTGCTAATTTATTTACGCACTATAATTCTCCTTACACAGGGCGTATAATGCTTTCTACCTTGATATTAGGGGTAGTTAATGGAGGGATATCAATACTGATGAACGTAGTAGGTATACCGCTCTTAGACAGTCTTCTTTCTTTTTTTATAAATATAGTGTTTTGCTTAAGCCTCCCGATTATCATCTTTGAAAATCAGTCAGTTACTGATGCACTAAAAGGTAGTTATGAGCGTGTCATAGCCTCTTTTGGCACGGTTTTGGGAGTGCTATTAGTAGCGTTTCTCATCGCTGTATTGGGGGTATTAGCGTGCTGTGTGGGGTTATTCTTTACAGTACCTTTCTTATATGCAGCAACTTATGCTATATACGATGCTTGCAAAGCAAAACCAAAAGTATCAGAATATTAAAACAGGAATTAATAAAATAATATATGAAGAAAACTCTTTTATTAGGTATATTGGCTGTAGGTAGCCTTACCTTAAACAGCTGTAATGAGCTACAGCAGGTGCTTAGCCAAACGGCACAAAGTGGCAGCCTAAATGTGGCTGGCGGACTTAAGCAAGCGTTAGAATTAGGCGTGAGTGCTGGTGTAGATGCATTGAGCAAAGATGGTGGCTATTTCAAAGACCAAGCAGTGCGTATCTTATTGCCTGAAGAATTGCAAAAGGTAGATAAAACCTTGCGCTCTATAGGGCTCGGCTCATTGGCAGACCAAGGGCTAAAAGTGCTAAACGAAGCAGCAGAGAATGCAGTAAGTCAAGCAAAACCTATCTTCCTTTCAGCTATACAAAATATGACCTTTTCCGATGCTATGAACATTCTAAAAGGTGATAATACCGCTGCTACCACTTATCTGAAGAACTCTACTTCTTCGGCTTTGGTAAGTGCTTTTTCGCCAAAAATACAAGAATCGCTTAGCAAGGTAGGCGCTGATAAGGTGTGGGAGAACATTATCAACAAGTACAACCAAATACCTTTAGTAAAACCGATAGAGGCAAACCTCACTCAGTATGTTACTACCCAAGCCATCAATGGGCTTTTTACCAAAGTGGGTGATAAAGAGAAGGAAATACGCACCAATGTAGCGGCTCGTACTACTCCTCTGTTACAGTCGGTATTTGCTATGCAAGACAATAAGTAGTTTTTATTAATTTTTAATTATGAATTTATAAGAAGGCTACCTGAGAGATTGGGTAGCCTTAAGATATTAATCACTTTATTATGTTTCATACTCCTTACGAGGCTGCTCCTTTTTCGCAATTTACAGCCTTTGATTATCTGCCAGCTATTCAGACCGCTATTAATGATAGTTTAGCAGAAATACAAAAAATCAGCAAAAACTACAAACCTGCCACTTTTGAAAATACTATACTTCCTTTAGCTTATAATGACTTGCGCTTAGAGAGGCTTACCTCTATGTTCTTTAATTTGAATAGTGCCGCTACTACTCCTGAACTACAAGCACAAGCGCAACTTATCTCACCTTTGCTTAGTGAATACACTAATGATGTGAGGCTTAATGCTGTACTTTTTAAACGGATAAAAGCTATATACAGAAAACGGGAGAAACTATCTCTAACAGCCGAGCAATGTACCTTGGTAGAGAAAATGTATCATAACTTTATGCGCAATGGGGTGCACCTACGCCAACGCAAAATTCGCCTGCGCGAAATAGATAGAGATTTAGCAGCGCTTAAGCTAAAATTTTCAGAGAACTTATTGGCTGAAAACCAGCTTTTTTTCATACATATTACTAACCCTATAGAAGTAACAGGGCTACCCGATTACGCTCTTCAAATGGCAACAGCTGAAGCGGCAAAACGCAAGTTAGAAGGCTGGGTCTTTACCCTTGACTTTCCCCTCTATACAGCTGTGATGAAGTATGCTGATAATCGCGAATTACGCCGGAAACTCTTCATCGCTTATCACAAAAGAGGCGCTAATGACAATGAGTATAACAATGAGGAAATAGTATGGCAAATTAGCTTGCTACGCCGTGAGCGCGCGCGCTTATTAGGCTATGAGAATTACGCTACCTTTGTGCTTGAAGACCGTATGGCAGAAAGCCCTCAGCAGGTAGATGATTTTCTACAATCGCTATTAGAACAAGCCTTGCCTTTAGCCAAACAAGAACTAAAAACACTGCGTATATTCTCTAAAATAGATGATTTTCAACAATGGGATTTTCCTTATTATGCCGAAAAGCTCAAACAAGAGGAATATCAGATAGATGACCAGCAGTTAAAACCGTATTTGGCTCTTGATAAAGCGGTACAAGGAATGTTCGCAGTAGCTAATAAACTATACGGACTGCACTTTGCACTTACTGATGAGGTCGAGAAGTATCACCAAGAGGTACAAATCTATAAGGTAACCGACGCCGAGGGCAATTATGTAGCATTGCTCTACACCGATTTCTTCCCTCGTGCAGGCAAACGCAATGGTGCTTGGATGACCACCTTCAAAGACCAATATATCGACCTACAAGGCAACGACTCGCGCCCTCATATATCAATAGTTTGCAACTTTACCCGTCCAACAGCTACAGAGCCCTCACTGCTTACATTTAATGAGCTTACGACTCTCTTTCACGAGTTTGGACACGCCCTTCACGGAATGCTCTCGCGCGTAACCTATCCCAGCCTAAGTGGTACTAATGTAGCTCGCGACTTTGTCGAACTACCCAGCCAACTGATGGAAAATTGGTGTTATGAAGAGGAAACCCTGCGACTATTTGCAACGCATTACCAAACGGGCGAACCTTTGCCTATGGAGTGGGTACACCGCATAAAGAAAGCGCAAAAGTTTATGGAGGGACTCCTAACGGTACGTCAGTTGGTTTTTGGCATCCTTGATATGGCTTGGCACAGTGTCAAGTACGCCGATGAAATACGAAGTACCAAGGGCTTTGAGCACTCTCTATCACTACCCCAGATGTTTCCACCTATTGAAGAGATTTGTATATCTACAGGCTTTTCACATATTTTTAGTGGAGGTTATGCCGCAGGTTATTACAGCTACAAATGGGCAGAAGTATTAGAAAAAGAAGCTTTTGCTATATTCGAAGCTGCTGGTATTTTTAACCCCGAAGTAGCGACTCGTTTTCGCAAGGAAATATTAGAGAAAGGCAGCAGCGAAAAAGAAATGACCCTATTCAAAAGGTTTAAACAATAAAAGTATATAGTAAGGCATAAAAAAAGCTACCAATTATTGGTAGCTTTTTTTATGCCTAAACTTTAGGTATTTTGCTCTTAGAATGAAAGGGTTATACCTGCCAAATAGTGAGCTTCTGCAGCAGGTATATAAGATTCTCCATACTTATTACTACCATAAGGTATGTATTTAGCATTTAAGATGTTGTTTCCTATTACTGAAAACAAAACAGATTTAAAGGTATGTTTGGGGGTCCATTCATATTGTAAACTTAGGTTGTTTACAAAATAAGCATCTAGTTTAGCCTCTTCTCGTTGGGTATTGTCAATATATTGGCTACCTACATATTTAGAAATAAGACTTGCTTGAAAGTTCTTTATAGGCAAGAAGCTAATTGTATTACCTATTACAGCACTTGGTGAGTATGAAATTTGAGTATCGCCCCAATAGGTAATAACTTTTTTCTTCTCTGTTTTGTAGTCTTTAGTAATGTTCTTACTGAAAGCTACATTAGGTTGCCATATCCATTTGGTAGAAAGGTGTACAGTCGCATCAGCCTCAATACCTGAGCGGTAGCTACTTCCTACATTTTCACGGATAGGGTAGCCTGTTTCATTTAGTTTACCAGTAGGTATAAGTTGGTCTTGGTACCCCATATAATAACCATTAACGTTCAAAACTACCTTATCACTCTGATAACGCCATCCTAATTCAAAATCATTTAGTTTTTCAGCTACAGGTTTTTTAGCTAAAGCATTCTTTTTTAGTTCCTTAGCATAATCTTTATAGTCAGAACGATTAGGTTCTTTAGTAGCGCGTGCATACGATAGATAAAAGCTATTGTTTGGATTGAGGTTAAAGGTTACTCCCATTTTAGGGTTGAAATTATAAAGAGCTTCGTTTACTTTGTATTTTTTAGCCTCATAATTTACATAGCGCAATTGCATATCAGCAAATAAACTCCATTTTGAGTTTAGAGTATAGGTCAGTTTAGCAAAGCCTGAAGCTTCTTCTTTGGTGTTAAGCCCTTCATAACTATAATTGTTTTTGTATGAAGTATAAGCTTTTTCAGCCCATAATAAATCTTTAATATGAGCCCCTTGATAGCGGTTTAAAGCTCCTCCTACTAACAAATCTATATTATCCTTTTTATAATTAGCTGAAAAGGTCGTTCCCCAAAAATCATTATTAAGTCCTTGTTGGTGAATATAGTAAGCTTGTTTTTCTTCCCCGTCAGGATCATTACCCAATGAAGGAAGCCCTATCCAAGAATAAGCACCTTTCTCATAGTTTTCCCAATAACCCTTTCCTTTGGTATAGTGAAAAGCGATTTGGGTACGCCAAAACTCATTCCACTGTTGCGACCAATGTAGTTGAGCGAGGTCTTGCTGATAGTTGTCGCTTTCATTGTCGTAGAAACGCTTATTGCCGGCAGCATCAGTATATTCACCTGCAGGATTATAGCGTCTATCGTTAGCCAAGGTTGCTTTGTCAAGTCCTAAATAGGTTAGATAGGCGTGCTGTTTTCCCCCTAACAAAATAGCTTTGATAAGCGTACCCCCGTAAGCGTATGCCCCTTGTAAAAAGTAAGATTTGAGATTAGCCCACCCTCTATCTCTGTAGCCGTCACTTTTAATAACCGAAAAACGACCACTAAGCTCAAAACGGTCATTAATCTTACCAGTAGAAAATTTAAGAGCGTGTTTATGAGTGTTGTAACTACCGTAGAAATTTGCTATTTCAGCACTTGCTGTGGGCTGAATAGCCTCCGTTAGTATATTCAGACTCGCTCCAAAGGCACCCGCTCCGTTTGAAGAGGTACCTACCCCGCGCTGTAGCTGTATGTTTTCAGCTGACGAAGCCAAATCCGAAAGATTGTAAAAGAACACCCCGCCCGACTCCGAGTCGTTTAGCGGTACTCCGTTGATAGTTACGTTAGTACGGTATATATCCGAACCACGCACATTTATATAAGAAGAACCAAAACCTACCCCGTCATCAGAATAGCTCACCACATTTGGCAGATGGTTGAGCAGCAAAGGCAGTTGTTGCCCGAAGTTTTTAGCTTTAATCTCTTTTTTTGAGAGATTAGAAAAAGTGATAGGGAGTTTTTGGTTAGCCCTAACTGCCGACACTAATACTTCGTCTAACAGTATAGGTTCACGGATAGAGTCCATAACCGACTCAATTGGTTGTTGCGCCACTGCTGCTGACGACAAGCATAGCGCGGTGTACATAAGTACATTTTTCATTGTAGAATAAAATGGTTTTTTCACAAATAAAAGAGGCAATTATTTGGTTTGGTTATTAAATAAAAAACGACTTGTTCCTGCTACCCAAAAGCAAAAACAAGCCTACGCTTAGTTTCATTCCTTGAGCGGCATTACCCGCACAAGTTCTATGGGTATAATCTCAGCCTATTACAGCACCCCTTATGAGACGGCGGCAAAAGTACAAAAAATATGTTAAAGTCCAAAAAAAACTTATTAATTATTTCCGCGCCCCCATTCCTCCCAATCCTCCCAGCCTTCTCAGCCTTCCCAGCCCTCCCAATCCTCCTAGCCCTCCCAATCTCTCTCCCAGAAAAATTTTCTAAATACACTTACCCTTTACGTCAGATATACTTACCCTTTAGGAACACCGAACAATAACCGAACAATAACCGAAGTATAAACGACTAATAATCCTTCTCCCACCAGAAAAATATGCTACCCTCGCTCAGCTCTTACTCAAATAATCTTGTGTGTTTTGCCTACATAATTCATTAATTCAAAATAATTTTGTATATTTGCCGCCAATTAAACCTATTAGTCAATCTGCAAACTGACAAATTGGCTAATCGACAAATCGACAAATTAAAATGGCTCGTATACTTACAGGTATTCAAAGTACAGGCACCCCCCATTTGGGCAATATACTCGGGGCTATACGTCCGGCAGTGCAAATGGCTGCCGACCCCGCTAACGAATCTTTTCTCTTTATAGCCGATATGCACTCGCTCACTCAAATAAAGAATGGCGAGGAGCTGCGTGCTAATACCTATAGCGTAGCAGCTACGTGGTTAGCTTTCGGTCTCGATACCAATAAGGTAACTTTCTACCGCCAGAGCGATGTGCCTCAAACAGCAGAACTCTCGTGGTATTTAAGTTGCTTTTTCCCTTATCAGCGCCTTACGCTTGCCCATTCGTTCAAAGACAAAATGGACTATCTGCAAGATGTGAATGCCGGTCTTTTCACCTATCCTATGCTGATGGCATCCAGACCC
>ERZ773067.1745-NODE-1745-length-11363-cov-3.242572_pt1 | contig 11363 bp, 11 predicted proteins | sample MGYA00580622_ERZ773067 | MGnify/ENA primary metagenome ERZ773067 (study PRJEB29015, sample SAMEA2737998) | human oral metagenome | biome: human oral; feature: human-associated habitat; material: dental | place: China | collected 2113 ...
AGTACCACAGAAAATGCAAAATATGCATTTAACCCCATTCCTGCCGAAAGAACAAAAGGAAGATTGGCAAATAAAGCCATACAGAATGACGCAATAGCTGATGCAAGTGCTGTAGCGGTGAATACAGCCCTCTGATCCATTCCTGTCTGCCCAAGTATGCTTGGGTTTACGGCAAGAATATATGCCATTGTCATGAAGGTTGTTATACCTGCCATAGTCTCAACCTTTACATTTGTACCTCTTTCTTTCATCTTAAAAAACTGTTCCATCATAGCCTCCTTGTTTTGTTAGATACGAATATGGACCGGTAGTTTGGCAATTAAAACAGACACCATATTCAAAATAAGCCAGACTATAATATAGCATAATAAAAAGGGGTATTCTACCCCTTTTTATTATATCTTTTTCTAATTAAATTTATTCAAATCAATTCTTATTATAGTTTTAATACTATCAAAAAATTTTATCAAACCAACCCCACAATATCTCCGCACTTCTCAGCTATATGGGTAGCACCATACTTCTCAAATTCTTCCCTGTTTCCATAGCCATACATTACAGCAATAGAATCTACTCCGTTTTTATTGGCCGCCACTATATCAAACTTCCTGTCGCCAATCATAACCGCACTCTTCGGATCGGTTATTCCGTTCTTCTCAAAAGCCCGTCTGATCATTACATCCTTGTGTACTGTCTTTTCTTCGTGCGTAGGTCCGGTAAGATTGACAAAGTATTTATCAAGTCCATGCTTTTCAATTATTTTTTCTGCTATCAGAGCCGGCTTTGAGGTAACTACCATAAGTGTATGACCTTTACCTTTAAGCTTTTCAAGCATTTCCACAACCCCCTCATACATCGGTGCAAGCAGATAGCCTGCCGACTCATAATGCTCCCTGTAAATCTCAATCGCTCTGTCAGCTTCCTCAGGATTCATTCCACATAAATCTGTAAATGAATCAAAGAGCGGAGGACCTATAAACTTCATAAATTCATTTTCAGGAAGCATATCTCTTCCCATTTTCCCGAGCGCATGTTTTGCCGAAGCAACAATTCCGTCTCCTGATTCAACAAGGGTTCCATCCAAATCAAACATTAAATATTTATACATTCTTTCTCCTCTTAAGCGGTATTTCATTACCATTTTCATCAACTACTTTTACATTTTCAAGCTGGCTTCTTATATTACCTCTTATGGCGGCAACATAGTCGTCTCTTAGTTTCTTTTGTTCCGCCTTTTCTTCATCTGTCAGCCCTTCTGCCTTGGACTTGTGGTACAGCTCATTTATCCTTTTGATATCTGCTTCAGTTATTCCCATTTCTACTCCTTAAAAATTGTTCTATGTATACCAGCAATACAGCTATATCCGAAGGAGATACCCCTGATATACGGCTTGCCTGACCTACAGAAAGCGGCTGTATCTCAGAGAGCTTCTGTCTTGCCTCTTTTCTTATGTTATCTATCTTTTCATAATCTATCCCCTCAGGTATCAGCCTGTTTTCCATTTTCTTAAACTGTTCTACCTGTCTGTATTCACGCTCGATATAGCCTTCATATTTAATATTTATGTTTACCTGCTCACCTACAGCTGTAGAAAGCTTTGGTCTCTCATTATCAATAGCTGCCAAAAGCTCGTAATTAAGTTCCGGACGTTTTACAAGGTCAGCCAGAGTTACTGCTCCAAGCAGGGCTGTACTTCCATTTTCGGTAAGAAAATCATTTACTTCCTTTTTCCCGCCAATCGTCTTTGACTTCAGACGTTTTATTTCAGTCTCTATGTCAGCTTCCTTTTTAAGCAGAGCCTCGTATCTTTCTTTTGAAATAAGTCCTATCTCATAGCCTATTTTTGTAAGCCTCAGGTCAGCATTGTCCTGCCTTAAAAGCAATCTGTACTCCGCTCTTGAAGTCATCATCCTGTAAGGCTCTTTTGTATGCTTTGTTACCAAATCATCTATAAGTACGCCTATGTAGGCATCGGAACGTTTGAGTATAAGCGGCTCTTTTTTATCAATAAGCCTTACTGCATTTATTCCTGCTATAAGTCCCTGTGCCGCCGCCTCTTCATAGCCTGAACTTCCGTTGAACTGTCCAGCCGCAAAAAGTCCGGAAGCCACCTTAAATTCAAGACTTTCTTTAAGCGTGGTAGCATCTATGCAGTCATACTCTATCGCATAAGCATTTCTTACTATATGTACATTTTCCAGTCCCGGAATTGTCCTATACATTGCTACCTGTACATCCTCCGGCATGGAAGAACTCATTCCGTCCACGTACATTTCATTGGTGTATTCTCCCTCAGGCTCTACAAATATCTGGTGTCTGTCCTTATCGGCAAACCTCATTACCTTATCCTCTATAGAAGGACAATATCTTGGTCCTACACCTTCGATAATTCCGCCATAAAGCGGTGAACGGTCAATATTTTCCCTTATTATTCTGTGGGTTTCCTCATTGGTGTAGGTAAGGTAGCAGGGAATCTGCTCTCTCCCTATATCTTTATCTTCATTTAAAAATGAAAACGGAACGACTTTTTCATCTCCGTTTTGTACTTCCATCTTAGAGAAGTCTATTGTCCTCTTATCCACACGTGCGGGTGTTCCTGTCTTGAACCTTCTCAGGTCAATTCCTATATTTAAGAGTGAATCTGTTAAATGGATAGATGCAGACAGTCCGTTAGGTCCGGTATACTCACTTACATCACCGTAAATGCAACGCGCCTTGAGGTAAGTTCCTGTGCAGAGGATAACAGCCTTGGCAGTATAAACCGCACCTGAATATGTCTTAACCCCTGTTACCTTACCATCATCTACCAATATTTCTGCAACTTCTGCCTGCTTAATGGTAAGGTTCTCCGTATTTTCAAGCACCTTACGCATTTCTAAGGAATAGGTCCGTTTATCCGCTTGCGCTCTGAGGCTGTGTACGGCAGGACCTTTTGACTTATTTAACATTTTTGACTGAATATAGGTCTTGTCTATATTCTTGCCCATTTCTCCTCCAAGTGCATCTATTTCTTTTACAAGATGTCCTTTAGAAGTTCCTCCTATGTTAGGATTGCAGGGCATAAGGGCTATGCTGTCCACACTTACGGTAAATATAAGTACCTTCTTGCCTAATCTTGCCGCGGCAAGTGCAGCCTCACAGCCTGCATGTCCTGCTCCTACTACTATTACTTCAAAATCTTCACAAATCATATTTTCCTCAAATCTATTATTAAAATAAATCAGAGTGAGTTCCTGTCCTAAATAGGAAAAGTTCCACTTCTGATTTGTCTATTCGATAAATCAACAACCAGTCAGGCTCAATATGGCATTCCCTAAAGCCCTTGTATTCTCCCAAAAGATTATGATCTTTATATTTTTTGTCTAATACAGACTGCTCTGCAAGCTTATCAACTACTTCCTTTAGCTTATCAATATCAAACCCACTCTTACTCGCCAACTTTAAATCTTTTTTGAACTGGTTTGAAACAACTATATTAAGCCTCATTTAATACCTCTTCAATTACATCATCAAAGTTTTCATAGCGTTTGTATTTAGTCTTATCCTGCATTTCTATATACTCTGCAAGCGCAGCTCTGGTTTCTGCATTTGGTTTCACTCTTTTTATTTCAAAAGGAATACCTTCATAGCTCACTGCACTTTTAAGAAACATCGTAATAGCAGATGACATATTTAACCCAAGTTCATTAAACAGCTTTTCGGCATCTTTTTTTAATGAAGCATCAACACGAACATTAATATTCATAGTAGCCATACATTAAATCTCCTTTCCAATATTCACTATTATTATACATAATATTTGCAAACATTGTCAACACTGTGCAAAACTATTGCAATATAAAAGGACCAAGCCAAAGCTCCTGACTTTCATCAGATAACTCTTACTCAGTCCTTATTATTCTAATAAATCACTTCTAATATGAAAAAGTTTTAAGCATATACCGCTTTGCAGGTGTCACTTTTAATCATCCTGTAAACTATGTAGCACATAGGAAGTATCATAGCCAGGGAAACTCCGTTTACTATAGTAACTCCTATTCCTTGCGGAACAAAGTCCTGTAACAATCCCACAAAATTATTTGCCATATGTAATATTATAGGGAAAAGTAAATTTCTTTTTTTCTCATAAACTATACCGGCTATAATTCCCATCACGCTTGCATAAACAATAGCAACCGGATTCATATGGTAGGCACCAAAAATTACAGCTGAGATCAGTATTGATACCCAGGCAGGAAATACCTTTCTAAAGGAACCAAATACAACACCTCTGAATATAACTTCCTCTACAATCGGAGCTGCAATTACTGCACTTAGGAGTACTCCATGTAAGCTTCCACCGCCAATCATAGAATTTCCTTCTCTCATTGCAGCAATCTGTTCCTGAAACTCAGGTATCTTTCCTGCAATTATAATCCAGATAAAAGAAATACCTGAAACTCCGATACCTGCCGTAAAGCTAAATCCCGCATCTTTAATGTTAAGCTTTGTTCTCACTTCATCTTCATCCTTTTTTACCAACAGCTCATATACTACAAAGAATATAATCAGCAGTATAAGCGATATAAGGATTTCTTCAAGATACATAAATTCAATAAACTGCATCATAGGTACTTTCAGAACTCCTAAAAACAAGTCTAATGCCCATTTATTTAACGCTCTTGATAGGAAATAGTATACTATGATTGAAACTATCGGTAATGCTATAAACCAAATTTTATACCACAAGTTTACCTTATTTTTAGTCATGTTTTGCCTCTGAATTATTTTTTCTTTAACTCTGCGATTTTCTTCTCAATTTCATCAATCTTTACAAGACCTTCAGTTATGGTCTTAATCTCATCCTCTGTAAAATCAGCCTTTGAAGCCTCTAACTGCTCTTTTAAGAATTCTGCATAAGGTTTTTCAGCATTTGCTTCTGCCTGATCTTTCTTAACTTTAGCAAATAACTTATTCCAGGTATCCGAATTCTCTGCAAAAATCTTGTTTTCTTCCTCATAAAGTGGTGCTGTAGGATCGTCTACTGCTGCTGCTGAATTGTCAGAAGTAACAGAAGATGTTACGCCATTTCCGGCCTTAATCTCCTCAATTACTTTAAGGATTTCTGCCTGCTTCTTCTCATCCTCAATAGCTCCTACAATTGGCTGTCCAACTATATTACCATTCTTATCAACTATAACAGTTGTAGGGAAGCTGAATATCTTTCTAACATACTCATGGTCATTTGGAAGGATAAGGTTTCTATAGGTTGCGCCCTGCTTTGAAAGTATATCCTTTGCCTCAGCAAGTCCTTTTTCATCACTTGCTGTACCTGCATTAATACCTACAAGCTCTGCACCCTTCTCTTTAAGCTTCTTGCTGAACTCTTCAAGAGCAGGCATCTCATTTACGCAGGCTGAGCAACCATTGAACCAGAAATTAACAAGAGTTGCTTCATTTTTGCCAAATAAGCTTTCATCAACATCATTTCCATCAAAATCTTTGCCCTTAAAGCCGGGGAACTTCTCTCCCGCAGCCTTATTGCTGGCAGTCATATTGCTTGTTGCAGTCTTGCTGCCCGTGGCTGCACTTCCGCTATTCCCCTTGTTTCCACAAGCTGTAATAGATGCTGCAAGCATTGCTGTTACCATAAATACAGGTAAAATTCTCTTAATTGTCATTTTTGTTTTCATTTTGTTTTTCTCCTTAATTTGTATTTTTTGTTGTTTTATTCTTGTTAAGCTCACGAGCCTTTTCAAGCAGTTTCATTTTTTCAGGCCCCCAGTTCACACTGATTGCCTTTGTAGGACAGACCTTCACACACTCTCCACAACGTATACATTCCATATGTGCATCATTTTTAGTAATATCCACATCCATCTTACAGGTTCTTGCACATTTTCCACAAGATACACACTTATTGAAATCTACATTATAATGAAGCAGGGATACTTTATTGAATAACGCGTATAATGCACCCAGTGGGCAAATCCATTTACAAAACGGACGATAAACCAATATGCTAAGTATAATAACAGTAATCAAAATACAAAGTTTCCAGGTAAATAACTTTCCAAGCGTTGCCCTGATAGCAGGATTTGCAATAGAAAGCGGTATACCGCCTTCAAGTATTCCCTGCGGACAAATATATTTACAGAAATAAGGGGAGGCCAGTCCCGCTTTATTATTCAGAAATGTCGGCAGGATAATTACTGCAACCAATAGGATTATATACTTCAAATAGGTTAGAAATTTAAGCTTCTTGGTACTGAATTTCTTAGTAGGAATCTTATGAAGCATATCCTGAAACCATCCAAACGGACAGAGAAAGCCACAAATAAATCTTCCAAGCATTACACCAAAGAAAATTATTATTCCTGTAATATAGTAGGTAAGAGCAAAATCTCTGGAACCGACTACCGCCTGAAAAGAACCTATCGGACAGGCTCCTGTTGCCCCGGGACAGGAATAACAGTTAAGTCCGGGTACACAAGCTATTTTACCTTTACCCTGATATAAGGTTCCCTTAAAAAAGTTTGGGAGATGGATATTGGTTAAAAGTGTTGCTATCATCTGAACCATAGTCCTGCTTTTAACAAAATCCTTAAATGAACCTTTTTTCTTCTTCTTATTTACTACCTTCTTTTCCACTGTATTCACCCTTTTCTTTTTATCCTATTCCTACGCACTCTAAACATAGGTTAATTGCTTTGGTAAGTACTGTTTTAGCTTCACCACGGTATGCTCCGTATCCTATGAATGCTATCGAGATGGCAAGCAGTACAATCTGTGCCGCAAGCTTCTTCTTACCGGACTTGAATGTAAAATTTCCCACTTCATTTACCTCCTTGTTTTTATTGCTTGTCTTATTTACGAAACAAATTATAACATAAATGATGTAAAGTTTTTGTTAAGAAAAAAAGTTTTTTATAATAAATTATTCATTAAACACCTGTGCAATCATATAATTAAACCAAAGGTTTGAAATTATGTGATTGCACAGATGTTTAGTAATAACCCTACATAGTCACAGACCATAAGCTATACGTAGATGTTAAATCAAATTAAGTGGTCTGTGACCTATGGAGGGTGAATAATTTATTATAATTAAGATAAGAATTGACATTATGCCTTAATGGAAATTTTACTTTCTATATGATATTATGATACAGGCAATAAATATCCCGAATCAGGGGTTATTATAAAGGAGAAAAAATGAGAATATTAGTGGTTGAAGATGAACAGGAACTTTGTGAGTCTGTTGCAAAAGGCTTACGTCTTGACGGCTATGAGGTAGATACCTGCTTTGACGGCGAGGAAGCCTGGGAAATAATATCTGTAGAAAGCTATGACCTTATAATCTTAGACTTGAACCTACCTAAGCTTGACGGAATGGAAGTGCTTAAGAATATAAGGGCTGATGATAAAGAAACAAGTGTACTTGTTCTTTCTGCAAGAGGAGGACTGCAGGATAAAATAGAAGGACTTGACAGTGGGGCCAACGATTATCTCTGCAAGCCGTTTCATTTTGAAGAACTTGAAGCCAGAGTACGCAGTCTTACAAGAAGACGAGTAGTTCAAAACAACCTTGTGCTTGAATGCGGTGAGCTTTCCCTCGATACAAAAGCCCGCACAGCAACAGCTAAAGGGGAAGAACTTTCGCTTACCAGAAAAGAATTAGCTATTTTAGAATATCTGATTCTGCACAGGGAACATCCTGTAAGCCAAGAGGAACTTATCAGCCATGTATGGGACGGAAGCGTAGACAGCTTCAGTAATTCAATTCGTGTACATATCTCAGCCCTTCGAAAGAAATTAAGAACAGCCCTCGGCTATGATCCAATTACAAATCGTGTCGGACAGGGCTATATGATAGGAGGAGAGGCATAATGAAAAAAGGACTCTCTCTGCGGTGGAAGCTTACATTAATGACTGCCTTCATGGTTATCATTGCCTGCCTGTCCATCAGTTACTTTATAAGTAATTCTGCATCTCTTTATATGAACGAAATAGGAGCATCAGCCATTGCCATACTTCCCGGCGGAAATTTTTCAGAAGGAGATACGGGAGACCTTGAAGTTCATCTTGATCCAAAAGCTATTCTTTCAGACATGGTTAAGAGTACACAGATTGAATTTTGGGTAAAAAGTCTGCTTATAACATTAATCATTACATTAATAGGAAGCTCACTTATGTATTTTATAGTGGGCTATGCCTTACGCCCACTCAGACGATTTACAAAGCAGATAGAGGATATACAGGCAATGAATCTGCAGATGTCCGTACTTCCTCAAAGTAAGTCTGCCGAAATTGTAAGGCTTACTTCTGCATTTAACCGCCTGTTAAAAAGACTGGGCGACACCTTCTTTGCTCAAAGACAGTTTTCAGCCAGTGCAGCTCACGAGCTTAGAACTCCTCTTGCAGTTATGCGTACCAGATTCGAGGTTTTTGATAAAAATAAAAATCCTGATATTTTAGAATATAAAGAAACTATAGCCATGGCAAGGACACAGATTGACCGTCTCTCCCATGTAATAGACATCCTCCTTGAGATGACAGAACTGCAGTCTGCAGAAAAAAGCGATATTATATCCCTTTCAGAACTGGTGGAAGAAGTAATCTGTGATCTGGTTGCAGTTGGCGAAAAGAAATCGGTAAGTCTTATTCAGGAAGATGGAAATGCTGAAGTTACCGGCAGTGATACCCTTGTGTATAGGGCTATATACAATCTTATAGAAAATGCTATCAAGTATAACAACGACGGAGGTACGGTTTCAGTTTCTATAGAAGAAAATGATGAATTTGCAAAAGTTATTGTTTCGGATACCGGTCCGGGCATAGCCAAAGAGGACTGGGAAAAAATATTTGAACCGTTTTTCAGAGTTGATAAGTCCCGAAGCCGCTCTATGGGTGGTGCCGGTCTCGGTCTTGCCCTGGTAAAAGAAATTGCCATTCAGCATGACGGAGATGTAAAAGTAATTGAAAGCTCAGAAAACGGAACTAAAATAGAACTTTCTCTGCATAAAAACTGATTTTTGATATTTATTTCACAATGATATCATAGCAATCTATTTATAAATAGTGTATGCAACTATATTTTGCGTGCTATCTGTGCAGTAATGCAAGCTTACCTGCCGCGAGACGGGCATCCCTCAAAAATATTTTCTGCTAAATAAAAACAGCTCCGGATGATAAAATGTCCATACTTTCGTAAGCATTTATCATTCAGAGCTGTTTTATTTATTACAATCTGAATTTAGCCACTTCTTCCTGGAGTTCTACAGCCACATGAGCAAGATTCTCACTGGCACCCGAGATTTCCTCCATAGACTGTACCTGAGTAGCAACCGCCGCTGCTGCCTCTTCGGTAGTTGCCGCATTATCCGCAGCAACAGAGGAAAGATTTCCTATAGCTTTGACTATTGTGTCATTCTTCTCTTCAATTTCTTTCGATGATTTATTAAGGTTCTTCACTATAATCTGACTCTTCTCTATAGCCTCAGAAATCTGCGTAAACTTATCACCGGTCTCAGCCATTCTCTCATTCTGTGTATCCATAAGACCTGCTACACCATTCATAGTATTCACAGCCTTTTCCACATCAGTCTTAAGAATATCAATGTCTTTCCTTATATCTTCAGTAAATCCGGCAGACTGTTCCGCAAGTTTTCTTATTTCCTCAGCAACAACTGCGAATCCCTTACCCTGTTCACCGGCACGTGCAGCCTCTATAGCTGCATTAAGTGCAAGCAGATTAGTCTGATCGGAAATAGACTGTATCATCTCACGAGCAGCAGATATTCTTTCAGCACTCTCATTTGTCTTAACTATAATTTCATGTACTTCTCCTGCTGCCTTATTATTTAGTCCGGCTGCTTCTACAAGGTGTTTAAGGCTTTCATCCCCTTCATCCTTCTTATCTCTTATGAAGTCCATAGAATCTGACAGCTCAGATAAAGTTGTCAGTATTTCACTGAGAAGCTGCCCTGATTCCTCCGCACTCACAACTGCGCTCTGCGCATCCTGAGCCTGAGAAGTGGCTCCCTCGGCAATACTGTTTACCGCATTTCCCACTTCTCCCGCCATATCTGAGGCAGACTGAGCCGTGGCTGTAAGTTCCTCTGCTGTAGCAGCCGTATTTTGAGCATTGGTATTGATACTCTGAACTATAGAAATAAGGTTATCTACCATTTTATTTAAGGATCTTATTATATTGCCAATCTCGCCCTTCTCGGATGTAAATTTTTCGCACTCTTTTCTTTCGTCCGCAAGTTCAAGATCATAATCAGACATCTTAACTATAATTTTTTCTACAAGGGCTAACGGCCTGATTACTTTTTTAATAAGCAGAATAAATACTAATGCTCCTATAAGTATGGTAGTGAACAGGCTTATTACTATATTAATTATCATATTTCTGTTTGCATCCCTATTTGCATAGCTGACTGCAGTAACAGAAGCAAATGCCCACTTTACTGATGTTCCGACAGTATTTACAGGAACAAGAACTACCTTGGTATTTTTCCCTGTTGAAATATCATTAATTTTAAATATACTTTCCTGAGAACTCTGCGCTGTGCTGAGATACTGCGAAATATCCGCCATTCCTTCACCGGCATTTTTCATTATCAGTTCTTTATTAGAGGAATTAGCAACAAATAAACCTTTATCTGTAACAAGAACTTTATAATCTTCCGCATTATTTCCTTCAAGCTCTTCGAGATCACTTTGTATATCATCAAGTGCAACATCTATAATAACAACTCCCACTGTCTTACCCTCATTCATCACAGGATAGGCAAAAGTAGTTGCAAGCTGTTTGGTTTCAGAATCATAATAAGGCTCAAGAAAAATATTTTTCCCTTCTGCTAAAGTTCTGTTATACCACTCTTTATTTGTATCATTAACAAGATCCAGACTCATATTATTCTTATCACCGTATACATAGGCTGTAAATCTGCCCGGGTCCTTAAAAGAATCCTTTCCGTCAAAGGCATTTGGTTCAAAATAAACACCTATACCATAGAGATAGTTATTGGTCTTGTACATCTGCTTCATATTACCGATAACTGTATCTCTGCTTCTTCCGTAAGAAGTCTGGTTATCCATCATACTCTGTAATACAGCCTGCATATCGCTTCCTGTCTGATAAGCAGCCGCAAATCTAACTTCGAGCTCCTTGGCAAGCCTTCTTGTCTCTTCAAGTTTATTTTCTTCATTGCTTTTAGTTGTGGTTGTATAACTGTATATAATGTCTGATGTCGCCTTTATACCTAATATCAGCAATAAAAGTACAGAAATTATAATTCCAACCTTAAACCCTATACTGTGCATTAGTTTTGCCGAGCCGGTCTTTTTAACAGGTTTGTTATTCTCCATTCCC
>ERZ773067.1746-NODE-1746-length-11351-cov-11.852249_pt1 | contig 11351 bp, 10 predicted proteins | sample MGYA00580622_ERZ773067 | MGnify/ENA primary metagenome ERZ773067 (study PRJEB29015, sample SAMEA2737998) | human oral metagenome | biome: human oral; feature: human-associated habitat; material: dental | place: China | collected 2113 ...
TGTGATACGTTCCTCCCTCCGCTGGAATCGATATGTTTCCAGATTTGTCGATAGTAGTTTCTTCACAAACAAACGACATTGGGGTCCACTCAGTCCAATTCTCATTTTCACACGATGTGAGTGCTAGCAGTATCATCGATACTGAAACTAAAAAAATCTTCTTCATTTCCATATTACAGAATATTCTAGATTATATACATAATCTCCAGCATTACCACTTCTTGTTCTGCCAGTATTTTTGAGAAAAATATTTTTTGCGAGTCAAAAAGTTGTTTGCAAAACTAATGCTTCTCACATGTTATTCCAAATGATTATAAATGTGTTTCTCTGGGGATGTTCAATAACGTTCGATACCCTATGGATACAACTATGGAGGGATGTATTCGAGCAGTATTTCAAGGGTGAAATTATAATGTAATAGGAATAAGGATAATGCAGCAGCTATAAAACATTTTTGTAGATTACTTGCAAAAGATTCCGATAATCAAAAATCTTAATGTAAATAAGTTGCAGAGATTTCTGCAGATAAGAATATTAATATATATATAGATTGAGTAAGTTTCCGCAAGCAGTATGTACTATTGTAAATTATTTGCGGGAGTCTCCGTAATTAAGAAGCAAGGTTTCAAGAGAGAATTTCACTTTGTTTCTCTCTATATTCATTTCGTATGTGAGTTCGGTTTAAGAATTCGCTTAATCCTCGGAGGGACTATGAATGATAGACATGGGGTTTGTCACTAAAGGTCGTCGATAGCCTAATGGAAACCTCTCTTGAGCCGAACTCGCGTATTTCGTCTTTTCCCGTATTTCATCAATTATGACGCTCGCAACATTCCTTTTTTAATCTGTGCAGAGCGACTGGAAAATAGAGATAAATCGAGAGACAATTAATTGTGAACATCTACTTACTTTTGCGAGCGTGTCGATTCCCAAAACGAAAAGGAGAAAAGAACAATGAACCAACCAACTCAACCTTTATTCAAAATGTTTTCGGCAGTGAAGAATATGCTGCGGAAACGAAACAAATTACAGGAAAAAGAACTGCAGGAAGACTTCCTCAAAGCCGTGTTTGAACATCGGGGCAAAATGACAATCGAGGAGGCTAAACAAACAGCGGAAATGCTCAATACTGCGCCTGAAAATATCGCTGCCGTTGTGGGTGCACTTGTGTTCAATGGCGAACTCACTGCAGGGGAGTACATCGAACTTACGGAAGAGGGTCGGAAGCATGCCCTGAAGATAATTCGTGCGCATAGAATATATGAGCAGTATCTGGCAGAGCATTCGGGCTATGCACCGCCCGAGTGGCACGAACGGGCACACAGAATGGAGCACAGAATAAGCGATGATGAACGCGAACGGATTGCATCGCTACTTGGAAATCCGCTATTCGATCCGCATGGTGACCCGATTCCTACTCATTCGCTTGAGATGATTGACAAAGCACCCGTTGGACAACCGTTGAAAGTGCAGTCGTGGTGGAAAATAACTCATGTCGAAGACGATAATCTCACTCTGTTTGCTCGGATAGCCGACACTGGGATAACGAAAGACTCCATAATCTTCATTACACATATCGACAACGTATCGTTTGCTTTCAGGTATGAAGGCGAGAGGTTCGTTTTGCCCGTCGTCGCACTTTCGGCAATAAATATGGAACCCATTAGTGAGACCGAGGCCAGTAAGCAGCCCGGAACGAGGGCACGAAGACTTGTAAATCTCGAGTCGGGGAAGACGGTACGTATTGTTGGACTTTCGCCTTCGTGCCGCGGAGCTTTGCGGAGACGTCTAATGGATTTGGGTTTCGTTAGAGGAAGTACTGTGGGTATCGACATGCGGAGTCCGATGGGCAACCCGATTGCCTACACCGTGCGCGGAACTGCAATTGCACTTCGGCACGACCAGGCGAAATACATTTTATATCAAGAATTATAATCGAAAGAAAAAACATGACCGAAATACAATCTCAATGCGCAAATTGTCCGAAGGCATCGCTTAGAAGTCTTCAGCGACGAGGCACACAAGCTGGAGGCGAACGCTATGTCGTTGCCCTGGCCGGCAATCCGAACACCGGAAAGAGCACGGTGTTCAACGCTCTCACCGGATTGAAACAACACACCGGAAACTGGCCGGGGAAAACCGTCGGAAAGGCCGAGGGATATTTCAATTATGAAAACGACACTTATCGAATCGTTGACCTGCCCGGAACTTATTCGCTTTCGTCTACATCGGAGGACGAGGAAATTGCACGCGATTTCATTCTCTTCGGTCAGCCCGACGTCACGGTGATGGTTGCAGATGCGACACGGCTCGAACGCAATATGAATCTGATTCTGCAGGTGTTGCAAATAACCGACAAGGCCGTACTCTGCGTGAACTTGCTCGATGAGGCGAAGCGAAACAATATTGAGATAAACCTTAATGCCTTGTCGCGCCGATTGGGAATACCCGTCGTGGGTTGTTCGGCTCGTTCAGGGCGTGGCATAGATAACCTTCTTGCCGTGATTCGCGAGGTTGTAACAGATGAATATGTTTGTCGACCGCATCGGGCTACTAATTTGCCACCCGATACGGCTGAACGGGTGAAAATGCTGGCCGAGAGGGTGAAGGAAACCTATCCCGACCTTCGGAATGCCGAATGGATTGCCTTTAGACTAATGGAGAACGACCCCAGCGTTATGGAACGGTTTGGAACGCCGGAACTTAATGCCCTAGCCGAAGAGGTGCATATGCAAATAAGCAACAACTTTCACGACCAATGGATGGAAGATATTTATTCGCAGGCCGAGGAGATTTGTCGCGATACCGTTACTCAAAGCGGACACCGCGGTAGACTGCCTTTCGATGTGAAGCTCGACCGCATTCTCACACACCGTTTTTGGGGCTTCCCAATCATGGTTGCGCTACTCGGAGTAGTTTTTTGGCTCACCATTATCGGTTCGAACTATCCGTCTGGTTGGCTCAACGAACTTCTTGTCGGGATAATCCATCCTGCACTGCGCGAGTGCTTCGTCGGCATTGGGTCGCCCGACTGGCTCACAGGATTGGTTGTCGACGGGATATATCTTTCCACCGCTTGGGTCGTGTCGGTTATGCTTCCGCCGATGGCAATATTCTTTCCACTGTTCACGCTACTCGAAGATTTCGGTTATCTGCCACGCGTTGCGTTTAATCTCGACGAACTTTTCCGACGCGCAGGAGCTCACGGCAAGCAAGCGCTCACGATGAGCATGGGATTCGGATGTAACGCGGCCGGCGTGGTGTCTACCCGTATAATCGACAGTACTCGTGAACGACTCATCGCCATTATCACCAATAATTTTTCGTTGTGCAACGGGCGCTGGCCCACGCAGATTCTTTTGGCTACGCTTTTCATCGGCGCCGCCGTGCCACAGCAATACAGCAGTGTTGTGGCTCTTGTGGCAGTGATGAGCGTGGTACTTATGGGAGTAATGTTTATGTTCGGAAGTTCGTGGATGCTTTCGCGCACGATCCTACGCGGTGAGGTGTCGACTTTCCATCTGGAATTGCCACCTTATCGACCGCCGCAGTTTTGGCAAACGCTCTATACGTCGCTCATCGACCGAACGCTAATTGTGCTTTGGCGTGCTATTGTCTTCGCAGCTCCTGCCGGAGCAGTGATATGGCTCTGCTCCAACGTTACGGTGGGCAATGTGAGTATAGCACAACATCTTATTGGATGGCTCGACACACCGGGTTGGATAATGGGGCTTAATGGGGTTATTCTGCTGGCTTATATCTTGGCCATACCGGCTAACGAAATAGTAATGCCAACGATATTGATGCTGACAATGTTGGTGCTAGGTCAAACCGATATGGCGGCGGCCGGCGTACTGATGGAAGGTACAGAAGCCGAAACAAAACAAATTCTTCTAATGGGCGGCTGGAATCTTCTCACGGCCGTATGCCTGATGGTGTTTTGTTTGCTTCATCATCCTTGTTCAACTACCATATATACAATCTATAAAGAAACAAAAAGCGCGAAGTGGACGGCCATCGCCACGCTTCTCCCTCTTGTCCTGGGAATAATCGTGACGTCGTTAATAGCTGTCGTTTGGAGAATGATTTAGGAAAAAGGTCTTTAGTTCACGAAAGTCTCGGAATTATAGCTGTCCGGCCTCAACTTGAAGTACGATTCGTTCCACAAGACGATCGGAACCTTTGGGGTCGTAGCGTTTCTTCAAACTGGCGCCGAACATCCATGCAAAAGCCTGATATACCCCCGCACGAATTGGCCCGAGAAAAGCCTGAATCAATTCATATCCCGTTGAATGAGTTTCGCGGTCGATTAGTTTTATTAGTAGTTTCCCCTGTGAATAAGTGAGTTTTTTCACCCGTGGCGTGTATTGTTCCTTAATGCCGTGCTCGACGCGTTTCATATGCTCGTCGCGTTCTTTTTTAGTGGGTAGCGTTTGCAGATAAGCATATGTCTCGAGTATAATCTGATTACATTCCTTCGCCATTGGCAGCACTTTTTTTATATTATAAACAAGCCTGTTATAGGCCTCGCGCTGTTTGGCATCCTTGAACTCCATGGGCGGAAACACGTATATGTTATTAGTTCTCACATATTGCACGCTGTCGCCATCAACCTTTGCCTTCCCGATGTGCACCATCGGTACAAACGTTGGCGAATCCATATCCACTGCTCTGTCTTCGGGATTGAGGTGCTCTTGTGCCCCGATAGTTGTGAGCAGAGTTATAAGAGCTGAAAAACACAGAATTATCTTCCTTTTCATGTCGCGCAAAAGTAAATATTATTTCCCACCTCTCAAAGATGTTCTCCGCTCCCGTATTTTGGGGTATAATCATTGTCAGCACCACTGTCAATTAATTCTAGTGCTAAAACACACTTGTACGAATAGCTTTCCGTTGGTAAGTTGAGATAAATAACGAGTGCAAGATTGTAAATCCAATAGTTTTCGGATTAATTAGTGTGTGTCGGATGTAATTAAAATAGGCTAAAAACCGGGCTCGAAAAATGCGGTTTTCAGGCATCTAGTTGGAAATGACTAATTTTGCATATCATTGAAAAATAAACATGCTCACTATTAAAGTTATAAACAAAGGCAGTCAGGAACTACCAAGATATGCAACCAATCAGAGTGCCGGAATGGATCTGCGTGCTAATCTCGAGAGTACGATAACACTTCATCCAATGGAACGTCGGCTAATTCCCACAGGACTTCACATCGCGCTCCCCGAAGGGTTCGAAGCACAGGTGAGACCCCGAAGTGGACTAGCTTTGAAGCATGGAATAACTGTACTCAATACACCGGGAACGATTGATGCAGATTATCGAGGTGAAATAATGGTTTTACTCATAAATCTTTCTGATAAGGACTTCGTTATCAACTCTGGCGAACGTATCGCACAAATGGTTATAGCACGTCATGAACAGGGCGAACTAATAGAAGTGGAAACTCTTGATGAAACCGAGCGTGGATCTGGGGGATATGGACACACGGGCGTGAAATAAATGAGGTTTTACAACAGGATGACAAAATATTTAAGATTAAAAAATGTGCTAAGTCGTGCCACGGTATTAACTACCGTACTGTTTTTCTCGACTGTGGCGAATGCAGTGTCGCAAGATAGCTTGCTACGCTACAAATATTTCTTCCTCGAAGGTATCAGACAACAGGAGATGGGCAACATCAGCGCATCGTTCGACCTTCTGAGGCATGCGCGCGATATTAACCCATCGGCACCGGAGGTTTATTATGAGTTGGCCGGATATTATGTCGATATGAAAGACAATAAAATGGCACGTTTGAATTTCGAGCGAGCTGTTGAACTCAATCCAGATAATTCAACTTATCAGGAACGGCTGGGACAGTTCTACATAACCCAGAAGGAATACGATAAGGCTATTGCAGCCTACGAACGACTCTATGTTTCGAATAAAGCTCGGCAGGATATTATTCAGATTCTATTTCAGCTCTACGGAGCGCAGAGTAACTATAAAAAGATGATTGAGACACTCGAGAGATTCGAGCTGGTCGAGGGAGGAAACGAACAGATTTCTCTGACGAAGATGCAACTATACGAACAGATGGGTGAGAAGCGGAAGGAATATGAAGAACTGCAGTCGTTGGTTAACAAGCATCCTCTGGAGCTCAATTATCGAGTTATGTTGGGCAATTGGCTACTACAGAATAATCGCAAGAAAGAAGCGTTTGCAGTCTACAAATCGGTTCTGAAAGAAGAACCCGAGAATGTTGCGGCCCAACTTTCACTGCTTGATTTTTATCGTGAAACGAAGAACGTTAAGATGGAGGAAGACTTAACCGTCAGTCTTCTGAAATCACGAAAAACAGATAAAGAAACGAAGATGACTCTGCTTCGACATGCTATCATTAACGGTAGGTCGGATGGAAGTGACAGTGTGTCGATTCTGCAACTGTTCGATAAGGTGTTAACCCTGCCGCAGCAGGATGCTGACATAATAATGCTTAAGGCAGCCTACATGTCGCTGCTCAAAGCTCCGCAAGAATCTATAAATAAGATTTACGAGCAGGCCATAGCTGTAGAACCGGAGAATCTGCGTGCTCGTATAGCTCTTATTCAAAGTATATGGGATTCGAAAGACTACGACAGGATTATAGAACTTTGTAAACCGGCACAGGAATATAATCCTGAAGAAATGGCTTTCTATTATTTCCAAGGACTGGCACAATATCAAAAGCGTGACAACGAAGCGGCGCTTGTCACGCTTAGGAAAGGAATCAGTCAGATAAAGAAAGATAGTAATCCTGATTTTGTAGCCGACTTCTATGCTATCATGGGAGAAATCCTCCATGAGAAAGGACTCGATAATGACGCCTTTGCTGCATTCGACAGCTGTCTGCAATGGAAGCCCGACAATGTTGAGGTGCTCAACAACTATGCTTACTATTTAAGCGTACTAGGAAAGGATTTAGATAAGGCCGAACGGATGAGTTACAAAACAATCAAGGCTAATCCTACAAGCAGCACTTTCCTTGACACATATGCGTGGATTTTGTTTCAACAACAACGATACGACGAGGCCAAAAATTACATAGAGCAGGCCATCAAAAACAATAGTGAACTGAATGATGTTGTTGTGGAGCATGTAGGCGATATATTCTCCATGACTGGCAACGTAGAGAAGGCACTGGAATATTGGCAGCGCGCTTTGCAAAAAGGTAACAACAGCGAATTGCTCAAAAGAAAAATCCAACTTAGAAAATACATCGCAAAATGAATACAAAATATATCTTCAAAGGATTGTTGGCACTTGTACTGCTCGTTTTGGTAGGTACTGTTGAGGCCAGCGCACAATTGAAAAAGAATGTAGAGCTTGTGCATAAAGTGGTAGACCAGGCACTATATCAAAAGAACCTCGTTTCCGACCTTACTTTCACAGTAAATACTGATTCGAGGGAAATCTCTGTTCCCGGAATTTTGCGAATGCGCAAAGATGAGGTGATTCGCTTGCAATTACTCATTCCGTTGCTTCGTAGCGAAGCTGGCCGGATTGAATTCACACCGAGCTACGTACTCTTCATTGACCGGATACATAAACAATATGTCAAGGCAACCTACGAAGAAGTGGCTTTCCTGCGCAACAACGGCATCGACTTCTACTCGCTCCAAGCGTTGTTCTGGAACCAACTTTTCGTTCCTGGACAGAAAAAGGTTGGCGAAGACGGAGTGTATAAATTCAACGTCGACACATCGGCGAAGAACGGAGCCCTTGTTCCTATAATGCTCAAAGACGGCAAGATGCAATATAAATGGATGGCCAACTATCAAACCGGACTCATTGGTCAGGCCGAAGCGAAATATAACGGTTCAGATGGTGTGTCTGTTCTTCGCTGGAATTATTCCGACTTCCGTGAATTTGGTTCTAAGACATTCCCTGCACAACAAGACATTGTCATAGAAGCTGTCGCAAAAAAGAAAACGATTAAGGCCTCCCTCGAGTTAGAAAAAATTACTGCAAACGACACATGGGAATCATTCACTACGCCTTCTGATAAGTATCGACAGGTTGGCGTCGACGAAATTCTCGATAAACTGATGATGCTCTAATGAAAAAACTTCTGATATCCTACATACTTTTGTTTGCCTGCACAATCACTTTACAGGCACAGCATAAAAAAGTCGATAAAAGGCCGGCTAAAGAACAAAAGGCTCGAACGGCTCCGACCGGAAAGGATAAAAAACACACGACAATTAAGCAAATCGATCCGAAACAAAAGAAGGTTGCATCGCAATCTGTCAAGCAAAAGATAACTGCACCTACTTCGAAGCAGAATACAAAGGGCAAGCAGTCACAGAATGCAAGGCGACAAGGTGGAAAAGGCAAGTCGCAGAGCTATGTAACTACCGAGGAAATCAAGAATCTTCAGAAACAGAATCAGCAAATCCAAAAGGAAATCAAGGCTCACGAAGAGGAGTTCAAGGTGAAGCAAAAGGATGTTGACAACCGTTTACAAAAGATTATGACCCTTGACACGGAAATCGGGCAACATCAGAAAACCATAGACCGGCTCTCATCGAATATTAAAGGTTTGGATAACAATATTGATATTCTCAAAGAACAGCTCCGGCTACTTGAACAGCAACTTGTTGAACGTCGTAAACGTTTCATCGTTTCTATGCGTTATATGGCCCGCCACAGAAGTATTCAGGACAAGATGATGTTCGTGTTCTCCGCCAATAGTCTTACGCAGATGTATCGCCGATTGCGATTTGTTCGTGAATATGCAACCTATCAGCGTGCCCAGGGCGAACTTCTCAAAGCCAAACAAGAGCAAATCAACGAGAAACGCAAACAACTTCACGAGGTGCGTGTCAACAAGAGTAATTTGCTCTATAAGGACCGACAGGTGCATGCCCAGATGGAAAATAAGAAAGTGGAGCAACAGCAGGTTGTTTCGTCGTTGCAGCAAGACCAAAAAGTGCTTCAAGGTGTGATTGCCGAACGCCGACAGAAACAGCAGGCCATCAACGCGCAAATCGACCGCCTAGTTCAAGTTGAAATACAAAAGATGCGTGCCCGTGCTGCTGCTGAAGCTAAGGCAAAGGCTGCCGAACGTGCTGCCGCTGCCAAAGCACGCGCCGCCGAAGCTGCACGCAAAAAAGCCGAGGCCGAAGCTGCCGCTCGCGAGAATGCACGACGTGTTGCCGAAGCCAAGGCGCGCGAAGAAAAAGCTAAAGCCGAGGCACGCGAAGCTGCCAAAGCGCGCGAAGCCGCAGCCGCCAAAGCCAGACAAGATGCCGCCTCGAAAGAAGAAGCAAAACGAGCCGAAGCCGCAGCCGCACGTGAAGCAAAAGCCGCACAGGCCGCACGCGAGGCCGAATCGGCCAGACTCGCCGCCGAAAGAAAAGCCGCTGCCGACCACGAACGGGCTGAGCGTGCCCGTGCTGCCGAAAGTTCGGCTGCCTCCGAGGAATCTCTCCTCAATTCGGCCGACCGCGCAATAACCGGCAGTTTCGCTAATAATAAAGGTAGGCTACCCATGCCTATGTCCGGAAGAATCGTAACGCACTTCGGTTCGTACAACGTAGACGGCCTCTCAAATGTCAAACTCTACAGTCCGGGCATAAATATCAAAGGCGCGGCCGGCAGTCCTGTTCGAAGTATCTTCAAAGGCGAAGTAAGCGCTGTTTACAACGCTGGAAGCGGAGCCGTTGTAATGCTGCGCCACGGTGCCTACATCTCGGTTTACTTCTACCTTTCAAGCGTAAGCGTTAGCAAAGGACAAAAAGTAGGAACCGGTCAAACCCTCGGTACAGTAGGTTCCGACGGAACGCTGCAATTCCAGCTCCGAAAAGAAACCGTTAAGCTCAATCCCGAACAATGGCTACGATGAAACTCCTACCCATCTTGGCCCTCGTGCTCCTTATCGCATCCTGCTCCTCCCGTCCTACATTCAGGATAGAAGGAGCAGTGCTTCCCGGCATTCGTGAAGGCCAAACAATATATCTCGTGCCCGAACAAAATGCCAACCGCAGCAATGTCGATTCAACCATTGTAAAGAACGGCCGATTCCATTTCGAAGGCGACACCGAACGCGTTAGTATCATTCGCCTGCCCATAAAGAACCGCCTCGACGCCCAAGAATTGCTCGTTGTAACCGAACCCGGAGTAATAAACGCCACTATCGGCAAAACCAGCTCGGTTGGTGGGACACCTCAAAACCGAATCATGGCACAGTGGCAAGATGCCATTATAAAACGCAATCTCGTGGCCAGCCACTTTATGAACGAACGCCGTAAAGGATTTCCCGGCCGCGATTCAATCAGGCTCAAAACCATTCTCGACTCCACACAACAAGCCAGCACCGAGCTAACGAAACAAATCATAAGCAAGAATCGTGGCACAACTATTGCAAACTTTCTCAATAGGCTAACAGGCCTTTAAACACAAATAAAAAACAGCAAGATTATGGATTCAGAAAAATTTTCAAGAGTATTCAACTCCGAAAACTGGGACATCGACGCATCAACATTTTTCCCCGCACTGATGCGCAAGGTTTATCTTTGGATGACTCTCGCCCTCGTTATTACCGCCCTCACAGCCTATCTGGCAGGCCCGTTGTTATTCCAACTCGGCGGCGGCGGATTCACATTCCTCATTGCCGGCGCAATCGAAATCGGCATTGTGGCCTATCTCAGCGCACGCATCAACAAGCTATCCCTTGTTCAAGCCACGGTAGGTTTCATTATCTACGCAATTCTCAACGGCGTAACCCTCGGCTGGATATTCGCCGTCTATCCCATTACCTCTATCTTCAAAACATTCGTCATTACAGCCGCAATGTTCGGCACGATGGCCATCATCGGCTCGGTAACCAAGAAAGACCTCTCGAAGATGGGCGGAATAGCGTCTATGGGCCTCATCGGATTAATCATCGCAGCGGTTGTAAATCTCTTTCTCCGCAGCACAATGGTAGATTTTATTGTAAGCGGCATAGGCGTAGTTGTTTTTACTGGTATGACCGCCTGGGATGTTCAGCACATCAAAGAATCCATGGCTCGTTCAGGCGGCACTCCCGGCGAACAAGTTCAGAAGCAAGCTCTTATGGGTGCCCTTCGTTTATATCTCGATTTCATTAATCTCTTCATCAGTTTGCTACGTTTCTTCGGTAGACTTCGCGAATAACAATATCTACACATTCACAATTAACGTATACGTAATATTCACCTATACATAGAACGAACTCCACGGTTCGTTCTATATGTTTTCAATTCCTTTTCCATTTGTCTTAAATCAAGAAGGCGTGCTAAATTTTGCCCAAATAAATTGATTAATATACCTTTGCCGCCGTGAGACACTTAGCAACATATTCCATCGC
>ERZ773067.1749-NODE-1749-length-11342-cov-7.541951_pt1 | contig 11342 bp, 13 predicted proteins | sample MGYA00580622_ERZ773067 | MGnify/ENA primary metagenome ERZ773067 (study PRJEB29015, sample SAMEA2737998) | human oral metagenome | biome: human oral; feature: human-associated habitat; material: dental | place: China | collected 2113 ...
TATCAATACTTTTTTTAAACAATTTTCTATAAGCTACTTGAACAGACCTTAAAATATCTTTATTTCCTACTAAAATTTTATGTTGATATTTAAAATTACCAGGAGAAAGTTTAAGGATGTCATCTTCAGTACTTAAAGAATATTTATTTGTGCCAATGTAAAGTGTGTACTTCATGCTGTTTCACCTACTTTTATATTATTTTTTTTAATAATTTCTAAAAGTTTGAAATATAACAAAAATAACCCTAAAAAAGAAATAAAGAGTTATTTTTGCAAGATTAATGAAAGCCAAAAACAAGCATTGGCAACAGGAATCCTTATAAAAATAAATGAAAAAAACTATAAAAACCTAGATGAAGATAAAATAATTGAGTTATTTTTAAACCAGGTAAAAGTAATTAAAAAACTACTTAAAAATTTTTATATTGTGTCAGCTGCACTATATTTTGAAAAATCTTTAACATTAAGAATAATTGGTATTCCTTATGTTAAAGATAAAGAGAATGAATTGGAAGTTAGAGTTTCAAAGTCTAACTGTTTCGGAAAAGAAAAAGTTGAAGAATTAAGACTTCATCTTCAAATTCAAGCTAATAAAGATTTTTTAAAGTTCTTTGTAAATAAAACAAAAGGTATCACAGTTGATAAAAAGAAAATAGATATTAGACAATTAGAGCTATTTAAAGGATATAAAGAAAGTAGAATTTAAGTAGAGGGATGAAAAAATGAATAATCTAAATACATATTTTGAAGAAAAAATATTTATGAAATTAGCTATTTATAGAAATGTTTTAGGTAAAAAAAATATAAAAGACTATGAACTTATTGGAATTGTATTAGAGTTAATATATTCAAATATTATCACAATAAATGAGTTTTTAGAAATATCAAGGGACACAATAGAGTATAAAACAAAAAATATTAAATATTTAGATGAGCTTAATGAAGAAATTGAAAATATATATGAAACTCTCATAGGAGATATAAAGAAAAAAGAAACTTTTAGGAGAAATCTTTTAAATTGGGTTAAGAAATATATTGAATATTTAAATAATAAAAGGAAGAACAAAGTTATCTAATGTTAAGGAAACATATATTAATTAAGTTTAAGGAGTGATTTAAGTGTTAATTAAAATTAAAACAAAAACTAAAACAGGAGTGAATATTCTATATTTTGAATGTGTTTATTGTAAGGTAAATTATAATACAGAAAAAATAATATCTGTTGATATAAAAAGGGAAAGTGGAGCTGATAAAGAAAATATTCCTATGAAAGATAAGGAATTATATATAAATTCAGAAAAAGTAAAATAAATGAGAAGTAAACTTCAATAATTTATTATATTTATAGGAATTTATAAACTAAGTGACACATGTGTCACATACTTTTAATAGATGGGAGGGAAAAAATGAAATTAATTATAGCTGAAAAGAAAGAATTAGCTGAGGCAATAGTTGCAGCTCTACCAGGAGAAAAAAAATATAAAGGAAATTCTATTACTGTAGAAGATTATATAGTCTGTTGGGTATACGGACATATTTTGGTTCATAAAGAGCCAGAAGAAATAGAGCCTTCATTAAAGAAATGGACATTAGAGAGTCTACCTATATATTTTCCTAAATGGGATAAAAAGCCTCTATTGAATAAGATAGAACTTTTTAATTCAGTAAAAGAATTAATACATTCAAATCAAGTTACAGAAATAGTTCATGCTGGAGATGCAGATAGTGAGGGACAATATCTTATTGATGAAGTTCTTGAATATTGTTCAAATAAAAAGCCAGTAAAGAGACTCATGATTAATGATAATACTCTTGGTGGAGTGCAAAAAGCATTTTCAAAAATAGAAGATAACTCTAAATATGTTCCACTTGGAAAATCTGCTGAAGCAAGAGCAATAGCTGATATGATTGTAGGATTTTCTTTAAGCAGATTTTATTCAATAGTAAATAATGCTAAATTAAGTGTTGGAAGAGTGCAAACTCCCACAATGGCACTTGTAGTCAATAGAGATAATGAAATAAAAAATCACATAAAAGAAAAATACTATAATTTACAATTGAAAACAAATGTAAATAATCTTGATATAGATTTAAAATACTATGCTAAAGAAAGAGTAACAGATAAATCTATTTATGAAGAATTAATTAATAAAATTGGAGATAAAGTTTCTAAGTTGATTGTAACTAAAAAAGAAAATTATAGAGAAACACCATTACCATATAATTTGAGTGATTTAGAATCAGATGCTGCAACTCTATTTAAGTATAGTGCTAAGAAAACTATGGATATTACTCAAAGCCTAAGAGATAAATATAAAGCTATCACATATAATAGATCTGATTGTAGATATTTATCTGAAGAACATTTTAAAGAAGCTCCTAATATAATTCCAATAGTAGCTCAAAAACTAAATTTTGTAGCAAATTTTAATTTTACAGAAAAATCAAATTGTTTCAATGATAAATATGTAACTGCTCATCATGGAATTATTCCAACAGAAAGTGGAAATTTTGAAGAATTTTCTGAAGATGAAAAAAATATCTATAAACTAATTGCAGAAAGATATTTTATCCAATTTTTAGAAAAAATAAAAGTTGAAAAGACTGAAGCAAAAACTGAAATAGGAGGAAATATATTCAAAAAATCTTCAACAAAAATTTTGGAACCAGGATACACAAAATATTTTAAAGTTTTAGATAATGAAGATGAGAAGGAAGAAGAAATTGAAGGAAAAATAGAAAATAATTTATCTAAAATTCCAGCTGGAGAATATCAAATAAAAGTTGACCAAACTAATTTCTTTATAGAAGAAAAAGAAACTGTAGCTAAAAAGCCTTATACAGAAGCAACATTAATTAGGGACTTAAATAATATAGCAAAATATGTAATAGATCCTAAAATAAGAGAATTACTTAAAAGCAAGGATAAAGATAAAAAAGATGTAAATGGGAGTATAGGTACTACTGCAACTATTCCAGGAATACTTGAAGGGCTTATTGAAAAAGGATTTTTGACTAGAAAAGAAGAAAAAATAGTTTCAACAGAACTGGCCAAAGAATATTTAAAAATACTTCCTGATTCACTAAAAACTCCTGACTCAACAGCTTTATGGTGGAGTATTCAAGAAAAAATAGCTAGGGGCGAAGCTAGAATAGAAGATCTTACTTTATCAGTTCTTGAAGATGTTAAAGCAATTATAAACTCTGAGCATAAAACTATCTCATCTGATTTTTCAAGGCAAAAGCATGAAAAAGAAATAATTGGAATATGTCCAAAATGTGGGAATCCTATTCATGAAGGAGAAAAAAATTTTTATTGTAGTGGATATAAAGCAGGATGTGACTTTAAGTTATTGAAGAAAATAAAAGTATTCAATCAAAAAGAAGTACCAATAACAAAACAAGAGGCTAAAACTCTACTCAATAAAGGTACAATACTAATTACAGGTCTTACTAATAAAACAGGTAAAAAATATAAGGCCAACTTTAAATTAGAAATTAATGATAAATATGTAAATCTTTCTCTAGAGAGTTTTGTTAATTGAAATTGGAGGCATATATGGAAAAAGAACCTACAATAGAAGAATTAAAAGTTTTTCTTGGGGAATACTTAAGACTCAAAGGAATAAATACCTCATCTTTTTTTAGATGTGTTTCTCCTAATCATGAGGATAAGCATCCTAGTATGTCTTTTTACAAGAAAGGAAATATTTGTAATTGTTTTGCTTGTGGAGAAAAATATAATATTTTTAGATTAGTTGGAATGGAATATGGCTTAAAAGGTTTCAAAGAACAAAAAGAAAAGGTAATAGAACTATATAGAAATAGAGAACTTATACAGGATGCTAATTCAACAATATATTCTAAAAAGAATATTGAAGTTGAATTAGAAACAGCTCCTCAACAAAAAGAAACTAAAGAAAAGAAATATCCTGAACTTGATTATTATTATCTTGAATGTAAAAAAAGGATAAATGAAACAGAGTACCTACAAAGAAGAGGAATATCAAAAGAAGTACAGGATAGATATAACATAGGATATGATCCAAACTTTAAAAATGGAACCTGGAAAGCATTAATAATTCCAACCACTCATTATTCATTTACAGCGAGAAATACAGATGTAAATTCTGAGGATAGATTAAGAAAAGTTGGGAAATCTGAAATATTTAATTATTGGGAGTTAGAACAAAATAAAAAAGAAAATTTCTATATAGTTGAAGGAGAAATAGATGCATTATCAGTTGCTGAGATAGGTAAAAAAGCAATAGCTCTTGGAAGTGTAAATAATATAAATCTCTTTATTAATAAATTAAAAAATGATTTTCCAGAAAATAAATTTTATTTAATGCTTGATAATGATAACCAAGGAATAAAAGCTCAAGAAGAACTTTATAACAAAATGAAAAAATTAAATTTAAATGTTGAGAATACAAAGGTTTTAGGTAAATATAAAGATCCAAATGAATTTTTAGTTGCTGATAGAAATAGATTTATAGAAACTTTAAATGAACTTGAAAGAAATAAGGTGGTAATGATGGAGGTAAACAAACTTTATTCTTATGATTTAGAAAATAAGCAACTAATAAAAGAAGCTCAATTTAGTGATAAAGGTCTAGCTGAAGTATATGAGGCTTCACAAGAGCTATATAAAAATAACATAGCTAAAAATATGGCTATATTTGGAATTAATGCTGATGGAGAAATATTTTTTAAGAAATCAAAAGATATTGATTTTAACAGTACTAAAGAGGAATATGTAACTACTTATAATCTTTTTTTTAGAGAAAATGCAACTTTTAAAGATTTAGCAAACTTTGAAAAAGAAAGATATCTTAAAAATATTAGAGAAATAGATGCTAAATTAAATATAAACTTTGAAGAGCTTGTTTATAAGGTAAATGGCTTAGAATTAGAAAAAATTGATATTCCAATATCATCAGAAAATAAAAATATAGAAAATAATGAAAAAAAGACTAAAAATTTATATGAATATTTTAATTGTTCCTCAAAAGAAGAATTATATAAGTTAGTTAAAAATAGAGATCCTTCTGTAAAAGAGCTTTTAAACTATTTTAAATATGCTATTAAAGAAACAGATATTTCAGAAAATAAAATTAAATTGCAAAATAATAATAAAACTATAGAGTATTTTAAAAATAATAATTTTCCTGATAAAAATTATATAAGTATTTTAGTTCTAGATACGCAACTTAGATTACTAAAAGATATCCAGATTCATAAAGATACTCAATTTACAGAAGTATTTAAAGAATTTTACTCGCCTAAAGCAAAGAATTATATTGTATTATCTAATGATGAAGTTGAATATGAGAAAGGGAATATTAGATATAAACTAGATTCATTGGGGTATAATTGCCTTGAAAATTTTTATACCTGTAATAGTAAAAACTCTGAAAATATAGTTATTGAAAGTTATATGAATGAAATAAGTGACAATAAAGAAATAGATAAAAACTCTCTTTTTTTAAAACCTAGAAAAGCAAAAATTATAAATTATGAACTTGAAAATACAAATGATTTAGTAAAAATGGAAGGATTTCATGAGTTCACTAAATATATATCAGAAAAAGAATTAGTAGGATTAAATGTAATAAAGGATGAGAATAAAATAAAACAACTTTTAAAAATTGGAAATCAGGAATTAAGTTATGAGAACTTTAAAATAATAAAATATGATAAAGGTTACAACATCTTTGAAATAACTACTCTTGGACAAGGCGGAGTAGATTATGCAAAAGTTGATTCAAAACAGATCTATCCACATTTTCTTAATGAAAATTTAAAAGGAGTAATTTTATGCCATAATCATCCAAGTGGAGTAGTAAATCCCTCAAGAGCAGATAATGATTTAACTGAAAATTTAAGAAAAAGAGCAGTTTTTTTTAATAAAGAAGTACTAGATCATCTAATAGTTGGAAAAGAAGGAGTTTATAAATATTCAGAAAATGACCTTATATTTATGGAAGAAGTAAAAAAAGCAAAAGAATATTTAGAGTCACATAAACCATATAATTGTCTTACAGGAGAACCTATAAATATCCAAAATCATTCTTCAGGAGAAAATAAATGGATAGCTAAAAAGGATGTTGAAAAATATGGAATAGAGAAGTCAGAAGGAGCAAAAGAAACTATTAGTCAAGTTACTTATATAGAAAATAATAAATTGTACCAAAAACCTGTACCTTATTACAATCTAACAGAATTAAAAATAACAAGGGAGATAGAACAAAAGTTTGTACCAATGAAAGAAAAAGAAAAGACACAAGAAATATCTAAGTCAAAAGCACAAGGTATAGGAGATTAAAAATATATATAAACTAAGTGACACATGTGTCACTTACTTTTAAGGAGGAAAATATGAAAAAATTAAAAATGTTAGTAACAGCTATATTACTAGTAGGAATCTCTATTAATGTTTCAGCAGGAATATTTGGAGGCAAAGGAAAAGGTGGCGGTGGTGATTTAAAAAAGATTGTCACTATATTAATTGCAATGCAAGCTAAACAAGCTCTTATGGAAACTGAATTAGCAACCCAGATGTTTGAGGCAATTAAACAAACTGAAAATCAGTTAAAACAAATTGAAATGGAAATGACAAATATGATGAGTTTAGGACAAGAACTCACAACAGGACAATTAATGAAAATCCAACAAGATTATCAAGAGTTGATGAGTATTCAAAATCAATTTAAAGATACAATATCTTCATTTAAAAATTTTGAAGAATCTTTTAAAAATACTTATACAGATTTTAAAAACTTGGAAGGACTTAGTCCTAATGATTACATAAAAAAAGCTGATGATTTATTAACCGCAACAAAAGATATTACAAAATCATCATTTGCTGTAGCAGGTTTAGGAGATCCTTCAAGACTTGCTAATGATTCAGAAAGAATAGCAGCATTAATGAGAGCTGCAAATAGTGCCGAAGGACAGAAAGCGGTTTTACAAGCTGGAGTTAATATGGCAGCTGAACAAACAAAAGCCTTATTAGAATTGAGAACATTACTTGCTTCATCTCTAAAGACACAAAATGCTGAAGAAATGAGAAAATTACAAAATGAAAAAGCAACTATAGAACATAATAGAAATTTAAAATATGATTCTATTACAGATAAGGTAAAAGGAAAGAAAGCAGATCTTCTTAAAAGGAAGTGGTAAAATTGGAATATGAGATTCTAACGGGTATCTTAAGAAGATTTGTAATATATCTAGAAGATTTACCTGCTAACTTACGATTATTAGCACATTCTCTATTATTCTTTCTATTAGTGATTGATATTGCAATTACAATTTATAATCACATAGATGATGAAAACTTCAGCTATATAAAATGGGCAAAATCAAAAGTATTAAAAGTAGGTTTTATAATATTTATGATTAATAAATATGAGTGGGTTTTAAATGGGGTAAAAAGTTTCTTTTTTGATGTAGCTGGAAAAGCTATTAGAACTAATCTTTTTTCTAATAATGAATTTTTTGAAAATCCAAGTGAGTTATATTCAAAAGGTGCAGATTTAGCAGCATATATTTATGATGAAGGTGTCTCATGGTATAGTCCTAGCAGTTGGGGATACATTATTCTTTCAATTTTAATTATAATAGGTTTTTTAATGTTAGCTATTCAACTTATTATTTGTTGGATAGAATATTATTTTTTAACAGGTTTTTCTATTGTATTTCTTCCATTTGGAGTATTAGATGTTGGGTTAGATTACTATAAGAGTGTCTTTAAGACAATATTAAGTTGTTCAATAAAACTGGCAGTAATGAATTTTTGGCTTCGTTTATCAACTTCTATATTAAATGATTTATTTAAACTTACAAATAAAAATGTAAAATTAGAATTAGTTATTTTAATATTTGGAACTCTTTATGTAATTGTTGCAATAATGCAATTTTTACCATCAATGACATCAGGACTTTTAACAGGGACGCCATCAGTAAATGCAAGTGCAGCAGTAGCTGCTGCTAAAGCAAGTGCTTGGGGAACAGTTACAGGTGCAGCACATGTATATAGAGGAACAAAAGAAGCCGTAAAAGGAGCTTGGAAAGGAGGAAAGACAGGAGCAAATCTTGGAGGTAGTGGAGGGGCATTTATAGGAAGTCTCGGAGGACCTGTAGGAATAGCTGCTGGAAAAATTATTGGAGGAACATTAGGAGCTGTTGGAGGAGCAGCCATAGGTGGTTCATATGCTGGAGCTAGGTATGGAGTTTTTAAAGAAAAGGCTAAAAAGAAAGAAGATGGAGGTAATAATACCTCTAGTCAAACTTCATCTAGTAATCAAACTTCAAGTGCTCCAAGTGGAGGAAATGCTCCACAAAGTGGAAATGGAGGTTCTAATAATAATGGAGGAAATAGTGGTTCATTAACAGGACATGGACAAACTTCATCTAGTAATATTCAACAAAGTTCAACAGGAAATGTAAATTCTAATAATCAAGCTGCAGTGAATACTTCTAATAGTACACAAACTATAACTAATTCAAGTGGAAATACAAATAGTTCACAAGCTGTTTCAACTTCTAGTAATACAAGTGTTAATAACAGTAATATGAGTAATAGTCAGGTAAATGATACAACTACAAGTAGTGTAAGTGATACATCAACTAATACTAACTCAGTTAGTGATAATACAAGTGCAACAACTGGAACATCAAATAGTACCTCGCCAGATACTGTAAATAATATAGGTAACTTTAACAATACAATTTCAACAGCTAATACTAGTTCAGCAAATAGTGATTCAGCCGATACAGGAGATGGTTCAGGAAAAAGAGGAATAAAAGTAAATGGTGGAGAAGCAGGAAAACTACCTGATTGGATGCAAGGAGATTATTAAATTTTAGATAAAGGAGTGGAAGTGATGAAAAAAATATTACTAATATTTTGTATATTTTTAATGATAGTTAGTTGTGGAAAGAAATATGAAGTGTATACAAAAGCTCAAAAAAAAGAAATGTACAATATAGCTTTAAAAGAACAAGAAAATGGTAATAATCAAAAAATGGTTGAAATTGAAAAATTAATGGAAGTGTTAGAAATAGAAGCAAAGAAAGGAGATGAAACAGCTAAAATTGAAAGAACAGAATGGCATTGGATTACATTAGAATATGATTCTATTACAGATAAAGTCAAAGATAGTAGTGCAGATCTATTAAATAGAAAATGGTAAAACTAAGTGACACATGTGTCACTTAGTTTATAGGAGACACAATGAAAATAAAATTTAATTCAAAAATTTTAAAAACTTACCTTTTTTTCTTTATTTTTATGTTAGTTTTTAAAATGATAGCAAAGAATTATACAATCGTAATAACAGAAAGTTTACCATTAGGTGTCTACAGATTATATTCTATAAAAGACACAATACAAATTGGAGATATTGTTCAATTCAAACCAACTGAAAGTACTATAAAGTTTGTAAAAGAAAGAGGATATTTACCAGAAATAGCAAATACATTGCTTAAAGAGGTTGCAGCTGATTATAGTAACAAAGATAAAATTAAATTCATTTATAACACAGATTTAAAGTTAAATTTTCTTTATGTTGGAGAAAAAAACTATGGTCCTATACTTTTAAAAGATTCAAGTGGTAGAAACATAACCTCTGTATCACTTGAGGACTTAAAACCGAAGAATTCTGATGAGTATCTATTGCTTTCATCACATTATAAATCCTATGATAGTCGGTATTTTGGACTTATAAAAAGAAATCAAATTCTAAATAAAGCAGAAATAAAAATTAAATTTTAGTATTGACTTCAAACCTTATATATATTATAATTATATTGAAAAATAATAATTTTAAAAGGAGTAATATTGATGAAAAAAACATTATTAATATTTTCGTTATGTCTAACAATAATTGGTTGTGGAAAGAAAGAACCAAGTTATCCAATATATACAATGGCTCAAAAAAGAGAAATTTATAGGGAAGCTAAAAAAAATAATGATGAGAAAAAATTAAAAGAGCTAAGAGAATTAAGAGATAGATTAGAATTAGAAGCTAAGAAAAATAACGATCCAGTTGCATCTGAAGAATTTTATCAATGGGATGCAGTGTTAAAAGGAGTATAGGATTAAAAGATATATAAGTTTAAAAATAAAGGAGTCTTACCAATGAAAAAAATGTTATTAACAATCATAGTGTCTTTAATGATAATTAGTTGTGGAAAGAAAGAACCAAGCTATCCAATATATACAAGAGATGAAAAAAGAATAATATATAAAGAAGCTAAAGATAATGAAAATCAAGAGAAGTTAAAAGAAATTCAAGATTTAATGGATAAATTAGAAATAGAGGGAAAAAAAGGAGATAAAACAGCATATGAAGAATTCTATGAATGGGATGAAGTAGTAAAGTTTTATATAGCCCCTCCAAAAGAATATAAGAAACCTGATTTATTAAATGGTAGAAAATGGTAAGACTGTGTATTATATATTTTTAAGAGGTGATAATATGGAAGGGTTAAAAGAATTAATGAAAGATTTAGGGGTGTCTACATTTGAAGAATTAAAAGAATATGTAGAAGCTCCTGAACATCAAGATGAAGAAATAGTAAAACAAATTAAGGAAGCATTTAAAATTTATCTGGAAGAATAATTATTAGAAGAGGTCAATATGGAAAATATAATATTTAGTATATTTGATGGAATAGAATTAATAAATAAAAAACTTTTTTATCTTGTAATACCTTATGGAACAAAAATAATTAATCATATAAAGGAAAATACTTTAGGCTCAATTATGCTAATAATACTTATAATAGTGATTCTTAATATTATAAATAAAGTATTTAAGAAAAAGTATGGACATCCAATAGTAACAACAGGTTATTTATTTTTATCTCCAGTAGGAGCATTTCTATATGGAGGAAAGTATTGGTTAGAATATACTATAAGAAATAATAAGATTAAATGGTACCCAATTGGATTTATTTTATTCTTTCTTATTTCAATAGTTTTCCTGGGGATATGTATAATCTTAAAAATTATTAAAGAAAAGAATCTATCAGATTTCTTAGGTTTTCTCTTAACTAGTATATGTTTCTTAATCTTATATGGAATAGCAAAAGACTTAGTAATCTTATTTATCTTTTTTTTAGGATTAGGAGTATTAGGTGGAGCAGGGCAGAGAAATGGGAATACATATATTATTGAACATAGAAATGATACAATAGGACCTAACTTTTAAGATTGAAAATGATAAGAAAATAAAAAATATTAAAAACTAAGTGACAGTATCACTTAGTTATAAAAATATAAATAGAAAAAGAGGCAACCAAATAAATGATCACCCCTAACTAGCAATTAG